>ERZ1090869.437-NODE-437-length-22514-cov-12.043591_pt1 | contig 22514 bp, 15 predicted proteins | sample MGYA00478474_ERZ1090869 | MGnify/ENA primary metagenome ERZ1090869 (study PRJEB33644, sample SAMEA5815748) | chicken gut metagenome | biome: Chicken; feature: Gastrointestinal Tract; material: Caecum | place: Ireland | collected 2019-01-01 | study: A study of the... | reverse complement strand
TTAATAAATCAAGGGATAAGGTTTTAATTCTTACTGAATTTAGGCTAGGTGTAAATAAGTTTGTACATAATTTTGTAACTGGGTTCATTGACAAAGGCGAAACAATAGAGCAAGCTGCCGCTCGTGAACTAAAGGAGGAAACAGACTTAGACCTCATATCCATTGACGAGGTGTTACCTCCTGATTATATTTGTGCACCAATCTGCGATGACAAAACAAGTCTAGTGGTATGCACAGCAGATGGAATTCCTAAACATATCGTAGATTCAAGTGAGGATACAAACCCAATGTGGGTAGACAAGCATAAGGCTAAAGAAATCCTACGAGCTGGAAAATTTAGCTGTTCGGGTCGTGTGTCTACTTTCCTTTACACTTGGGCAGTACTAGGGAATAAGAGGTGAGCAATATGGACTTGATGAGTGCTGAGGAAAAATTGACTAAGTGCATGTTGAAGCTCCGAACTATTCGTATGTTTTATTCTGCACTATATGAGGCACTTGAAAAAGTACCAGATGGCGTAGATACCATAGGCGTAACAAGTAAACAGTTGCTATACAAGCCAGGGTTTATTGAGGCAACACCCTTTGAAGAATTGATGTTCATTAACCTGCACGAAATAGCTCATGTAGCATTGATGCATGTATCTCGTCGCGGTAGCAGAGATGAAAATCTTTGGAATATTGCCTGTGACCTTTATGTTAATCAGGCACTTATGAAGGAATTTGGGTTATCTCATGGAACAACAGCCACTCTTAATGCTGGTGTAAATATTAGGGTGCCAACAGATGGTATGTTCTGCTCATCAATAGACTTAAAGAAAGATTATGTAGAAAAAATATATGAAGAATTAGCAGCTCAGGGAATGGAGAATGGATACTTTAGTGATATAGGTAGAGTTACTCTTGGAAGTGAACCAGAGGTGACTAACACTTACCACTTTCACTATGTTGGTTCTTTGGAAAAACCAGAGTATACATTCCGAAAGTTGGATAATTGGGAATTTGATTATGACCTCAATATTACAAGGTACAATGGGGACATTTGTGTAAACTCAAGCCTTGATGAGGCAACTTTAACTCAGGAGTGCAGACAAATAGTAAGCGATGCAATGGTTCGTTCCGAACTAGATAGTAAAGCCTATGGAGATAACCCAGGATACATTGAGCGAGAGGCAAAGAACTTATTTAAGTCAGTTATAGATTGGCGTAGGCTGTTGAATAGGTATCTTACCACTACTCTATCTAAGGATAGTTCGTTCTCACATCCTGATAAGCGTATGAGTTATCAACCGGCAATCTATCCTGGTCTGGTATCTACGGATATAGGAGAGCTAAGCGGCATTGAAATTTGCATTGATACATCTGGGAGCATTTCTGAAAAAGAGTTAGGTACTTTTCTTAACCAGATAGAAACACTAGCTAAAAGTTTCAAACTCTCTGCTGAGGTTCTGTTCTGGGACGCTAAAGTTCAATCTGTTGGAACCATAAAGACGGCTAAATCAATTACACAGATACCTGTACTAGGTGGCGGTGGTACAAGTCCAAATTGTGTATTTGACTATTTTGAACAAAACAAAATCAAGCCAGTAGTTGTGCTAATGCTAACAGATGGTATTTGGAGCAGGGATTGGGTAACACCAGCACTGAGTAAAAAGTACAGAAACACAATCTGGATTTTAACCAGACAGATGGTAGATAATTTTGATGCACCATTTGGCAGAAAAGCTCAAATTAAATGGGAGGGGTAATGGATGGCAACTAATAACTTGCCAGTTGTAACTGTAGCACAGTTTAGTGAGATTGTTAAACTTCAACTTTCAGAGAAGAACTATAGACCGATTTTTGGACTTGGTAAAGGTGGCATTGGTAAAACTGAGAGTATTGAAACATTAGCTAGACGCATGAATATCGGTTACATTGATATTCGACTTTTGCTTTATGCAGAGACTGACTTAAAGGGTATTCCATATCCTGACCAAAGTCATACAACTACAATTTGGCTTCAGAACAATATCCTTCCAAGGGCAGACCGAGATGGAAATATTGGTATTCTTGTTCTTGACGAGATTACATCTGTCCAGCGCAGCGTTAGAACAGCAGCTTATCAGCTTCTCAACGAGCGGAGACTAGGAGAGTACAAGCTGCCTCCTAACTGGCTGATAGTTTGCCTGGGCAACGGTGAAGATGATGGTGGAGACTTTCAGGGAATGGAGGCTAACTTCATTAACCGTTGTTCAGTGTTCAATGTAATCCCTGATGTTGACACTTGGAAGGCTTGGGCACTGCAGAACAATGTTAATTATCTCGTAACTGCTTATGTGAGTTGGCGTCCTTCTGACCTTCACACATTTAATCCTGACTCTGAAACAGATGTAATTTTTGCATCTCCAAGAAGTTGGAAAGCAGTCAGTGACATCCTTAATGCACACCCTTTTAATAAGGATGACACATTAAATAATGCTAGAATCATGGCAAACCTCGGTACTACAATTGGAAATAACTTTATTGCCTTCTGCAAATATAAAGAAACAACGGTGGAGCCGGCTGATATCCTTGCAGGTAAGGTAAAGGGCTTCGACAGTACAAGTCTTGAGGTTTTGTTCTTAACAATGCAAGGTGTGGTCAAGCTATTGTCTGATATGACTAATAAAGATATGCAGATGACTCAAAAGCTTAGTGACTCTACTATGGACTGTTGGGCAAATGCTGTTAGGTGGATGCTTTCTCTTAAGAGTGTTGAGCACCAGGTAATGGGTCTTAAAGACTTAATTAAGAGTAACCAAAACATTGCAAGCCATTTGTTCCTCAATCCTCAATTTAACGCTAAGTGCCCTGAACTTCGCACATTTGTAATGAACAATCAGAATGTGCTGAACTAACAGAAAGAGGGTTATACCATGTCAAAGAGAGATACAGCTAAACTCTGTGGCCAACGCTTTGGATACTTAAATGTGTATAGATACATGGGTAGTTCTACTTATGAGTGCATTTGCTCTTTGTGTGGAAAGCACATTAAGCGTACGACTAGACAGCTAACCCTCGGTAAAACATTGATGTGCGAAGATTGTAAGAAGTTAGCAATAGAAAATGGTGGTAGACCCATTATGAGGTTTGTACCAGGCCAAACTTTGAAGTAATCACAAAGTAAAGTCAGTAGGCAGTAAAGCTTACACTGTTCTAAAACTTGTTAGTTTTTAGCTCTACTTTGTGCTATTTACTATAAAGCGTAACTTATGACAACCACATATGATTCGTAAAAGTTTCACTAGTTATCATGCAGATAGACTTTAGGTTTATTTAGGTGTAAATTAAAAATTTGTAATTTGTCTAAAACTTTTCGAGTGGGTAGACTTATCTGTGGTCTATAAATTTCAGAAAATACACCCTAAACGGGTAAACAAGGTAGGTTTTGCTTTATGGAAAACGAAGTAAGCGGAATTGCTAAGCTGGGTATCGTTCTGATTGCCCTGGCCGTCCTGATCGGACTGGGTTTTGGTATCTTCCAGATTTCCAAGTCCACTGCTAACGACGGTGTCAACGATGTTCAGGCTGAGCTGGACGGTGTAAGCACCTCTCAGTTCACCACCTACGACCAGACCACCATCACTGGTACGATGGTCAACTCTGCAGTATCCGACTTTGAGGGCGAGAACACTGCTGTTCTGATTGCTACTCAGGCTTGGATTAACCTGCTGAACGACTTCAACACCGGAGATGACACTGGCGGCGGCGCTACCATCGGATATGACAATGGTAGCGGCATCAGTGCTTCTTATGTTGAGGCAACTGAAACCGAGGGCACTGGCCTTCCTGTTGTGTGGGCATTTAAGGACAGAGAGTACACCGATGCTTATCTGATGAACGCTTCTGTTGCTGATGCTGCTGGCGACTTTGGAACTAATGGCTCCTTCGTTAACTACAATGCTGTTCTTGGTAACATGCAGGAGGATGCTGCTGGTGTTAACGCCGACGAGCAGGTTGTAATTAACAGCAACGCAGTTTATATGGCTAAGGTATATTTTGATAACAACTGCTTCCGCTGCGTAAGCGGCTTCGCTACTGACGCTTCCGGCCGTGTTCTGTTCAACAACATCGTTGGCAACCTGAACAAGACTGGCCGTACTGAGTATGTTCCTTCCGGTGGGAAGTTCAACAGCTTCCTGGTGAAGGATGCTTCTGGTACTACTGTTGGTGTTGCTTTCCAGCAGATTAACAACGGCTAATATTTATTTAGCGACAACTGGACAGCCCGTTGACTAGCTGACGATTCCAGCATGTGCTGTTTCTGCTGAATCACAAAATTAACTCCAAGGAAACGGGGGTACACTCTGGCGTGTATCCCCGTTTTCCTATGTAGAGATACAATAACATAACCTATACTTCATATTTATATGGAATAGCATATTCGTAGTCGTTAAGTGTGAAGGTAGGATAAACATAGATGTTGGGAAAGTCGAACATAGAAAAGGAGGTCAGGCTTAAGATGAAGAGTATTAAGCCAAATTGTTCTAAAGCTCACACTCGGGTATTCACATTTTTCTTATCCGTTGTGATGCTGTTATCCCTGACCACTCCTGCATTTGCAGCTAGTGAGGGGAGCGGCAACTATTCGCCCGCAGGTCCTAATAACACAGGTACTCAAGTTACCACTGATGAAAGCACTGAACAGGAGCCAGAGGGCCAGGAGCCAGAGGGCCAGGAGCCAGAGGATACACCTGACGAAGGGGCATCCAGTGAGACCCCATCTACTCCATCTGAAGTTGAGTACTATGGGGAAACTTATGAGTGCACTGTACAGTCCGGTTCAACTTCTAGCTATCTCAAGACCAAGCTGTATAGTATCCTGAGGTCTGAGATTCCCACAGTGGCAAGCCACAGTGTAACTGATGTAATTTTAACTTCTTCTATTCCAAGCACAGTTACTTCTTCTGGTACTGCTGTATTTCGTGTAACTTACGACGATGGAAACTTTGAGAATGTAGATGTAAGCTATACCACAGTTCTTCCGGACTCCTACGAGTTCATTAGCGACATAGCTGACATCAGAGCTGATTCTTCTTATAATAAGAATTTTAAAGCTCTACTTGATTATGTAAACTCTAATTTAGCCCTTAGAGCTATCGGAGATGAATTCAATTCAGCTATTGGCAACGCTTCTTTAACAGCTCCAAAGTTCACCAGTAAACATTGCACTGATACTTATAATTCTTATGGTGGCGTAACCTATACCTTCATTCAGGATTATAATGGTACTACTCTGGTTCGGGAGTTTTACGTATCCGAAGTAAGTAAGAGCACTCCGAGTATATCAATTAACTATGATAGTAACACACTTCGTGGAACTGATAGTGATATGCAATGGAGTACTGACCGTAGCAAGTGGTCTAAGTGCTCTTCTAACATGGAAATACCCAAGAACATGATGGGTGAGACTGTGTACTTCCAGTATCCCGCTACTGACTATTACGCAGCTTCTGATTACACTAGTATTTATGTACCATATAAAGCAGATAAGCCTGATGAGAAGCTGGAGTTAACATCCTCTTCTAAGACTATCACAATTCTGAATTGCGATAGCTTTGATGATTGCGAATTCAGCCTTGATGATGAAAATTGGGTATCTACCAATAATTCAACTTATACCTTCAAGAATTTAAGCTCTGGAACAAGTTACAAAGTTTATGTGAGAGTAGCAGCTGATGCCGGTGATAACCTGGCTTCTGACTCTACTTCCTCTAGCATTAAGACGCTTACTAAGGAAGAGGCTGGTGCTTCTGTAGTAGACCGTCATTCAGGCCGTCAGGGCTATGTATATGGCATTTTGAATGTAGAGTCTGACCAGAGTGGTAGTAGATTAACTGCTACTATTCCTTCTGATAGCTTCACCAACTTTGCAGAGACTATAGAAGATTATGTGGATGACTACAGCAGCGTTACTTCCAGTATGATGGTTAACCAATTCTCTCTGGATGGTAACAATGATATTAACTATGTTAAGGTGTCCATTCCTCTTAACCCTTTAAAAGAGGCTATCAAAGAAGCCGAGATGACCATTGATTTTAATTCCGATGTGCTTAATGCAGAGATTTCTAACTATGAGTTAAGCCGGAATACTTCAAGTACTGTTAAGCTTGAATTCTCTGAGCTAACAAACACTCCTTCTGGAAGCAAGCTAAATTGGGTTAAAGACCAATATAAAGATGGTCGTCCAGTGTACAAAGTGAGTGCTACACTTGGTAATCGTGACCTTGAGGTTGGATACTCAATTCCTTACAGCCTTGGCCGAAACGAGACCATCGGAGAGTTGAACGTTTATCTGGTAACTACCAATGGTAGCAAGTACAATATGGACGCTACTTACAACACTTCTATCTCTGCTTTTGAATTCACTACAGACCTCGAAGGTTATATTGTGATTGCAGATGATGGTGTGTACGAGGCGATGCCTTTCATTGATGTGCCATCCAACTATTGGGCATACAATTACATTCGTTACTGCTACAACCAGGGAATATTCGCTGGAGTATCTAGCACTCGATTTGACCCGAACTCCAATGTTACTAGAGCAATGATTTTCACCTTGTTAGCTAGAATGTATGGATTTGATACTACTTCTCAGGCAACTGAAACTCGCTTTGATGATGTGCCTCTGAATGTATGGTATGCTGCTTCTGCTAACTGGGCAGCTGAAAATAAGCTCGTAAGCGGTAAAGAGTTTAACGGTGATGGTCAGATGACTCGTAGTGAGATAGCTGTTGTGCTGTACGAGTACTTAGAGATGATGGACTATGAGGGTTCCACTGATACTAAGAATTTGGCCTATACTGATTTGGACGGATGCAGTAGCTCCGAGAAAAAAGCAATTAGTTTCCTTGGTGACCTTGAGATAATGGTGGGAACTTCTGGTACTACCTTTAGTCCTAATGGTCCTGTGACTAGAGCTCAGATGGCTACTATTCTTTACCGTGTTGATAACTTAATAAACTAAGGGTTAATTCTTTGGGCAGGTTGCTGATACTTGGTCAGCAACCTGCCCTCTTTTTGTGCCTATATGTTAGACTAGTTAATGAGCTTCGGGGTCAAATTTGAGTAGAATTTTATTAGAATTATGAATAGCGATGCTATTTTGAGCATATACTAATATGATAGAGGTTAGTAGTTTGGTAAGCTGGGGGATTGAAGATGAGTTGGACTACTAATAAAAAATATAGAATCAACATTACAGTGGACCTTCAGCCTGGGGTATACGTATTTCAGAACGAGTCTGGAGTTGGTAAATCTTATCTAGCTAAATGGCTAAATAGGCTATACTTTCATAACGAAGGTGTAAATTCTATTTCTGGGTCTGTGGCATCTAAGCTCGAAACTCTAAATGAGGTAGTACCACTAAATTGTAAACTCTTTATGCTTGATGATTATGATTTGTACAATGGTAAGTTTGAGGCTGAGATAGATAACCTTAGAAAAAGTGCTATTATACTAGTAGATTGCAAAATGCTTCCAGGATTTAATTTTGACTGGGAGTACTGCTATATATCTTTTAGAGATAAAGACGTCATATATGTTGGGAGATAGCTCAGTATGGACTACATATTTGAGGATAAAAGAAGTTCTAAAATATCTGGACTATTAAGAAAAGCTTATCCAGACAGTGTATCGTCTCATTTTTTCTACTCGAATGGTTCTGGGAATTTAATTAACGAAGCTAGAAAGAGACTTAGGAGTGGAGCAGAGTCAGTAGGTCTATTCGTTGATTTTGTAGTAGATAATGAGTATACTTGGCAAACTATAAATAAAATATTCGCTGCTGAGAAAGAGGAGAGCCTTCTTCGTGGGAATTTAGTAGTTGTGCCTATACCGTGTATAGAATACTTTTATATAAAATCATTAGCTAAAACAAACCTGGCTAGACACACAAGTAGTATTGAAACTTGCCTTGAATTTAAGCCTTATATAAGAGATCCTTTAGTGGTAAATATGAACGCTGAAAATAGATGTAGAACGCATGAAAAATTCTGCAAATTCATTCTGAACTATGCTTTCTACCCTTGTGTTAGAGATAATAACGACAAAAATTCATTATACGCAGTAGTAGATTGTTTATGCAGTACAGAAATACAGAATGATTCTTGCAAAGTTGAGTCATTAGCAGATAAAGCACTGAGGCTAGCCAGCAGTATGCGCCTTATACCATGCGGAAGCATGGTTTCAAATGCCAATAAAGAGACATTAGACTTAGCACAGGCTAAGGTAACATCTTTGGAGCTGCTTAACGAACTAGCTGATAAGAGTGCTACTCTTACAGGCAAGCTTAACCATGCATTACATAAGCAGTTGCAGAGTCTAAGCTACTCATCTTAGAGGGAGGATGCTTTAATATATGTTATATATCAAAGTAAAATCTTTTGAGAACCCTGAATTGTATAAGTACGGAGCAATTATAAAGCAAGAACAAAACATAGATGAGATGTTTGACTGTGAAAAAATACCTGACACAGCTGAGATTAGAGAAATACTTAAAGATATAGACCATGCATATTATAGTGATGAGTATTCATTCATAGATAGATTTGGATTTAAGCTTAGAGCGGAGGAACTTAGCACTGGGAGTAAGGCCGCCATACTCGTAGCTAATCATCCAGAATTATGGATAGACTTAACAAGTTCTGGGATAAATGCACGAGACTCTATAATAAGACATCTTAGAAACGGGAGGATAATTCTTCCAAAAGAAGGACCTACTATTCAATTTGACCCTGATGATGCCACAACAGAGGTTATAGAAGTTAACATATGCGGCTATGTATTTAACAGAATATCAAAGTTAAACGACTATATGCACGATGAGTGGCCAGATGCTCCATCTGGAGCAATATTACAATAAAGCCTATCTATTAAGCAAGGAGGAACAAGGTATGGCAATAAGGTTTATGAAGGTTAAGCGCTTGGTTATTTCCCTGTTAACTGTGGCGCTTATTGCTAGCCAGCTCACTGGCTGTGCAGTCTTGCAGAAAAATGAGCTGCTTGACTTAATATCTCAGGGAGAGACTGTGACAATAGAGATGACTGTTCCAAACTGGACACCCGCTTCAGCAGTTCAGTTAGCTGACTTAAGTTGGGTGCAGCTCGACCAGCTGAAAACTTATACATCAACTGGTTTTCGTGGTAGCGTAGATACAGCTCTTAACATCAATACTGTAACTACCCAACAGGGTAATAGTAAGCAGGGTTGTATGTATGTCATCATATCCAATGGAGCTGAAGTACAAAGTGGAAATACCAGTCTGCGTGATGCCTTTAGAAATAAGGCATTTATTGAGTATTGGAACGATGCTGATATTCAGAATGAGCTAGCTGAGGCAGTTGAGTTTGCATATACGGATATTGATGCAACCAGTCAATATGCTGTATTTGCTACTCTGAACGCTTATTTCAACTTATTCAATGATGGTGACTCTGATGATACTTATGGAGCAACTCAGTCATTAACCCGTGAGCAGTTCATGACTTTGATGTTTAAAGCTGGTAATGGAGTTAAAGACCTTGGTGATTATAGTCAATTCAGAAATGCAGTAGTTAAGGCTGGGGCTGACGAAAGCTATTACACCAGATATGCAGCTCAGGTAGCTGACCATAGTTACCTAAAGACATCTAACGGTAGCCTGAATTCTTCTAACATCAGCACTCCAATTTCCAAGCTCGAAGCCATTTATATGGTAGTTGATGCTTACTTAAAGTCCGAAGTTGACAGTTTACTTGCATCAAGCAATGGTAATAGGCTGAGCGCTTTCGGATACAAGGATGCAGGCGACCAGATAACTGACCTTGAGATAAATGCCGAGGGTACTTCTTCCGCAATAGAGAACAACCTTTTAGCTTATCTGGTAGATACCCAGGGAGAAAAAGGTATCGACCACACCATCATGGCATACTTAACCGTAGCCGAGCAAAACGGCTTAGCCAATGGCATCTCCCTAAACGGAGACCTCTTCACTTCCATCACTAAAGATGAGGCCATTCGGCTAATGACCAATGTATATCAAGCAGAGAATAACCTTTACGGCTATCTGACAACTGCCGAGTATGCAGATATGGATACCGTAGAGGGCTCCGGTATTATAGCTGACACGCCCGAAGCTGGAGAATACACTGTAGATATCAATAATTTACCCGCCGATTTGGTTGGAGCTTTTGAGTATGGTTATTCGACAGTCCATAGTGAAAAGCCGGACTTAGACGAGGCGGAGCGGCTGGAGATGGAGTTAGACCTGATTCGTCAATGGTGTGACAGCTTTGTGATAGCGATACCCGACAACCTCAATGAAGTTTATTCAGAGTGGCACGCCCAGTATGAGGCCGCACTTAATGCCATAGATGAAGGCGGTTCAACAGGAAGTACCACTGGCGCCAACAGTGGAACACAGTCTGGCACTGTTGATGACATCACCCCTCCCAGCAACACCAATGGTAATACTTCTAAGCCCAGCAGTGGTAATACTGGAAATACCTCTAAACCCAGCACCGGCTCATCCAATAACAGCAGCGGAACCTCTTCCGGAAGCAGTTCTAGTGAAGAATTCACTCCTCCCACAGAGGAGGAACTAGAGGATTTCTTTGGCGAATCCACTCTCAAACCAACTGAAGGTACTTCCGAAGGTGTTCTTGACGGCTCCGGCACCTACTTAGACCCAGAGGATTTAAAACCGGATGGTGTACAAGGCTCAATATCGTGGTAATTACACTATAGCACACCTCATAGTACTTATTAACCCCTTTTACTACAACTCACCTAAACCAGGAGGGTAACACCTCCTGGTTTATAAGGAGGTCTACAGATGAACATTCCTACAATACATAGTGGGCAGGAAACACCCCCTTCCCCTAACACCCCCAAGCAATTTCCAAAAGCACTCAAAATCGTAATTCCAATCGTAGCTGCTGTAGCTATTATCATTGCTTGTTATTTCTTATTCTTCAATAAGTCAGAGTACAGAGCAATGGCAGAAGAATTAGCTCCATATCTTCCTGAGTACACTACGGAAGAGATAGAAGCAATCCTAGCTACTGAAGGTACAGCAGAGCAAAACGAGTTTGCTGAGAACCTCACTGTGGGATTTGATAAAGAAGCACCTGAGGTAGCTGAATACATCGAGGTAGATGAAGATGCAGGCTACGTCTCCTATTATGGTACAGACGGGGAGATATATGTAGTTACTGACCCCGATGGTGTATCTCAGCTATCCGATGAAGAGCTTTATGCTCTAATGGAGCAAGAAGAAGCTTTCCTTGACCAGATGGCATCCGGTCAAGTATCCAAGGACGAGATAAACGATTACTTAGTCGCCCACAACCCCGACTTAGACGACACCTATCTCTCCGATTACGAAGAACCCGAAATCACCCCACCCACAGACGAAGAACTCGATACATACTTTGGTGATTCTAATTTAGAGCCAACTCCTGGTGCACCAGATGGAGTTCTAGATGGCTCCGGCACCACAACTCCAGACCCTTCTGAGCAAGTAAATGGCACAACTGGAGTAATTCAAGGTAATGCAGGTTAATAGGAGGTGGAACAACATGAGTAAACGAATCCTATCATTTTTACTTGCAATCATCACTGTCCTATCACTCATTGTCATTCCAACTCCTATTGAAGTAGCTTATGCCGATGACAATACCAACGCAGATGGCGCTGGTTCTGGCGGTGGTTCTAAGTCAGGTACTTGGAGCTCTTCCGTTTACGGATACCGAGTTTACATAGTAGACCAAGAAGGTAACCGAGTCAGCAAAATTGTAGACTTCATTTCAAATGAAATGAATAGCAAGCTCAGCAGAGTAGGCATATTCTTCTTAGGAACAAAGTTTGATCCTGTACTTAAGACTGGTAGTCATGCCGCAAGTATGTCAGACGCAACAGGAGTTATTTACGAGCGTTACCTCCTTGATGATATAAGGTCAGTCTGGAAAGATGGCACTGATTATTGGCCTAAACCAATAGTTTATTCAGGCAGAGCGAAAGGTAATGGTGTAGCGGTTCGTGAGTGGCTTGTAAGCAATGCCAAGAGCAACTACTTCGGTGGTAAACCTTCTGGCGGACATGGTCAAATAAACGTCGATGTAGATACGGTGATACCACCTTCAACTGGTACTGGTAACTCATCAAATAATTCAAACAATACTAAGCCGACCAATCCTCCATCTAATGCTACTGGTGGCGGATCTAACGTTGGTGGCGGAGGTAATATTAGTAATATAACAGCTGGTACTGCTAGAAGTAACACTGTTCTTAAGATTGGCGCTCAGATGCGCAATACCTTCAACACTTATAAAAATGCAGGATACAGTAAATCTTTAGCTCTGTATTATACTGATATAACAGCTAATAGGTTATATGGCGAGGCTTACACATGTGGTATTTGGTCAGAATCTGATTTAGCAGTATTTAAAGGCACAATAAACAGTGTTAGGCAATCCCTTGAGAACACACCAGAATGGGAATATACAATCGGAGATAAGAACAGTTCTAATTATAAGGGATTTAACAAAGGTGATCATAAGAATCCAGATAAAAACTTAAACGGGCCAAATAAGGGCAAAAATCCAAACCATGGTAAAATAGAGAAGAAGCCTGGGGCGCTAGACCAAATAATAGACTTCGCTGGTGGTGTCTTCTCATCCAACGAAGTAAACTACGATGAGTTTACTTCGTTCGATTACTTAGAGGCTACCCCCTCTACCTCTTCTCTCCTTGTCTCCTATGCATCTGAAACCGCTCCAGATGGCACCGAATACAACTCCGACGAAGCCTTCAACCGTGACCTCAACCTCGTCCGTGTTATAACTGCAAAGAAAACTGATGGTTCTTATTACTTTGATTTTATAGACGGGTCGGGAGTTATTGAGGGTGAGGACATGTATGCTACCCTAATGGCCAACAACCTCACAGTTTGTATTGAAGCGATTTATTGTTTCCGTCCCGCTCGCAACCTTGACAGTCAGTACTCTGGTGGCTGGTTCTATGGAACGGTAACCAACTATGGCCAATTTGGCACCTCGGGTCTTTATAACGATGGTGGAAAAGGTGGCTGGTACGGTAATGTTATCAATGACACTGGTGCTATAGCACTTTATATCCCCAAAGACCTTTATGAGGACAATGTATTTGTCAGTGGAGTTGAGCCAGTTGAAAAAGTGCGGTCTAACTCTACAATAGCTGATACAAGCTTAGGTTATGACCTACATGCCTATTACTTCTCTGGTCAAATACCTAATTATCCGAGCACTCATACTTATGACTATGAGAATTATCCCTATGGAGATAAGAATGACCCAGCTGAAGTTTCCCCACATCCGGCACCTGACCCTGATACAGTGGAGAAAACTCCGTTTGAGACAGCATTAGAGGAAGCTGGAGAAGATACAGCTGACCAAACTCGACATATTCACATAGTCAAAGTTTATCAGTACGAGGATATCTTAGGTAACATTAACCATGTCACAACCACTTATAGGGATGATAACCCCAACATCATAGATATTGAGCACGAAGCCCAATACAAAGTAGTTGAATGGTTTACTTCGCCATTCTATGCTAAAGATGTTGACCCCAAAGTTGACGAGAAAACTGAGTGGGAATACTTCACAGGAATCTCTGAAGATGCTAAGGTAAACTTCATAGTTGATGTCTCTTCACTTAACAAAGAGCTGGTAATGACTCAAGGAAACTCTGGAAGTAGCGGTGGGGACACTGGTACTGCTAATGAGGTAAGGTTGCCACTGCATGAGCAATTTTCTAAGGCAACAGCTGCAATCAACGGAGCTATAGCAGCTATAGATGGGCGAGGGATCAGCCAAGGCAATGCAAATGAAATAAGTGAACCTGAAAAAGTCTGGGATAACACTAAAGATAAGCTACACGAAGAAATTAGTAAGGCGAGACAAGAGGTAACCAATGGCCTAAGCGCAGCCTCTAGTCCAACTCGATTTGCTAATGAAGCTTCTGAGGGCTCTGGTAGTAGCAGTGGAGCTGACGGACACGGTTTGGGATTTAGCAAGCCAGGTATCACCGAGCATAAGAAATATGAGTGGGACGAAGTAAAGGATAAACTCCCTGCAACTGTGCAAGACACAGTCAAACTTTGGTTAGGCTGTGACTGCTATGATAAGGAAGCTGGGGAGGACCCCACCTCCGGTACTCACTATTGGGATAATACCCTTTATGTCCTATTGCTCCGCAAGGACGAGCCCGAGCCAACTCATACTTGGGACTATGACAATTACCCAACAGGTGACCCTCATCCAGCTCCCGAGCCTCCCGAGCCGCCTGAGAGCCCAGACCCAGATTTAGATATATCTCAGTTGTTCCCCTATGACATTAACATTGTTAAGACATACAGAACACATGACTTAACTTTAGGTGTTACTTATCATGATGGAACATACTACAGAGAAGAAAATCCGGATACAATCTTAATTGAAGATGAGCCACAGTACAGCTTAACAGAGTGGTTTGTGAGTACGGATTATGTTTACCAAGGATACGATACAACTTGGGAGACAATCACCTCAAGTGCTCCGGTAACAGGTCAATCTGGCACATCTGAAACCGAGATTACGGTAGAGAAACCCAACACTACATTGTATCTCTTACTGGAGAAAGAGATACAATCTCCTCCAGTAGTTCCAACGAACCCCTTAGACGAGGACTTAACAGAGTCCCAGCTAACCAAAATATCAACAGCAGATAATGCTTATTTTGGTTGGAGCGGATATACCTTTAAGGCAAACATTGCTGCAGCTGTAACATCTCACACTTATACATTACATGTGGGATGCACCGGTGGTCCCTTCTGTGGTTGTAGTGGACACTGTGGTGACTACACTGTAACCTGTGGAGATGTAACTCGTGAAAGAGGAGACCATGTAATATCTGCCACTTTTGGGATGAAGGATTCTTGGAAAGATAGGCATGAGACCTCCGTAGCAAATCCCGGTGCCCACAGTGATTTTGATGGTAAGATGTACGGCCAAGGTGGAAAAGTAGCTGACGAGATAAAGTTTGAGGAGCCAAATCTTGATGATAGTGCTCACAGCTATACCTTAAACAGCAACGGTCAATCTAAAGATGGCATCACTTACATCACAACCATAAGCCGTCAATCTGTTGGTGATAAGTTGAACCTGGCATTGTATAAGAAGAACGCCATGAACGCTACTTCTTATTCACGGATTGAAACCTTACATCCAGGCTCCAACACTCCGACAGGAAATCGTTTACCCAATGGTGTTCTACACGAGACAATTGGATACACCATAGGACATATAGCCTTTGACAATTCCACTACATCTACTTGTAAGGGTTGTGGTTGCCCATCACATCATACAGTATTCTCTGACACTAAGACTGTACAGTATGATAAGCAAGAGTGGCCTCTGATTGGTTACTTTGATGTGTACACCTACGGTGGAGATAAGGCTAAGACAGCTAATACTCGTCCTTCCAACATGACTGGGTTCTTCGTATCCTATACCTCTTCCGGTATGGCATCTGACAAGAGTGCTCTGTTTACTGTTCCTCAGACAGCCACAATAAAGTTCTATCCATACATCAAGATGTCCTACATGATTACTCAGGACAACATTAGCTTCCCCGGTTACACCGAGCCTAATGCAGCAAATGGTAGAACCGTTTACATGCTGTCCGATAAGCAGTCAACAATCATTCCAACAAATAGTGTTGAGATAAGCTGGTTTAATGAGACTCAGGCTAATGGTGGATATGGTCTCCAAATGACTTCTACTCAGTGGTCAACTCACTCTCGTGCGGTGAACGGTAGTGATGGCTGGCAGGGACCCAACCAGGTACTTCCTGGCGGTGCTCTGTACCAGTTGAACACTAAGGACACTGAAAGTTATATCAAGACTGTCACTTACAACACCTTGATTGACGACGAGAGCAGAACTTGGATTACGGTTTCTGACCCAAGTAAGTACACAACTCAGTCTATTATTAAGTCCACTCAGGATTACTTAACTGAAGCTAAGAATGTAATTGAGAATTACAGAATTGTTCAGTGGGTAAGCACAGAGTTTGGTGATACTGCTTGGGATAGTGAGTCCAATTCCGTGAAGATTGCTGGTGGTGGCGAGAGCTTAGCTAACCTCGACTTGCCGGGTAAGGCAAGTACCGATGAGAAGTACTTACTGATTAACGGTACCACCTCTCAGGGAGTTGACGAGGCTGACATTGACATCCAGCGTGAGTCCTACCAAACAACGGTGTTTAAGGGCTTTAGTGATGTAAACGGTGACATTTATGTAGCCGCTATTACAATGCCAACTGGAGTTAAGATGCTCGACCAGGCAACCCTGGACAGCATCGTAGACCTGTTAAAGCCAGTTTGCGGCACTAATCTGCAGGGAACTATCTCTGGTCTATCTTCTGATATGACTTACTCAATCGTTAAGATTGGTAGTAAAACAGAGACCAGGCAGCAGATACTTGAGAACATTCGGACCAATTCTCAGTATAGTTATCTGTATACCATTGATTCCAAGACCAAGTGGCTGTCCAATCTGATTGACAGCGTTGAGCGTAACACTGGTTCCGACAGCCGGAACGCAACCTGGACAACTGATGGACATTGGTACAACGAGGCTTATGATGGAATCTACCTTGTAATGCAGAGTGCCACCTACCAGGTAGGAATTGGTATCCCAAGTCTCCGCAGTAGCGTACTTGACCCGAACCTCTGCCCGTCCAAGGGTTCTACCAGTCAGGTATTTACTAATGCTCACATGAGCCAGTTCTGCCTTGACTCCAAGAGCACCGTTGCTCAGAGTGAGGACAATGGCTATGTTGGAACCTTCGAGGGCGTAAAGGTTTACCTGCCAGACCTCGAGACTATGTACTATAGCCGTCCGTTCTATATCCCCAATGCCAATGTTCAGGACTTAACTTAAGGCCAACATACTTAGGGGATAAGCACTTAACAACCTAATAACAGCTAGATAATACTAGCCAATGCAGGGCTGGAACCAGATACCTAAGTGGATTTGGTTCCAGCCCTTTTTATTCCTTTAATCCTCTGACTTACCTCATTTAATGCTTCTGTGTATTTAGGAATGAATAATAAAAAATAATTTTGGGGTGGAACCATGGGAGACCTTCCAAATATAACAAATAACCTAATGGGTTTATTCAGCTCACTCCTTGATGAGGAAACTGACATATCAAACCAGCACAATAAACCCAACCCAGATATAGACATGCCAGTATCCGAGCCAACAAAGGCAAAGAAAAAGAAAAACAAGAAAAAGACCCTTGGGTACATAAAAACACCTTATCTACTTGCACCAATTTCCAAATTTAACTTTGGGATTGTTCAAAATACTCGTTTGGAGGCTGTTGTAGCATCCTTCATTCCTAAAATAGCACCAAAACAAATGACCGAACACATGGATAAAAATGATACTAGTCATTTAGTAAAAAAGAGGCTACACAATTCATGGTTAGAGTTACACCTTTTCCTCTTAGGTACTTGTGCATCCAGATACCTTGATGAATTTACTACCATTACATCATCTGCTGGAGTATTTAACTCCTCAGTCTACTTAACTACTCCAGATAAACTCTATGCGGACCGCGACATAATAGATGGTGTCTCTGTTTATCGGATACCATTCACACCCTATTGGGTAAACATCGACACATCCGACTCCTATCTATTCTTTGAGTCTTTAAATGGTTTGATAGAGGCACTGCATCTTAATCCAAAAACATTTAATCTTTGGTTGACACGAACTGATTTACCAGACTTAACCTATCAAACAGTAATCTTTGATATTTTTCAAAACCAGCAGGGAGATGAATCGGTTCCAACAACCTTAAACGAGGTTAAGTCTCGTTCCATTAAGGATACAGTTAATATAAAGGTTAACATTCCTCAAAAAGTAAATATCGAGGATAAACAGAAGCGAAATCTTATGAAAAGCCCTATTAACACTTTAGGGTTATCAGAGATACATATTTTAGACGAGGACCTTGCAGGGGCGGGGCTTGTTGAAATCTTATCTTATCACCCTGAAAACTTCTGTATTTTAGACTTAAACAGCCTATCTCTTGTTACTACATTTGTAAATATTCGCCCATATAAGGTTGAATTTGGTGAATACATGGTTGAAGTGGAAGATTGGCATTCTTTGGGAGTTTTGATGCTAACCTTCATCGGAATATATACAAACTTCTCTCCTGAATACTTAAGCAATTGTAGGAAACATAGTAAAAAAGACATAATAGGTGTTATTGATGACCCGAGTATTTATTATGATATCATGCGGACAACGAAGGTCCAAGGCACCGATTTATGGTTCTTTACCAATGGAGTTGTTAGAGACGAAATCGAATACATAGTAAAACTTTTTGATAGCTTTGCAATCCCAAAAGATGAACTAAAGGTTTATATGATATACGAACATAAGGATGGTGAAGGCATTGTATAAGATTGTATCTAATCAGGTTAAGCCTGATGCTAAGTGGCTGTACAATAGAGTATGTGATATGATGCGTAGGGGAGTAAAGATTGGAGACCTTAACCCTCTGTACTCAGCTCTGGTAAGGGAGCAGGAGAGGTTTAAGCAGGACATCTTGACCAAGTATAGGATTATGAATCCTAACAGCACTGCTCAGTTGACCACTTACCTTAACGATTTGAACGATAGCACAGTAGTTTCGATTTGTTGTCCTAATGGTAAATGGACAACGAACCAGAGTGCTCTTCAGCAGTTGGCTAACATCGGATATGAGTTTGCATCTGACATTTTAGGTTATCGCAGAGCAAAGAAGTATGCCGATAGCATCAAAGCCATCAGGGATGCAGCGGATGCTAACCACTTTATCCATCCGCAGGTAACACTTACCAAAACTAACCGCATCTCTTTTTCCAATCCTCCCCTAATGGGTGTTCCTAAGAAACTCCTTTGGGATTGTTTGGTGCCATCTAAGCCGGGTAACATTTTCATCTCAGCAGATATTAAGAACCAGGAGCCTAACATCCTAATCAATATGAGAAACATCCAGTCTCTCAAGCCAGCACTCACCAGCAATGAGGGTTTATACGAATACATTTTTAGTCATATTCCTATCAAGGGAAAGTTGAATCTTATCATTACAAATGGAGAAGAGCCGGGAGTAATGGATAATGATTACATGGCAGGACGGGAGGACATTCCACCTATTCTTTATTCTCCTACGATTGCTCCTTTCCCCACCATCTATATCAATGGTGAAGCAGTCAAGCTGATTGAAACGATTAACCTTGTAATTCCTATTGGAGGCACACCTGAATTCCCCAAGACGGTTAGAGTCCGAACAACAGAGGGGAATGTCTACGAAACACCTATTGAAGTTGACTTCGACTTCACAAAAGCTACTAATCGTAAGAAGTTAAACTCAATGGGAATTCTTAACCTTGAAACAACTTTGACTGAGCTTCATGGGGAGTGCATTGGAGATGTACGAAAAGAGTTTAAGCGAGCATGGAACGCTATGACTTATGGCTCTTCAGTGATGGGTGTGCAAGCTGGATGTAACCTTATTGATGGCAAGGTACTGTACAATTTCTTCACTGGTATCCCTGAACTTAAGGAATACAGAGCAGAATGTAATCGTCTTGCTTCCCGTGGCACTCAATCCGTAAAGACTTACTTCGGAACTGATGTATATGCTAACGAACATAATACCAGTTCACTGAAACGAATCCTACTCGACCTCCCTATCCAGGGAACAGCAGCAGATATCCTTTCTCTTCTTGTTAAACACTTCGATGAGGAAACTGCTAAGCGTGGCCTTTCGGATAAAATCTGGGTAGCGTTTACGAGGCATGATGAATTGATTATTGAGGCTAGCAGTGATTTCGTGGAGTCTGCTAGTGAGACAGAGATAATCAACCTCGTAAGGGACTTGGTTGAACACCAGGTTGACGACTGGGAGCCTTTCAAAGTGGATGTAAGCGTAGTGGTTGGAACTCCTCGTTCTCAGCTCGAGAAATTGCTATCTGACATCTTTTCCGATGTGAAGTCTGAGTACTAATGGAGGATTGAGCATGGGGTCTAGGTTAAACACACGAAAAAAGGAAATCGGTTGGGTTTATCAAGCAGTCGGTTTAGCACTAGCAATATTCATGATAGGGGCGATTTACTTCGTTCAATTTGGGGGAGTAAACTCGGTAAATACTAGCTACGTAACATCTATTGGCTTACTTCTGCTAGGCATTATGAAATATAAAACCAATATGGTGAGCAGCCAGCTTTGTATTTTGGCATCAACTCTTTGTTCAATTCCAAGTTCTGGTGGATATGAGCTAGCAAGCCCATATATCTTATGTGCTTTAGCAGGATTGCTAGTAGCAATAATCAGATTAGCAATTCGAAAAAGGCGTGGAACACTAAATCTTAAGGGAAACTTCCCATCAAGATTAGAGCAAATGGTATATTACAAAATCAAGGCTTTTAGCCCCACAATCTTTTGGAGATTGATTATATTAACATTTGTTTTAATAGCAGTACTTCAGATGGCAACGAGTTATATCTCGGCTGGTGGATATGCAGACTTACACATTACTCCAGCTAACTACCAAATGGTTCTAGGAAATGCGATGATTGTGGTATTTCCACTTATTTCCTCACTGATGTTTGCTACAAATTTAATAGATGCAATCTTAGTAAGACTAATAATGTGCATAGTTTACATGAGACAATACAATGTAATATACTTCCAAAATCCTGCTGAAGTTTGGGCATTATACATGGAAGTTGTATACTTTATACAGTTGGTCATATGTGCATATGCATTAGTACAGAATGAAGGAGATTACGGGAATGAGTAATATTGATAAGGACAGTGTAATTAAGGAAACGCCAGAGGAGCATGCACCTGACACAGAGCAGAGCAACATTGAAGATAAGCAGCAGAACAGTGGGGACAATCTTTCTGGCGCTGAGGTAGAAGCTAAGAAAGATGAAGATACCAAACCCACCGAACCCGACGAACCCGACGAGAGAGACGAGTCCAACGAGGGGAACGAACCCGACGAGGGAGCCGAACCCGACAAGGGAGCCGAACCCGACGAGGGAGACGAACCCGACGAGGGGAACGAACCCGACGAGGGGAACGAACCCGACGAGGGGAACGAACCCGACGAGGGGAACGAACCCGACGAGGGAGACGAACCCGTTTACATCATTGGTGAGCCAGTAGACTCCATACCAAATGCTCAGGCCACCAGTAAAATACACCGTTTCTTGGTGTATGCAACGGTAGTAATTGGGTTGCTAGCCATAGCATTTATGGTGTTTAACCGTATTTTCTTTGGTCTTAGCAATTCGATTCCATCTGAAGCTCGAGTTGATACAGAGCTTAACAGTGTAATATCTGCTGAACTCTCTGATAACAAGCTAACTTACAGCCCTTTATCCATGGCAATCAATTTTGGTGATTGGGTTGGACAGGTAAACTTAGACCTTTCAGAAGATACTACTATCTCTCAATGTGATGTAATGGACAATGAGCTTGTTCTGATTTATCTTAGAGAAAATGGCACAATACAGGATGAAATCCTGATTGGCTCTACTGCTTATGACCTTGGATCTTTCACATCTGATGAAGTATCCCAGGTAATTGAGAGTAAAGACACTGTCTTGACAGATACTACAGAGACAGATGCCATGGATACCTATGAGGCAATAGCATCCATCTATGGAATAGGCTATGTCTATGTGAGAGAATCTGTTATTACCATTGATACAGAGGGATTTGAAGAGACTGACGCATCCGCAGAAAACAATGCACTATCTATTGCCAATGCAATTAAGGACACAATGGTATTTTCTAAGAATACATCTAATGACAAGATTATCCATTTAGGTTCTTTGGGTGAGCTAAATATAGATGATTTATCTGTTCTTGATGAAAGCTCTGGTCTCTTGTATAGAGCAACAGAAAATATGCTAGACATTTACGACCCCTCTAGTCAATCTGTCATCGTATTCATTACTCAGATGTACAATATGATGATTGGTAATGTACCAAGTAACTTAATCCCAACTGATTATCCTAACCTCTATGTTGATGCAGGATTTCAGAACAATGCTAACTTTGGTTATGGCGGATTAGCAGTAATGACTTCAGAGGGCATGTATTATTTTAAGATTAGCGAGCAGGTACAGGACCTTGAAGGCTTTGCAGAGGAGCTTGTAAACTGGCTAGGTTTATCTGAGGACGATGAAAAGATTGAAGTACCTTACGATATAACTCTTACAATTGACGATATGCTTCCTCCTAATGAGGAAGAGCCATCACAAACTGAATAACTACTTATATTTTGGGGTATTAAGCTAAGGATATTAGTTTGATACCCCAAAATTTTATTACTATTTTGACACTTGAGGAGAGGGAATTTAGTTGGCTAAAGTGAATTGGAGGGTGGGGATTGAGGATTGAAAATAGGGTATACA
>ERZ1090869.436-NODE-436-length-22536-cov-19.875895_pt1 | contig 22536 bp, 12 predicted proteins | sample MGYA00478474_ERZ1090869 | MGnify/ENA primary metagenome ERZ1090869 (study PRJEB33644, sample SAMEA5815748) | chicken gut metagenome | biome: Chicken; feature: Gastrointestinal Tract; material: Caecum | place: Ireland | collected 2019-01-01 | study: A study of the... | reverse complement strand
GCTCCCCCTCTGTTTTAAGTGGTATTCGTGGCCGAAAAAGGGCGGCGCGCGGCAAAAAAACCCCCGCCCCCCCGCTTTAAAACTTTTTTCTTGCCCCAACCCCCCCCGCGGGGCCAACCGCCGCGGCGGGCGCTTATAACTTGCGGAACCCGATAATTTGTTGCGCGTAACGCTTGTAATATAAGTGTAATAAAAATATATATGCGCGGCAACCCGCCTTATTTTGCTTGCCAAGCGCGCGCATAGCGGTTAAAATATCTGCGTACAAAAAATTTATTTTATTACGGAGATTTATGGACGGAATTATTTTTGACCTGGACGGCACTCTGCTCGATTCAATGGGCATGTGGCGCAGGGCGGGCGTGATATACCTTGAAAAGTTCGGCATACATGCAGACGAAAGCCTTGCCGACAAAATACTGCCTCTTAAAATAGCAGACGCCGCAAGGGAGATAGGCGAATATTATAACCTTCCGCTTACGCCAAAGCAGATAGCCGACGGCGTGAACGGAGTGATGGAGGAGGGGTATAACCGCACCATTCAGCCCAAGGAGGGCGCCGCCGAACTGCTCGGCGAGCTGTATGCGCGCGGCATACCCATGGCCATAGCCACCGCAACCGACAGCTACCTTGTAAGAGCCGCGCTTTCAAGGCTGGGCTGGGAAAAGTATTTCAGGGGGCTGGCCACCTGCACGCAGGTTGGTGTGGGCAAGCGCGACGGCGCGGATGTATACATAGCCGCAATGAACCTGTTCGGCGGAAAAATACCGGACTGCTGGGTGCTGGAAGATTCTCCCCACGCCGCGCTCACGGCAAAGCGTGCTGGCTACCGCGTGCTGGGCGTAAGGGACGAAGGCGGCAAAAACGACCAGCAGGCGCTTATTGCGGCAAGCACCGCCTACGTGCGCAGTTTAAGCCCCGCAAGGGCAGTGCTGTCTGTAATGGGTATAGAATAGGCCATATACGGGCACGTTTTGCAATATCAAATCAAAAAGCAATATTTAAGGCATATGCGGCGGGCAATTTTAATTGCCCGCCGCATATGGCGTATTTAACGTATTATCTTCCGCACAAAAATTTCACAGCGCAGCGGGGCAAATTTTTTGCCGTCGTGGCCGCGCCCTTCAAGTTTTTCGTCCGCGCTCAGCGCCACAAATTCGCAGTCCTCTGCCCCTTCGGGCGAGGTAAAGCACTGCAGTTTTATGTATATGCCGTCCTTTCTCTTTCTGCGGGTGTGCCTTTCGCGGCACTTGAATATGCTCATCAGCTTAAAGCTTTCGCTCTCCTCAAACGGCTCAAAGCCCGCCGCGGCAATTGAGGCAAGCACGCCGCCCTCCGTCTTTTCGCGGTTAAGTTTTTTAAGTTCGCTCGTCTTCATGGCATGTATTATACCACAAACTTTTAAAAAATCAAACGGCCGCGCATTTGATATTTTTTTGCGCAAACTGTTTACGATTGCCTTAAATTGTGCTAAAATTTTAATCGGGCGGGCAATGTGACGCCTTTAAGGTATCACGCTCTGCCTTTATCGTTGACGCTATTGGCGCTAACGCTCAATAATAGCTATTCCGTCGCTTACGCCCCTTACGACTAAGTGAGCATATCGAACACTCTACCATTGTCATTGACGCTATTGGCGCTAACGCTCAATAATAGCTATTCCGTCGCTTTGCTCCTTACGACTAAGTGAGCGTAGCGAACGCACGGAGAAATCTCTTTGTGTAACGGCTTATTTAAATTGAGATTTCTCCACTCGCTATCGCTCGGTCGAAATGACGGCAAGGGAGGAACTTCGGTCATAATGAGCCACAGGCGACGGAATAGCGTATCGTTCGCCCGCAGGGCGCGATCGCGTCAATGACAGATAATAAATAACATACCCTCGGGAACATCAAAAACATATAAGGAGAAAAAAAGTGGAGCAATTCTGGCAGGCGGTAAAGGATTTCTTTTCCAATTTCGCCTCTGAAGGCGGCCTTATAATAGTGCGCACCGTGGCTTTCGCCCTGCTCGGGCTGGTCGTCTTAAAGGTGGTGCAGATAATAACCCGCCGCGTAACGCTTAAAAGCAAGCTGGATAACGCCGCCGCGACCTTCGTCATCTCGGTCATCACCGTGCTTTTGTATATCGCGCTGGTGATAGTGGTGGTAAGTTCGCTGGGCGTGTCCACCGCGGGCATAATCGCCGCATTTTCCGCGGTCGCCCTGGCCGTGGCGCTCGCCTTAAAGGACAGCCTTGCAAGTCTTGCCAACGGCGTGATAATAATATTCACCAAGCCGTTCAAAAAGGGCGACACCATAATGATAAACGGGCAGGAGGGCACCGTGCAGGATATCCGCCTGTTCAACACAAAGATACTCACCTTCAACAACGAAGAGGTGATAATACCCAACAGCGACGTGCTTTCGGAAACGTTGATAAACGAAAGCAACCGCCCGCTGCGCAGGGTGGAACTTGCATTCTACGTTTCCTATTCCGCCGACGCAGACAAGGTGCGCGCCCGCATTTTGCAGGGGCTTGAGGCGGAAGAGCTGGTGCTCGCCACGCCCGCGCCCTTTGTCGCGTTCGACAGCTTCGGCGAAAGCACCGTGCGCTGCACGGCGTATGCGTGGTCTGCCGTTGAAAACTATTCGGCTGCCAAAAACGCCGTAAGGGCAATAATTTACGCCGCGATACGCGACCTGGGCGCCGAACCTTCGGCAAGGCGGGTAAGCGTGGACATGCTCGGCGAAAGGGAGGGCAAAGATGAGTAATCTGTTGCTTGCCGCGCAAATCGTCGCGGAACAGTCCGCCCAGACAGGTCAGGCCGCCGCGCCCGACCCGTGGGATATCGCCCTGCAATATATAGTCTACGGCATTGTAATAGTCCTCAGTATAATAATACTCATATTCATCCGCAAACGCACGCGTCTGCCCCGCCACGGCGAGGTGAAAAAGAAGCTCGACGCCCTGCTTGAGGAGGTAGAGGCCCTCTCCGCCCCTGCCGAAAACCGCATGTCGTTCATAAAGCGCGCGTCGCGCGCGCTGTATCAGGCCGATAATCTTGTGTATATCTGCGCCATGCTCTCTGAAAAGGAACGGTATTCCGACCTCGGCACAATCTCTTCGCTGCTCGGCGAGGCGCGCGCCGAACTCGTGCCCTATAAGTACGGCAAAAAGGAGGCGGAGGAACGCGACGGCATAGAGGCCGCCGCCGAAAAAGTGCGCCGCGCCTCGGCAGTCATGGACGGCATTCTTGAGCGCGACAGGGACATAAAGCGCGCCGGCAAATAACTCCGCGGCGGATTGCTTGCCTTTTGCGCGGGCAAACTACACCGCGCCCCCCTTGAGTAAAGGGGTACCCCACACCCCCGTGCCTCCCCTGCCTAAGGGGAGGAATTAAAGGAGGGGTACGGGCGGTGCGGTGTAAATACGGAGTATATACTATCGGTACGTTATAAATCGCGTACCCGAACCCCTCAGCCTTGACCTCGCATAAGTTCGGTCAAGTCAGCTCCTCTTAGGCAGGGGGAGCCTATAATGCGGTCTGTCCTTACGACCGAGTGCGCAAGCGAGCGGAGGAATCTCGTCATATCCGTGCCCCCCTTGTGTAAAGGGGGGAAGTAAAGGGGGGATTGTAGGTGCAAAGCTCCGTATAAAAATCCCACTGATTAAGCCACATAGCTATCAGTGCTCGGTTAACATGCCCTTTTGCGTATGCATCGCTTAAAATATTTTGCGGCGGCGCAGGGCTGGGCGCCGCCGCAATTTCATAACACAAAATTATTCGTAAAAAAATTATTTTACACTGTGTTTAAAAGGTTTAAAACGGCGTTATAATATAAGTGAAAAAAGAATCAAGGCAAACCAAAGCGGTGCGGCAATACCTGTAAAAAGGGTCTGCGGCCCGCCAAGGGTTTCACCCCGATCCTTTAAATAAATTTTAAAGGAGATTGAATTATTATGAAAAACTATTTACAGAAAAGAAGTTCTTACGCACGCGATCCCTTCTTCGAGGCTTTCGATGATTTCTTCAGGCCGGTATTTTACGATAACAGCGAGGCCAGCATGCGCACCGATATAAAGGAAACGGACGGCGGTTATCAGCTGGACGTAGAAATGCCCGGCTTCGATAAAAAGGACATAAAAATTTCGCTTGAAAACGGCTACCTCATCGTGAGCGCCGAAAAGAACACCAGAGAAGAAGAGGGCAAGGAAAAGAGCGAAAAGTACCTGCGCAAAGAGTGCAGCGTATCCTGCAGCCGCAGCTACTATGTGGGCGAGGATATCGAAAAAGAGAGCGTAAAGGCAAGGTACGAAAACGGTATGCTCACGCTCACTCTGCCCAAGAGCCAGCCTAAACAGCTGCCTTCGCACAATATAGAGATAGAGTAACTTCGCTTCGGGCGTGTAAAAGGCGTCCTTGCGACATAACTCAGCGGTTCATGCGCCGCGGCAAAGCGACGTGCAAATAAAAGCCATGCGGAGGAAGATCCGCCCGGCTTTTAATGCGGAAGCATTTCCGCGTAAAATTCGATTACCCGCCGCATATATTGCGGTCAATGCGTAAATCTCTCCTTAAAGATGCCGTACGGGGGCGCAGTTTGCTGCGCCCCCGTACAATGTTTAGGTGTTCTATAAAAGCCTGTTTATTCATTGTGGCATTTCGGCAGTCCTGAATGTCATTTCGACCGAAGCGCGGAACGCGCGGAGCGGAGAAATCTCACTGTCCGTCGCCTGCGGCTTCGAGATATTTCGACTTCGCTCAATATGACAGTGATGGGAACAATAGCGTCAAGAGCGTTTTTCAATCGCGTATTTATAATTAAAAACTCTTCAAAAACTCCTCATTTTTTTGATCGTGAATACCCTTGCCTGCGGCATATATGCGGGGATATTTTAATTTTGCCCACTCAGAATACCGCAAGTCGGTAACCAAAGAAACAAGGCGGCCGCGCACTATGTGCGCAGCCGCCGTTTTTTTTGCATTTTTGCCTTTCATGCGCCCGCTTTATAAATTGACGGCGCACTATGCCGCAGCTAAGCCGTTTTACGCGTTTTTAACAAGCTCTACCACTTCGCGCGTCTTTGCCTCTATCTCTGCGGGCGTGCCCTTCATCATCCAGCTGCCGCCGCAGGCTATTATCTTGTCGCAGGCAAGGTATTCAAGCACGTTTTCCGCGGTAATGCCGCCCGTGGGCATTATCTTTATGTAGGGGAATGCCGCGCATATTGCCTTTATGGTTTTAAGCCCGCCGTAGTTCGATGCGGGGAAGAACTTCAGCGTGGTAAGGCCCTTTGCTATTGCCGCCATCGCCTCGGTGGGGGTAACTATGCCGGGCAGGTAAAGCATGTTGTGCTCTGCGCAGCAGTCGGCAACTTCGGCGGAAAAACCGGGCGAAACTATAAACTTTGCGCCTGCAACTATGGCCTGTTCGCACTGGTTTTTGTTAATTACAGTACCCGCGCCCACAAGCATTTCGGGGAAGTTTTCCACCGTCATCTTAATGGCCGCGGCGGCGCACTCGGTGCGGAAGGTTATCTCCGCGCAGGGCAGCCCGCCCTTTACAAGCGCGTTCATCTTGGGCATAACTTCTTCTATGGAGTTAAAAACTACCACGGGCACAACTTTTGTTTGTGCGATCTTTTCAAGCATCTGTTCGGTCGTCATTTTTATCTTTCTCCTTGATTTGCAAATTCAGCGGGGCGCTTCGCCGCCGCTCTTTACGGTCACTATTTTAGCACAATGCTTTTACAAATGCAAGGGTGGCGGCAAAATAATGCAAATTTTTTACGCTGCCGACTTACAAGCATTGCTTATTGCCCATATATGTATATGGTTGGCCGGTGTAGCAATTTTTGCACAGATGTAAATTTTTTGTAAAATTTTATACAAAAAAATTTAGTATATAACATTTATTTGAAAATAATTGCTTTTTTTTGTCTTCCGGTATTGACAGTTACTCGCATAAATACTATAATAAAGATACTTATCGGATGCGTCGCCTGAATATTTTTATTTTCTGAGGGGTACCCCTCAGTGCTGTGTTGTATACACAGCACTGTAACAATGCCTCTTAAAAATTAAAAAACCACGGCCGTGCACCTGTAAAGAATATTTATAGGAGGCATTTTTTATGTTTACGGCAAAACGAAGGGGCTTTATAGCATTGCTCGCTGCGCTTTTACTGGCCGCGCTTATCGCCTTCGGCATAAGCATGTTGCCCGCCGCGTCGCGCACTGTGCCCGTATCTGCCGAGCAGGAAACTATCGAAGTTGATAGTGACACTTCTCTACAGGAGGCTTTTAATCAAGCTGTAACAGCGGGAGGTGGCACGGTTACTCTTACCCAGGACATCACTCTCGATGAATATGTTCTTATCAATTATGATACTGAAAAGGATGATGGCTCGGCTTTATCGGGTAACCCTAAAATCAATTTTGATTTGAATGGTCATGTAATAACAATTTCGCAAACAGTGACCACTATTTTTATAATGGAAAACAAGCCGTCGGATAAGGAGGCGGGTGGCGCAATATTACGCGTATATGGCGCAACGCTTAACGTAACCGATAGCAATTCTACTGCTGAGCACCAAGAAGAAAAAATCTCAGTCGGTGGCGGCATAGACGGTTCAAATGCTACAAATGCAGATGATAAGGCGACAGAAATTAATCTGTTTACCGTTCAGGCGGGCGGATTACTCACATTTAACGGCGGTACTTACATAATTAATGACGATAGCGGTGCATGTGCATATGCTTTTAAGGGCAGCGATGCAGCTTCCGACGGTAAAATCGAAATAAGGGGCGGTTCGTTTATAAATGAATCGACATTAGATTATACTTATGGCGGCGGCACTGTGCTGGTAATCAACCAAGGTAATATAGATAGGTCGCTCATTGAAATAAGCGGCGGTACTTTCAGTGGCCGTAACCCTGCTTTCGGTGACGACAACAAGGGCGGCACGTTTATAGCCGACAACGCAAAAGCTGTTACATATACCACAGGCACGGGCGACACCAAAGAAACATATATAGCTGTGGGCGGCGCGTCACAGGAAGACAGCACACTTGTTCCCGAAGGTGCAACCATTGTCGCAAGCGACAGCTTCAAAACCATAGGCGAAGAAGCGGTGCTTGTAAACACTGTATATGACATTGAAGCGCTCAACAGCGTGCTTCAAAACGTTGCAAAAACGGCATATATCTCCCTTGGCAAAGATATTACCGGCTCGGTAGAAATTCCTTCGGGCAAAACCGTTACCCTTGACCTCAACGGGCATAATTTGACAGGTGGCGAAAGTCATGCCATTACAAATAATGGCACTCTTACTGTAATTGGTGAGGGCACCGTCACTGCCGCGGCTTCAGGTAAGGCGGCCGTTTACAATGCCCAAGGGGCCACAGCAACATTAAATGGTGGCACATATACCCGTACTGCTGATTATAGTTGGTACGTTATATATAATGACGGTATAATGACCCTTGATGGCATAACCGCAGAGAATAAAAACAGCAGTCATACTGCCAGTTTGATTACAAATAGTGAAGATGTAAATGAAACTGGTAATGTGAAAGCGACGCTTACTATTAATAGTGGCACATATTTTAGCCAAGGGTCAAATGCTGTAAAAAATGATGAGGGTGGCTCATTAATAATAACGGGTGGAGAAATTACTTCAAAATCATATAGTGGCTATTATGGTATTTTAAGCTATGGTGATTTAAATATTTCAGGTAATCCAACTGTTTATGGACAGCGCAATCCTCTTGGTATATCAAGGGCTATAGATAGTACAGATACAGCAGAAGTTACTATTTCAGGTGGTACATTTGAGACACCTCATGTGAGCTTAGGAGTAGTAATAACGATTATTTCTCCTGAAGGCGGACAAGGAAAACTTGATTTTACCATAAATGGTGGCAAGTTTGATTGTGCGGAAGGAAGAACATTATTGGGTCAAAGTATAGAGGCTCAATTAAACCAAGGCGACTGTGCTATAGATATAACGAGCGGCGCGTTCAGTGGTAAAATCGTTATTGATAGTAAAATAACTACCACAATTTCCGGCGGTACCTTTGATACTAATGTAACTAAATACCTTGCCGAGGGCTTAATGCAGACGGCAGACGGCGTGGTAATTGAAAACGATACTGCTGTTGCGCAAGTAGGCGATTCAGTTTATTCCACCCTTCAGGCGGCAATAGACGCGGCAATTGATGGCGACACTATCACTTTGCTTACAGACAGCGTTTCTGGAAATAGACTTGAAATAAAAGACAAAACTGTTACGATTGCCCTAAATGGTTATAGCATAACGCGCGAAAATGCTGCAGGTACAGCCATAAGGGTGGGGAACAATGCCGCTCTTACAGTAATTGGCGAAGGTAAAATAGATGCAGGCGACTACGGGCCGTTTACCGTTCAGACTTCAGCGCAGGGTACGGGCAGGCTTACTGTTAAAGGTGGTACTTACTCCCAACGTATTCCCGCAGAATGGCTTGCGGAAGGGTGCGCGCTTGTAAACACGACTTCGGGTGACTTTGAGGTAACCGAGGGCGACGTAGTTGCGACCATTGCCTCTGGCGCAAATACCTATGCATTTACTACCCTTCGTGCGGCAGTTATAGCTGCCGAAGACGGCGAAACTGTTAAGCTTAATAAAGATATAACTATCGGAATGACTACATCAATAAATTCCGGATATATAGGCGACAAGGCATTGACCATAGACCTCAATGGCAAAACCATTTCGTCAAGCTACAATAACGGGTATGTTATAAGCGGTTATTATAACCGTATTGTGGGCAGTGGTGAAGAAATTGAGTATATTGATGTGCGGCTTACAAGAGATCTTACCATAACCAGCTCTAACGGACTTGGAAGAATAGTGCTTAATGGCGGGGGCGGTATATATATCACGGCCGCGGAAAATGCCGAGATAAACGTAAATATAAGCAATATTATAATTTCGGGCACAATAAAGAACTCTTATTCTCCTATACGCATAGACGGCAGCAAAGAAGGGGCTTCGGTTTTTGCCGAAATAGACAATGTTACCGTAAATGTTGTAAACAATAACAATAACGCGGTAAAAGCTGTTGCTACGGATAGCGCCACTGTTGTTGTGAGCGACTGCAATATAAGTATTGCCAACGCTCCTGCGGTCACAGCAACTCAAAATGCCGTTGCAGCAGAGTTTACCAATTCAAATGTGACTATAGCCGATTCAACCTTTGTTTCTAAAAGCGGTGCAGCAATAGTCTTCGTGGGCAACCTTTCCGACGAGGCTGCAACAAGCGGCAATTTCTTCGCTTATAAAACTTTAAGCATAACAAATAGTATTATTAACGGCTACACGTTCGGCCTTTCGGGCAACGCTTCCGAAGGCAACCATGGCACTATATTCAATATAGAAAATTCAACTATAGCCGGCACTATCGGCGCGGGCATATTCCACCCCCAGGTGGGCATACTCAACATTCTGGGTAACGGCAACGTTATAAGCGGCACAAGTGCAATAGAGCTGCGCGGCGGCTCGCTTAATATCGAAGGCGGCGTGTTCACGGCTACTTCAACCGCGCTTGACATAAGCGCCAACCCTGGTTCAGGTTCTACCATAGACGGCGCGGCGATAGTAGTTTCGCAGCACGGCTATAACCCTGCAATACAGGTAAGCATCGCGGGCGGCGTATTCAACGGCCTGTATGCCCTGTACGAAGATGACCTTGTAAACGAAGAGGGAACGGAGGATATACAGATTTCTGTATCCGGCGGCATGTACAATGGCGATATATACAGCGAAAACGTGACCGAATTTATCTCCGGCGGCAAGTTTGCGGCGGCGCTTGATGCAAGTTATATTGCCGAAGGGGTTGTATATTATTCCGTAGCGGGCGGTTACGCGGTAGTTGGAGAGAGCGAATTTGACCCTGCAGACACTACAGGCGTTGCTCTTGCCGGCGGCATCGTGTACGATGACCTTCAGGCGGCTGTAGATGCAGCCGAAGAGGGCGCAACGATAACACTTTTGAAAGATATTGAAGATGGCTATGTTATTATACGTAAGTCTATTGATATCGACCTCAACGGCTATAGCATAACTTCTTTAAGTGACAGCGGTAATGCTCTTGTTACTGTTTGGGCTGTTGGTTCTGTGAAAGATAACTCTGACAGAATAACTGTTAATATCTATTCTTCTAAAGAAGGCGGCGAAATCGTCAGCGATAATCAAAATATAAACAGCAGAGCCGTATATGCATATGGCGCAGTCGATATTACAATAGAAAATGTTGCCATAATAAATACTTATACCGGTTCTGACGATAAAGTTGATGACGGTGCATATGGTTTTGTTATAGGTAGCTCTGCAGATACTATGACTACCAACGCAGTTGTAAGAAATGTTACTATATTTGGTAGCTATCCTGCAGTATATGTAAATGGTTCAGGTGTTGCCGAAAGACCTTCGAGCTTTATTGCCTACGACAGTAAAATTTATTCTGATTATGTCGGCATTATGGGCTATGGCGTAGAAAGCAGAGTGGAGAACGGAATATTAAATACATGGTGGCAGACGTACATAGAGCTGAACAATACCGACCTGATAGTTGATTCCGGCAACGCAAGCGAAGATATTTCCGCCGTATATAAGGGAATTGGCATCTATCATCCCATGCAGGGCACATTGGTTATAAACGGTGGTTCTGTTACAGGTGTTGCCACGGCCGTTGAAATGCGTATCGGTACATTGATCGTTAAAGGCGGCGCAAAGCTTGAATCCACTTCCGTGCTCTTCAAGTGTACTGCTGAAGGAAGCGGGTGGACTACGGCCGGCGCAGCTGTTGCAGTGTCGCAGCACTCAACACAGATGCCTATCAATGTCGTTATCGAAGACGGTACCCTTGAGGGCATATATGCCTTGTATGAAGCAGATACCATAGAAAACGGCACACCTAGTGATGGCGTAGAACTCAGTATTCTTGACGGTACTTTCAGTGCGGTGTACAGCCAGAACATAACGGGCTTTATAAGCGGCGGCGAATTTGCTCAAGCGCTTGACGGAGAATACATCGCACCGGGGTATGCCTTTGACGAGGCCACGGGCACTGTAGTTTCGGCAACGCTGAACAACAATGCTCTTGCGGATGTGCGCGCTTACCTTGCGGCCTACGGACTGCTCTACGGCGATATAGAGGATCTTGCAATCGCCGAAACTCCCGACGCCCTCGCTCAGGCTATAGTTAACGCATACGAGGCCATTGCGGCCGCCACGGGCGAAGAGGCCATTGCCGTAGCCAAGATGGATGCTTTCGACGCGATAGACGCGTTCATAGACAACCTCAACACGGTAAAGGCCGAGGCTATTGCTGAACTTGAAGAGCTTATCATGGAACCCGTAGATGTAACCGAAGGCGGCGAAGTTATAAAGGAAGCCGTTGTTGCAATGCCTACCTACATAGTTTCTGCAATAAACGGCGCTAAGTCTGCCGCAGAAGTAGAAAAGTATGTAGCGGTTGCCACGGCTGAGATCAACGAGCTTATCGACATGCGCGAGCAGGCAGCAGATGATCAGCTGGCTCTTGAAAATCAGCTCAACAGCATTATATCGGCGCTCGGCATTGTTCAGCAGGCAGGCGGCAGCTGGAGCAGCTCGTTCCTTGCAGGTATAGAAGAGTCTGTAAACACTGCAAAGGACAACATTTTCACTATCAGCAGTCTGCTTGGCAGGCCCACCGACGAGGCTACTGCCGAAACGATATTCGGCAAGTTGGAAGAAGCTAATGCCAATATACAGGGCGTTTACGATAAGCTTTCTGCAGCAATCTCTGCAATGCTCACAGGTGAAGGCGGCATAAGCAGCCAGCTTGAAGAACTCAAGGGGCTTGTAGATGAAAACAGCGCCCTTGCGGCAGATATCGACAATGTGCTTGCAACCGCGGGCAGAATAGAGGGAGCGCTTGGCAACATAAACAGCAATAATACTCTCTCTAATGTGCTTGAACAAATGAATAATCTGGTATCGGATTATCAATCAACTGTAACAAACGCCATTTTGAATATAAGCACAAGATTGGATCAGTTACAGCAGAACATGCCTACGGACAGCACGATAGCCAATGCTCTCAGGAGCGTGATAGCGGGCGTAGAAAACGACCTTGACATACTCAAGGCCGAGGTAGACGCGCTCGACGAGCCAAACGGCGCTCTTGTTACGGCTATCAACGAAAAGATAGAGGCGGCGTTTGAATTGTTCGGCAACACCTTCACTTCCGAACTCGATAAGCTCAACGGCACTATAGCTGGCCTCGACACGGCTATAGATAATCTGCCCGAAACGCTCGACATAGAGGGCATCAAGCAGGCCATAGCAGACGCAAAATCGGCCGCAGAGGCAGCAGGCACAAAGGTGGATGCGCTGACGGGCGAAGAGGGCGCGCTTACCACAATAGACGGCAAGATAGACGTTATAGACGGTGTTGTGGACGGCATTGCCGACGCTCAGGAGAGCATGGGCAACGCGCTTACAACGTTTGCAACGGCAACCGACACGGCGCTCAAGGGCATACAGTCGGATATAGACGTGCTTGAAAGCAAGCTGAACGCCATGGCAAATACGGCGGCGACCGACAAGGCGGACATTCTTGCAAAGATAGCCGAACTCAAGTCGGCGGCAGACGACATCTCCGAGGCCATAGCCTCGCTCGACGGCGACTCGGCGGAAGACCTTTCGGGCATAGCCGAAGACCTTGCCGCACTGCAGACGGCGCTTGACGGCGTAAAGGCGGATATCGGCAATGTATCGCAGCAGGTGGGCGGCGTTGCCGAAGACAACACAAACTCCATGAGCAATTTTGCAGGACTCTATCTGTTCCTGTCTGCGCTTGTGGTGCTTGCGATAGCCATACTCATCGTGGTATCCGTTAAAAAGCGCAGGTAAATAAAAACGGCTGACTTTTCTGCGGCGGCATGTCCGCCGCAGAAGGTTACCTCAATAAGTGAATAAGCCGCCGCGGGCGATCACCCGCGGCGGCTTTACACATTTTGCAAAAATCTGTTAAAACAACATGTATAATTCAAATAGCCTGTATAAGGAAGTACAGCCCTATCAGCGGGGCAAGGAACGCCGCGTTGTATATGGTAAAGTGCAGCAGGTATTTTGCCCTGAGCGCGGGGTATTCCTTAGCCATGGCTTTATAGGATATAAGGCTGGCCATAGAGGCTATCAGCGTGCCCAGCCCGCCAATGTTGCAGCCCGCCATAAGCGCGGCGTAGTTATCTGAAAAGCCTGAAAGCAACAGCGCGGCGGGCACGTTGCTTATCACCTGGCTTGCCAGCACCGAAATTATCATCTCGTTGCCGGCTATCACCGATGAGAGGAAGTCGCGGAAGGGCGCTATCCTGCCCATGTTGCCAATAAAAATGAACAGCGCCACAAACGTGCCCAGGAGGGAATAGTCTATCTTTGCAAGCGACTTTCTGTCGGCAAACAGCAAAAATACCAGCATTGCCGCGGCTATTATCAGCGGGGGGATCACGTCGAACAGTCCCAAAAGGCACACCGCAAATGCCACGGCGGGCCATGTCAGCCTGAACGCGCCGCCAAGTTCGGTGTGCATCTCCGTGTGCGCGGCGGGCACCGATTTAAAGCACATTATAACAACGAACAGCCCTATGGCGGACAGGACGGCATACGGCAGCATTATAAGTATAACGTCGCCGAAGCCCATGCCGGAGGCGTTGTAAAGGTACAGGTTCTGCGGGTTGCCCATGGGCGTAAGCGTGCTGCCCATGTTGGCGGCAATCGTCTGCAATACAACGGTGGGTATCACCAGCCGCTCCAGCCCCGCCGCCTTAAGCGCTATAAGCGCAAACGGCACAAAGGTTATAAGCGCCACGTCGTTGGTGACCAGCATGCTCAGCACAAACGGCAAAAATACCAGCACCGCCATCAGCTTGCGCGAGGTGTTTGCCTTTGCAAGCAGCTTTTCTGCCAGAAAGGAAAACAGCCCCGCGCGCTGAAAGCCCTTCATAACGCCCATCAGCGCAAACAAAAGGGCAAGCGTGTCCCAGTCAACGTAGTCTGCATACCCGCCGTCGGGCGGCACTATGCAGGCGGAGATTATGGCAAGCAGTATAGCTATGCACAATACTACTTCGCTCTTTATAAAGGCCCATGCGCCCTTAAAAAAGGCGAGCAGGGCATTTTTTACTTTTTCCATACCGCCGTTGATTATATCACCGCGCAACGTTTAAAATCAAGTATTTTCATCGTGCCCGCGCCCTGTATTTTGCACCTGTATTCTGCCTGTGTATTCCGCCCTGCGCATGCAGAAACTGCAGGTTTTTTGCAGTATGTTGCCGAATGGTGCAGTTTATAAAACGGCGCCGCCGTTGACAGTGTATTGACGGGTGTGGTATACTGTTAAAGTAAATATTTATCTGCGCTGCTGCATTGCCGCAGATCTGTCGGAGGAGTTGTTTTATGGGTGCGGAAGATAATGTGCTTACCAGGCATTTTCAGGTGTTTTTGGGCTATCACGGCACAGAGGATCCGAATGGTTCGCTGGCCGAGGCCGAAAAGCTGTACGATATACTTACCTATAAAAATAAGGTGGAGGCCTTTATACAGACCAGGTTCAATATAAAGGGCGGGTATAAAGATACGCCCATAGTTGCCTCCCATTCCGATATTCTGCTGTTTGTGGCAAACGGCAACGTGGCCGTAAACGCCGACGGCACCGTTGCGGGGGCGGACATCCGCGAGGAGCTGAAGAGGTTTTACGAAACGCGCGTCTACGGCGAACAGGGCGGCCTGCCCAGGGTGTTTGCCTGCGGCGGGCTTACGCACGAGCGGGCCTCCCGCCTGCACATAATGTTCAGTGGCGTGGCAGACTTCCGCGCTGCAGAGAAGGGGGAGGCCGGTTTCATGGCGGCAACGCTTTCCCTTTTAAAGTGGCTTGCCGAGGTGCTCGGCAGGCCCGAGGATTACTTCGATGATACCATAGTCCACTTCTTCGGCGAAGATGCCCTGCCCAAGGGCCGCAGACGCTCGGCGGAAAAAATTGCCCCTGGCATACCCCTCGGCGAGCAGGAGGCGGTAAAGCGCGCGCTTGAGTACTCTGCACATGAGTTTTTCCACAAACACGCCACGGCCAGGCTACATGATTCGCCCGAAAAGATATGGAGCGATATAACCGAATTTTCGCGCATATTCAAAGATATAACCCAGGCAGAGCGTTTCGGCGATCCCAGGCGCGAAGATGTCGGCAATATAGGCAGCACTATATGCGAAATAATCACAGAAGGCCTGCGCAGCGGCAGTTCGGATGCAGATAAGCTTATACTTAAAATCAAAAGCCCGCTCGGCTCTTACAAAAACAGGCTGCTGCAGTACGTATATTTATACCTTGCCAAGACGCTTAAGGGGGTGTTGCCCTTCTTCATCGACGTGGCAATGTATGAAAAGACCGACAGGTCAAGGTGGCCCGACGGCACCATAGAGGAGCGTTTGCGCCGCAATATGGCCGATATAGCCGAAATGGTCAAAGCTTCGCCCGATCTTAAGCCGCTCGTCATGGTAGACGGCATACGCGACTTTGCTAGCGGCAAAATAGAGATATGCGACAAGCTGAAAGATCACCTGGACGATCTCGGCTGCTACTGGGTGGTAGGGGTGGATACCGACTTCACCAACAACAGCAAGCACAGGATATATAACAGAATTGCCCCAGATAACTTCAGGTACTTCATAAGGATAAGCTCAATGAAGCTCGACCGCAAAAAGGAGAGCAAGGAGTTTATGAAGGCTTGCATAGAAATATTCCGCCGCGAGGCCAGGGATATAGGCAATTACAGCGCTGACGACGTAGACCAGTTGTACGAAAAGTTCAACAAATTCGAGCTCATCTCGCTGGACGCATATTGGTTTATAACCATATTGGGCAACCTCAGCCGCTATTCGCCTGAAAATCTTATAGAACTGTATGCCTCGCTCTGCAAGGATGTTCTGGGCAACAGGTCTGAAGATACAGACAGCGCCGCGCGCTTTGCATATGACTTTGAATTCGGGCGGGAGAGCTTTGAAGACAGCGACTTTTTCTTCAGCAAGGAGTGGAAAACGGTGCGCAAACACCGCAGTACTCTCGACTTCCTTGTGGCGCGCTACTACATGAAGCGGCTTGAAGAGCTGGACATGAACAAGTTGGCAGAACTCAGCGCCTCGTCTGACAAGGCTGGCGTCTCGCGCGAGCTGGAGTTCTTCGATATCGTCATGCCCAAGAGCATAACCCGCTTTATTGTTGCCATGCTGCGACAGAGCGACGAAATGCAGAATAAGGTGCTTGAAATTGCAGAAAAATACTACTACAGTCTGGGCCTCTACGGCAAGAGCGAATTTACCCTGTGGCTGGGCAGGCTTACGTCAAAATACAGCCGCAGGGCGCAGCTCATTCTCGAAGGTCTTCGCCGCGACCAGCTGGAGATCTGTGAAAATTGCGCAGGCGCGGATAAGGATGAAAGGCGCAACAATGCCTTTTTGTTGCGCGGAATAAGCGTCAGCAGGATATACGGCGGCAGCGCGGAGGCATTCACCGACTACATGCACTCGCTTCTGCACGATAAGCTTGCCAACGACATAAACAGGGGCTTTCACCTGGAGTATTATGGCGACATAAAGTTTTCGGGCAAGCCCGGCAACTATGTGCTTGAGCTCACCGACGATATATCCAAGGGCATAAACACCCTCAGGGTGCTTGAAATGTCGCTTTCCGACCTGGAAAAGTCGGCGAATAATTCCTATACGTATAAAACTACCTTACAGCTGTTCACAATGTGCAGCCTCATTCAGGCGCGCATGTGCGGCGGCAATAATGTTCTGGATGTCTCTGGCGCGGTTCCCCTGTGTCTTGATCACATCAATGTTCTGCTTTCGCAGAGAGTGTTTTTCAATAGGCTGGACGGCGAAATCAAGGCGTACTTCAGGTGGATCGCCGGCGAATTTTCCTCGTTTGAGCAGCGCCGCGCAACTGCGATAGAGACGGGTGTATACGGCACTTTCTCCCGCGCGGGCGAAGTAAAGCGCACGGGCTGGGTCAACCGCGGACTGCACGCACCGGAAAATATTGTGGAGCACATGTATAACTGCTGGCTTATGGGCCTTATCTTCCTGCCCGACCACAGCGAGGAGGAGGGGTATTGCAAGGACAGCATACTCAAAATGCTGCTCATTCACGATATAGGCGAAACTGTTACCGGCGATATAGACCGCGGCACAAAAAATCTCAACAGGGACAAGTATGACAAAAGGGAGGACGAGGTGGTGCGCTCGCTGCTGTTCATCGGCACATATCCCGCGGTCAATGCCTCTCTTTCCGACTTCAGCGAACAGTGGACGCACTGGCTTAAACATAACGAAGACGACGCAGACATAAACGCCCTTATAGCAAAGGATATAGATGATATCCAGGCCGCATATCAGTACTGCGTGTACTATCTGAGCGGCGAGGGCAAGTTTACCGACGAAGATTGCGCGCGCTGGCTGTCTGAAATATACGTGGGCGGGCCGTGCTGCGCTCTGCGCACCAATATCGGTCGCATGATAAGCAAAAAGGCCATTATCGAAAATCCCGCGTTTGCAAAGTGCATACAGCTGCTCAGGTGAGCGTTCCCCGCGCATTAAAGCGGTTTTTGCTAAACGACGTGCGCGGCGGCAAATTTTTACCGCCGCGCAAAAATGTTTATGCAAAAAAGCGCCGCATGGCATATGCGGCGGCAATATCTGCCTGTTTTCATCCTATGGCGTCGGCCGGTACTCCTTCATGGCTTTATTTATAAGCCGTCCGCTCATCAAAGGGATTGGTTTATAAAAAGTAGAGCGCCGAAAGGAATTGCGCTTTAAATTTTTTATAAAAACTTAGCCGATTGTGCCCTAAAACGCTTGTTTTTTTGTGTTTTGTTTTATATAATATTTAAGCGTTGAGTTCAGGTGCGCATTTCGGCCGTCGGTTTCGGCCTGTGTGTCCCGGTCACCGGTTTTGTGCGGGTATTCCGGCTTGGGCAAACTGCATCTTAATATTATTGGGGCGTCGCCAAGCGGTAAGGCAACGGACTCTGACTCCGTCATTCGGGTGTTCAAATCACTTCGCCCCAGCCACCTCGTCGCAGATAAAGCGACACCTTAAAGCAGGTTTTGCATCGCAAAACCTGCTTTTTTTGCGCTTTTCTGCTCCTCTTCCCACAAAAATACTGCGTCTTTTTGCGGGAGCCCTGCCTTTTGGTTTTTAGCGATTTTTAGCTAAAAACCGCCCGTTTTTTTGACCACGTATTGCTCACAACCTCAATTAAGTGGGGTTATAAGTGGGGTAAAATGTGGGGTTTCTCAAAACAGTGGACACCCACTGTTTTGCCACATTTTATGAGTGAGCGCATATGTAAGCGCGCGAACGGTGACCGCGCAGTGCGGCTTATTTACCGCACGCACTGCAAGACTTTGTGGGGTAAATCCAGCCCGTTTTGACGTTATCTATAATGAAATATCTGGCAGTTGATAGTCTACCTTTTCCGCTTCTTTTAAGAGAAATTGCTCGCTGTATGTCGTATAGCCGCGGTCGATTGCAGACGTCTTTACATCCCTGTCGAATGAATGTCCGTCCCACAACATAACTACCTCGCCCGAAACATTGCACTCCTTATATTGCGTACAAAAAGGAATGTATGGTTAAATTTCGCTTGGTTTTGCGTGTTCTTTATCTATCAGTTTGTAATAGATATGAATGTTTCGCGGTGCAGGGGAGTGCCAGCGGTTGTTTCGTTCCGTCTTTGCGTCGATTGTAATAAATTCAATCAGTTGTAGACACATTTCCCTCGTCAGTTCGGGGCAACTGCCGTACAGCTTTATTCGCCTGATATATTCTTCGACGTCGGCTTCGTCCTTTCTCTCTTCCTGCAATTTCTTCTCCAATGCGGCTATCTCAGTTTGCAGCGTCTGCTGTTCCTTCTGATAGCTTTCGCAGAGTGAGTTGCATAAGTTTTCGGGCATCTTCTTTAAGACCTTGTCCTCGAAGGCGGTTCGGATGAGTACGTCCAATTCTTCCACGCGCTTGTGCTTGGCTTTTAGCTGTCTTTTGTCGGCAGCCCTTGAAGAGGCGGAGCGCTTGGACTTTCCTTTCAGAAATTCTTCCCGCGCCGCATCTTCGTCTTCCAGAACGAAATCGAATTTGGAGCGAATGTCTGCCAGCACGAGCGCTTCGATGTCCGTTCGCTGAATGGCGTGGGTGGTGCAGTAGTTCTTGCCGAGATTTGCATAGGTGCGGCAGATATAGCACTCGCAATCGTATTCCCTGCCGTCCTTCAGCTTTTTCTTGGAATGGACAATCTTCATCTTGTGCCCGCAATCGGCACAATAGATAAAGCCGGACAGCGGAAAGGTTACGCCGCTCTTTGTTCTCTTTGCCCGCGATACCGAGCGGGCGACTTCCTGCGCCTTTTCCCAGACTTCCTCGCTCACGATAGGTTCGTGGGCGTTTTGCTTTACAATCCATTCTTCCTGCGGTCGCCAATATGTATTGTGGTTCTTGTAGGAAATGGTCGAACGCCTGTGCTGCACCGTACAGCCCTTGTAGGTGGAGTCTGAGAGAATATCTCTCACCGTTTTATGACTCCACCAATGCGGACATTGCCTGTTGATTTTTCCTCCGTCCTTTTTCGTGCGGTACAGAGTGGGGTTGGGTATGCCCTCGTCGGATAACTGCCTTGCAATCTGATAGGGCGACAGCCCCTCGATTCGCAGACTATAAATTCTCCGCACGACTTCCGCCGCAGGCTTGTCTATGATTGCCGTGCGGTTCTCGTCGTTTCCCACAAGATAACCGTAAGGGTAGCAGCCTGAAGTGTATTTGCCCGCTTTCTGACTCGCCTCCAACACGGCGCGTATCTTTTTAGAGGTATTTGCAGAGTGCCATTCGTTAAACACGTTCATAATGGGCATCATGTCCATTCCCGTGCTGTTTCTATCGGCGGTGTCTACATTGTCGTTAATCGCAATGAAACGTATGCCGTAGGCGGGGAAGATATAGTCGAGGTATTGTCCGACCATAATGTAATTTCTGCCGAAGCGGGAGAGGTCTTTCACCACAATGGTATTAATTCGTCCCGTCTTTGCATCGTCCAACAGTCTTTTCACCTGCGGACGTTCAAAGTCCGTACCAGAAAAGCCGTCGTCCACATACTCGTCCACAAGGTTCCAGCCGCGCTCGGCTACATACTTTTGCAGAATAAGCCGCTGATTGTCTATGGAGAGCGACTCGCCCGCGCGCTCGTCGTCCTTGGAAAGTCTTAAATAAATTCCCGTATTATTCAGTTGTCTTTGCTTTGATTGCATTCTTTTACTCCTTTGCATCAAAGCAGCCAAATTCAATGTACGAGTATTATACCACGACTCACTGAATTTGGCAATGCCCTGACGCTCAAATGGTTTATCCTATACCCAGCTCCCGTTTAGCGCGGTCGGTTGCCAGAGCGAAAATAGTCTGTCCTATATCTTTTTCGCCTGCATAATGACTTGTTACTATGTATTTCTTCCCCCTAATTTCATATTCTCTCGTGGAAGTAGGCGCGGAACTGAACTCCGCACACATTTGCATCATCGTTTTTTCCGTGATTTTTTCCTCCAAGTTTTGTTGTCGTTATAAATATTCAGTTTTCATAATTTTCTTCCTTTCGCCCGTGTCGGGCGTTTAAGACCGTTATGTACGGAATTTCATTCATATCGCCGCCGCAGCTGCTCTTTCAATCCCTGTTCTCTGATATTTTAATGAGACACCTGCGCTGCGGTCGACTCATGTATTAAGTTTTGTTTACCTTAAAATAAGGAACAGAATTGCGAAAGTCTGCGCGAGCAGAAGAATGGGCGTAGCCCAGAACATAACTTTGCGGAAGCTACGTTCTAACTTCATATCGCTGCGCTCGCGCTCGATTTCCTTAGCCGTGGTTTTGAGCTGTTCTCTGACTTCCGTCAAAGTTTCGTCCACTTGTTGCAGAACGTAGCCTTTCGCTTCATTTACTGAAATAGCTATTTCGCTTTTTATCGTTTGACTTACTTCCACTTTGAACTGCCGTTCGTCCTGCGTTATCCCGCGCATTTCCCGAACTGCCGCCTGTACGTTTTCGTTCAGCCTCTTCGCGTAAAAGCTGTTGTCGCTCTTTATCTCGTTCACGCTCTCCGTCAAGTCCTTTACGAGCATATTCTGCCGCTCTATCAAGTTGTTGCATTTCTCGTTGGATATCGCCAACGCTTCTTTCAGTAGTCCGTTCTCCGTCTGCCGTCGCCGTTCCTCGTTTATCCTCTGCAACTCCGAAAGCGGCTTCGACTGTTGCCCCGTTCTCAAATTCTCCAATTGTTTTTAACACCTCCGTTTTAGTATAGTTTGCTCCGAGTTTAAGCCCTCGGATGGCTTTGTTCTTCTGCGGGTGCAGATAGGAGTAGTCCTTGCCGCTCCTTGTAATCTTCACCCTGTAGTCCGCGAGGTGAGAAATAAACTCTTCCTCGCTTGTAGCCAACATTTTGCCTTCCTCAATGACCTCTCGCAATTCCTCTTTCCACGAAGTACCGCCCTTTAAAATAATGTGCCGCTCGTCAGCCGTGCGCTTGTTTGCCGACTTCTTTCTGAAATCGAGAGGAGTAAAGCCAAACTGTTCGCCTATCTCGTTCGCCATATCTTTTAATTTAGTGTAATCGTCGTCGTTGAAGTGTAGCTTCTTACCCGTTATCGGGTGGACAGAGTTTACAATGATATGGGCGTGGACGGTCTGCGTGTCGGTGTGGGTAGCAATGACGCACTCACAGCCTTCAAACATTTTCTCGGCGCAAGACTTGGCGTACTCCTGAACCATAAAGGGGTCGGCGTTGTCGGCTCGGTCGGTCGACAGCTTGAAGTGATAATATTTTCTCTCTCTGCGTTCAGTCCCTTTTCCAAACCTCGACGCCGTCTGCCTGAACTGTTCGGTATAGTCCTCGTCGATAAACAGGTTCTGCACGTCGATGAACCTTGCCTTATCCTCGCGGGTTATGTAGGCGATTGCCTTGTTCGGCTTGGCTTTGCCCGCCACGCCTTTGAACAGCGGCATTTTAACTCCCTCCAATAGCGGAGAGCAATGCGCGGTATGCCGCTTTGCAATCTGCAACAGCAGACAACACGCTCTCTTTCTCGTCGGGATAGAAGTAGCAATTCCTCACCGCCTGATTTAGGTTGTTGCCCTGCCGTTTGAGTTCCACGAGCATTTCATTTCCGCCGTCGATAACAACCACGGGCTTGTCCATCAATGCGCGGATAATAAAATCCGTTCGGCTCAATCCGCTTGTCTTTACCTTGTCATCTATGAGTTGCCGTTCTTCTTCCGACAGTCTGATAGAGTAGGTAATTGGTCTGTTTCTGTTTGCTTTTTTCTTTTCGATAGTCGTACCTCCAAAAATTAAATATAAATAATTGACGCCGAAATTTTGATATGCACCCCAAAAGTTGGACAGACTTTTGGAGGTGCATATTTTCATGTCA
>ERZ1090869.435-NODE-435-length-22554-cov-7.180630_pt1 | contig 22554 bp, 19 predicted proteins | sample MGYA00478474_ERZ1090869 | MGnify/ENA primary metagenome ERZ1090869 (study PRJEB33644, sample SAMEA5815748) | chicken gut metagenome | biome: Chicken; feature: Gastrointestinal Tract; material: Caecum | place: Ireland | collected 2019-01-01 | study: A study of the... | reverse complement strand
TTGGCACCAGGGTTGTCATTGCCATAACCTTCCAGAAGGTTGATGACGCCCCATGCGCCGAGGCCAGCGCCCAGAGCAATAACCAGGATTTTCAGGGTATCAATCGCACTTGCAAAAAAAGCCATAAAGTTCCTCCTTTAATTTAAGAAATATTGTTTTTGTGTTGTGGCCATATCAGGCCGGAAACGAAAAAACGCCCCTGTGCTTCAAGAACATTTACAAAAAGCACAGGGGCGGCAGAGTTCAGGATATACCTGAAAAAATATTCAGTTGTCAGGGAGGGGCACGAATCCTCAATAAAACCTCCTTCCGGTGAAAAGAAAAAGCCCGTCAAAGCCAGAAACCTTAACAGGCAGCTACATCATCATATAGCCGGAGCCTCCAAATCCTCCGCTGTGACCTCATAATTACGGTACAGCTCGCCGGGACGCATCGGCATTTTTGTAGATAAAAATTTCTCAATGTCAAAAGCGTTCTTCTCATTGAAATCGGAAAGTAGCCGGTAATTTGGGTGTCTGGTAATATCGTACTTCCGGGAGAGGAAAGGGCGCACGCCTCTGATCTGCAGCAGACATTTCCCACCGTCCATGACGGCCAGCTCGTCCACCGACATCAAATCCTTTCCCAGCTTCTGAAAATTCTGGCCGTGGGATTCCTGGGTGCCTTTCGTGACGCTGGTGTTATACATGTCGATGGTCTCTTTCCCAAGCAGGGAGTTCCAGCTTTTCAGCGTGGTTTCTTCCTTGCCTCCCAGGAAAAGGGAAGCGTCACAGTTGCCGATGATGGTGTCCATGTTGTCCTTATAAAGCGCCTTTAGCTGGCTCTGCGCCTGCAGGACCAGACAGGCCGAAATCTCCCTGGAACGGATCGTTGCCATCAGCTTTTCCAGGTTTGGAATCTGCCCGATGTTGGCGGCCTCGTCGATCAGGCACCGCACATGTACCGGCAGCCTGCCGCCGTACTTGTCATCGGCACGCTCGCACAGCAGATTGAACAACTGCGTATAGGCCATGCTGACAAGGAAATTGAAGGTCGCGTCCGTATCGCTGATAATAAAAAACAGCGCCGTTTTCCTATCTCCAACCAAGTCAAGCTCCAACTCGTCATACATAGTGATCTCCCGGACTTCCTTAATGTCGAAGGGGGCAAGTCTGGCACCGCAGGAAATAAGGATAGATTTTGCTGTCTTGCCCGCCGCAAGTTTGTATTTTTTATACTGGCGTAAGGCGAAGTGGTCCGGGTCTTTCTGTTCCAGTGCGTCAAAGAGAAGGTCAACGGCATTTTTGAAACTTTCGTCATCCTCCCGGACCTCCATAGCGTTTATCATTTCTACCAGAGTGGAAAAATTCTGCTCGTTTGTGGGGGCCTCATAATAGATATAGCCGATCAATGCTGTGTAAAGCAAAGTTTCGGCCTTGACCCAGAAATCGTCGCCGGATTTTCCTTCTCCTTTGGTATTTGCGATCAGCACCGTTACCAGTTTCAGAATATCCTTCTCATTGTGAATGTAAGCAAAAGGGTTATAGTGCATACTTTTTGAAAAGTTGATCGTATTGAATACCTTGATCTTATAAGGCTCATACACGATTTTTCCATTCTTTCCCCGGACCGGGTTGCCGTCCTTATCCAGTTTCGGTGTGCCGCGGCTTAACAGCTTTCCCACCTCAATCAAGACCGTACCTTTCGGATCGGTGACGACATAGGAGCTGTGCATCTGCATAAGATTGGGCTTGATAAAAAATCTCGTCTTGCCAGAGCCGGAACCACCGACTACCAGCACATTTTTATTGCGGGCATGGGCCGGATTCTTCGGCCTGCCGGACATCATAAGCCCCTCGGTCTGCGTCAGGATAATGTTGTTTTCCGGTTTCGGGTCTATAAAAGGGGCAATATCTGTTTTGTTGCCCCAGCGGGCGCTCCCGTATTCCACATTTTTGCGGTACTTTTTGGCATCCTTTCCTTTAAGATAGACTGCCAGCCGCACAATCACCGCACCGCATAATCCCACCAGCCAGTCCAGCGCCGCACCGGGCCACATACTCTGAAAAGCCAGTGAGAAACCTTCGGAAAGCCCTAATAATTTCTGTGAGGCATCCGCTCCGGGGGCAAGGCGAACCGCCTCGCCCAGCTTCGCAAAGACCAGAAGGAACAGAAGATAGGGCAGATGGAGGATCACCTGCTTTTTCAGGGCATCGGTATCTATCTTCATCGTTCCGGCCCTCCGTGTTCCTTGTTCTTTACCCGGTCACGGCCAAGCGCCTGCGCCAGCTCCTTAAATTTATGAAGCTGGGAAAGAAGCGACGGCCTGGTGCTGCGGGTAAGATCCTTCCTCGTAAATTCCTTAAAAGCCGCTGTCAGTGCGTCCGCCTGGTTTGCTTTGAAATAGACCGTCCATTTCGGGGGATCGGTCCCCAGCTCTTTTTCAATATGGTAGCGGACCTGGTGTTTCCTGGCGTACCGCTCAAAAGAGCGGATTCTGCCGGACACTTCAATGGTATTGGCTCCAGGGTCTTTATAGGTCAGCCGTTTCATGCTGTTCCTGCCGACTTTCGGGGTAGTGCGTTCCTGCTCCATTTTCCTGAGCACAGCGGCAATCGCAGAACGCAGCACCCGCCCGGACAGCTTTGCCGCCTGGATGGAGACCGAAACGGTCCGCTGTTCCAATTCTTCCTGCATGTGCATCCTCCTTCCTGATAGAATCTGTAATAATAAATAGGAAATAACTGTTTAACGAGCGTCCCCGATCACCTGCTGGCGCGGGGTATGTTCAAAGGCTTTTGCCGCCTGGTTCACCTGGATTTTCGCATGTTTCAAAAGCGTCTTGATGATGGTCGCCGGGTGATCCTGTTCCTCCAGGTGGTCCACCATATTCTTACAGCCCTCCGGGAGATATTCAGCCATATCTTTACAGACATCGGCCAGGTCGCCCATAAAGCCCCAGCAGCTATCCGTGAGTTCGCCGTTTTTGTAAAGCTCAAATCCGTAGCACTCGCCCCGCAGGTAGGAATCATAAGCGGCCACTTCGCTGCGCATCAGATCCTCCGCCTTTTTCCGAAGGACGCCGGTCATTTTTTCGCCGCCGAACTCTTTTAGGGCATCCTCTTTGGAAACATAAATCCATCCCACCTGCCCGCTGTCCCAGGGATCATTGAAACTTGTGGTCTGCATGGCAAGGCCGCTGTGATCCATCAGATAAAGGGGCAGCGTAATGTATTTTTCGGAGATCACCTTCAGCATGGCGTCATCAACCGCCTGTTCCTCCGTCTTGGGCCCGTGCCGGAACCGGCTGCTCACAATGTTCACCATGTGTTCATAGCGTTTCAGGCCCGCTTCATCATGTCCCACGGTATCTAAATACATCTCCCGCAGGAAATCGTCTTTATCCATGTAATTGTGGCTGTCACCCAGTGCGTAGCGGGAGTGGAAGCAGACCATCGTTCCAAAATGCTCGTCTACCTCACGGGGAGAGATTAAAATATCGTCCGGCTGCACCATCAGGGCATAGGGACCTTCTACTGCCATCAGCATAAGCTATCAGCTCCTTTCCGGCTCTCTGGGCCTTTTATCCGGCGCTTTCGGCTCTGTCTGCGCTGCCTGTTTCCTTGCATTGTCAAGCTGTTCCCGCACCGAAACATCCCGCCTGGCCTCCGGTGCCCCTGCGTCAAAGAAGCCCGGCAGCTCCTTGAAGCCGATACTGTCCACGTAATATGCGGCGTCCGCGCCATTCTCATGCAGGACCACCACATCGGAAACGGAAAGGGAGTGGCCCCTGAAATCTTCCGGGTGGTCGATATTGAACCGCCTGTAAATATCCTCCAGTGTTTCGCCCGGTTCCCGCTGCCTTGCATAGACCATCTGGTAATGATCCCGATCCACGGAAAACCCTTTGCTTTCCAGCCAGTCCAGAGACATAAAACGGAGGTTATCTGTATTGTCCGATAAGCCAAGCTGATAAATAGAATAAGTGCTGATCCCGTACTCTTTTTCATAGGAAGAAATACGCGCTAAAAGCGGCGCTGTTTCTCCCTCCATGTGTTCCTCGCGCTCAAATGCCGCCAGCCTCATTCGGATTTTTCCGGTATCTCCTGAAAGCAGCTCGTCCGCCATGCGCTCTTTCTCTGCATGGGAATCCGGGTACAGGTCTGCATAGGCCCCGCTGTTCTGCCTGAAAAATTCATCCAGGTCAAAGGCCAAATCCGTGGTATCGTCAAGCCTTATGTCATCCCTGCCCGGTTCCTCCATGACAGAAGCCGGCTGCTGCTTTTCTTCCGGTGGGAGGGGCTGCTTCACCGCAACGATCTCACCCGCCAGCCGGAAGAACTTCTCCGGGTATTTGAATCGCTCCGTGTATTTCTCTATCAGGTCAGCGGGAAGGTCTGTAAAATCTTCTTCGCCCAAACCGACGATCAAAAAATTGCCGGGAACAATATCGTACAAATGGCCCTCATCATCATAAAGTGCCCGGTTTAAGGGCAGACCTATGAGCTTGCCTTCATCATTGCAGATCAGCCCAACCAGATCGTCAAAGGGATAAGTTGCCTGAATATCTCCGCCAACGGCTGCCTGCAAGGATTCCAGCCCGCCCTCAATTTCAGTCTCATAGGGCGATTTGCCCGGCTCTACCATTAACACCTTCATAGCTGCATATCCTCCTTCTTTTTATTTGCCGCACCGGGAGCAGCAGATGTTTTCTCCTGCGTTTTGGCCGCAGACAGCTTTCCCAGCACGGAAGGTTTCTCCGGTTTTTCAGGCATAGAAATACCGCCCTCCGAAACATCGGCGGCGGTACGGTCTGTTTTTACCGGTTCTTGACCCTCCACCGTGTACCCCGGCAGGAGTGCTCCATATACAGTGAAATGGTGCTCATACTGTTTTGGTATCTGCGGGGAAATTTCCGTGAATAAATGGGAGTAGGCTTTTTTCCGGCCTTCCAGATACTTTTCAGCGGCGGTTTTGTCCGTGTAGCGTTTCTGATTCTGCCCGGCAATCTTTTCGCCATAGCCCTGCTTTGGGGAGTTCACATAGACATCCCAGGTCACATACCAGGCAACCGGTACGCTCTGTTTGGTTTCCCGGTCATATTTGGTATCTTCCCAAATACCACAACTCATGCGGTAGACACGGTTGCTGATTTCTTCGTCATTCCGCCAGTTGCCGGTTTTGCGCCATTCATTTGCGGTATGCGTCACCTCCGGGGTTCGCAGGTAAGAAAGCGCCCGGTTGATCATCTGCGTGGCGGCTGCCTGCTTTTCCCATTGCTTTGCCGCCGCGACCACAATCTCATAGGCTTTCTGTTCACCGTCGATACTTCCCTGGCGCATGGCCTCCAGATTTTCGGCGCCCATTGTAATCAGGGAGGAAATATCCACATCTTCACAAGAAACACTGTGCTCGATTTTCAGCTCTGCACCTGGTTCCAAATGATCGCCGTACCGGTAAGCACGGTAATCTTTATTTTCTTCCAAAATCTTTCACACCTCCTTAAATCTCCGGCACATGGCTCTTTTTCGAGACCGCCTGTGCCGGGGTAGTTTTTTCTGCCGGCTTCGCCGCTGCAAGCTGTGCCATGACCGAAGGCCGCTCTGCCGTAAATATGGAAATCTGCTCATTCTCTGCTAATGGCTGCGCCGGAAGGGGCAGCGTCACATCCGAATGGGTAAGTATCTGCTCCCGTTTCAGGTCTGCCACGATCTCGTCAAATACTGCGTTGATAGCCCGCCGTTCCTCACCTTCAGGATAGGCTTTCAAAACCTCCATTTTTCCGTCTTTATCGGAAACAAAGGTAACGGCACAATCCGCATGGCCCACCAGATAATCCGATTGATAGGGCAGCTTATCTTTGATATAACAGGCAAAGGCCCTGGCGGTCATTTCCACGTTGCTGTCCCAATAGCCGCCGTCCTTTTCACATTCCTTTCCCATGCGCACGGAATTTCGGTAAAAATCGGTCTCCACACGTCCAATCTGCGGGGCCTCCTGTGCCTGCATCCCGGACAGCATGTGCTCGAATATTTCCAGCCTTTCCCGCTCACTTTTGGGGATCACCCGCCCGGTGACAGACTTCTTAAAGGCACTGATCTGTTCCACGGAGCCGGCCTCGCCGGACAGAAACGCCTCCCTGAGAACCGCGTAAGTTTCCATCTGTTCCTCATTGCCATGCCGTTTCAGAGAACCGAGCACCGCAGAATCCAGCCAGCTTGCCGCATTTTTCCGGGTGCGCTCCGTCTGTGCTTCGGTACGGGCCACCGCCTGCTCCGGTGTCTCCGGTTTATATTTCATGGCTTCAATTAACTTCTGAAATGGCGCATAGAGGCGGGGCTGTTCTGAGAGCATCCCCTTTGCGCCCATTTTCGTACCCAGGTAATCGTCCAACCCGTGCCACCATTCATGTGCCAAAGAGCCGGCCCCGTGCATCTTCGTGAGATTGATAACCTTGCGAAGCGGTTCATAGTGGGCTGCCGCATTGCCGCTGCCCCTGGCGCCGAAAGCGATAGCAAGCGTCCCCTGATAGGCAATATCTTTGTCGCTGACCTGCAGGGCTGCCGCCAAATCTTTGAGTGCTTCAAACCCCATGTTGAGGGAAGCCTGCCGGTCATTCTGGTTCATCCAGTTCCCAAACTCACCGCCGCGGAATCCGAAGGTATCAAGGTAGTGCTGCCCGGTAATCTCTGCGCCGTTCCTGTAATCCGGCCCGGTTCGCCGCACAGCGATAAGCTGTGGAGGCACAAACCGCGTCTTTCCGCTTTTGCTGCGGCCTTTTGCCAGCTCCTGCACCCATTTCAGGGCAGCCTCCCGCGTTTCAAAATTTGTCTGTAAGATGGAATAGTCCTTCGTCACATACCAGGTATCAGGTTTCCAGTCATTATTTTTGGAATAAGTATTCTTCCCGTCGTTGAAATGGATCGCATAGCCCTTCGGCACCTTCTGGTCTTTGGAAACGCCAAACTGTTCCTTCTGTGCTTTCTGTGTGAAGTTCCGCTCAAAATATCCTGCCGAGCGGACCATCAGGGTATTGGACAGCTTGTTTGTAATGGCCGGGTTCTCACGGCCCTTTTCCGTTGCCTGGTAATGGATTCCGCTGCCCCAGCCCTGCACCTGTTCCAGATACCCGTTTTCCACAAAGAAACGGTCATAGACCTGCATAGCGTCCTCCACGGTGCGGACTTCCGAAACCACGCTCTGCAGCTCCCGTACCGTCTGGATATATTCTTTCTGCCTTGCAAGGCGTTTCTCCGGCGTATCATCCCTGTGGTAATACTGCGGGGAGGCGTTCAGCCCGTCCCTCACCTTTTTGATGAAATACACCACGCCAAGGGGAATCCCATCATCAAGCATGGCCTGATAATCCGGTTTCTTCCAGATATTATCCTTTTTTACAAATTTCTCGGCTTCGCGCTCATTCATGGCGTCCAGGTCGTTCACATAGAGCCCCCGGTCCTTCCATAAGTCTTTTTTCGCGCCGCCGATCTTTTCCCCGAAATCTTCATGCTGTATGTTATCCGCCAATCAATATCACCTCCAGTCTGTCATAAAAAATCACCGCTCCGGGGAAGGGCGGCGTTCCTGTGATTTATCAAGCTGCGGGCGTATTCTCATGAGCCGGTCTGTCTCCCTGCGGACCAGCCGGTCAAGCGCGCCCAGGTCCTCCGGGGTAACGGCAAACTCCCGATAATGCTCATACCAGAGGCCCGCCCGGACAGCCGCAATAGGCGCAATCTTTTCCGCCCCTCCGGGAAGGAGGCGGTAGACCGAAGCCCCGTCAAGAAGCAACTGCTTCGCCGTTCCCAGGGGTATGCGGTACATATCTGTGTCCGGGTTCTGCGCCTCCTCCATATACTCCACATTCAGACGTTCCTCCAAATCCTGGGGCATATAAGAAAATGCCTGTGCCTTCCACTGGCTGAACAGGTTGGAATAGTGGTGCTGCCATTCCGTCACCTGCTCCGGCGCATAGAGGTAGCGCCAGGTTTTCAGGGCGTCCTTTTCGCATAGTTCCATTGCCTCCCATTTTTCAATGTCTGCCTCCGCCTTCGTGCCGTCCCGGTATTCCATGTTGACTCCGTAAGGGTAGAGGGTATTCCGTTCTATGTCCTGCCGCAGCGTGTCAAGGTCCGTCATCAGGACATCCCCGTACAGCCGTCCGTCCTCCTTACGCTCTGTGTGGAACAGGAAAGCCCTGGCGCCGGGGTATTCCGTCATGGCGGCCATCCGGTAAAGCTCTCCTGTGGGATAGTAGGCAGACAGGGCATCAGCAAGCCATATGTGGTTTTTTCCCATGATAGCGATAGAATCCGGCCTGGTGTTGGTTGCCAGTGAGCGCAGGTTGAATTCACTTTCCCGCAGGAAATCCCCAGCCAGGATATGGAGCTCATAGGCAAATACGCCTAAATCTGTATCACGGACTAAGTGAATCTGCGGAAGCGCATCATCTTTCATAGTGACCGGTGCCATTTATAGATTCCTCCCATCTGCCGGCGGCTGCCCTCCGGCAATCTTGCCGACGATCTCCGGCCCGGTCTCGTAAATCTGCATGAGCCGCTTTGCTGTTCCGCATGGCTGCGCTGCACCGCTGGTCCAGAGCCGGACCGTGGAAGGGGCGACGTTCATCAGAAGCGCAAAGCCTTTCTCGTTCATATCCAGTTTTTCCATCAGGGCCTTAACCATGTCGGGGCCATAGTCCGGACACCGGGCAGCTTCAGCAATCATCTGTAAAGCGGTGTTCTCTGTGTTCATCATTTCTAAAATCCTCCTGTCAAATTGAAATAGCCGCCTGTTTCTGGCGGCATTGTTGTTGATGGTCTTTCATTTTCTTCGTAACATGGAGCAGCATTTCGTTGTAGTCCTTTCCTATACGGGGCGGGTTGATCCCCACCCGGATATGTTTGAACCGCTGATCTTCATGGAGCATTGCCTTGATCCTCCTGGCATTTTTAAGGCCTCCAAGGTCATTGTCCATGTAGAGGCTGACGCGCCGGATTTCCGGGTGGCGTTTCAAAAATGCAGTCAGCGCCACATGGGAAGTGCCGCCCAAAGACAGCCGGTAGCCGTCCCATTTCCAGCCTTCCAATTCCTGCAGCGTGGCATGGGAGAGGGCATCAATGGGTGCCTCAAAGACCGCCACATGGCGGCTGCCCGGATTCCTCGGTGGATAGCAGAAGCTGTATTCCTTGTCGCTGCCGTAAACATCTTTTCTGAGATTGCCGGTAATGCTCCGCATACAGGCAAACTTCGCTTTGCCGGCTTCATCCTTTCCCACAAACACACAGACCGGCTCGCCATGATACCGTGCCTCATAGAACAGCCCTTTCCGGAAACACCGGCCAATCACATCAGAGCTGATCCCGCGCCGCTGTAAATAGGAAACAGCAGAGGTAGCACACCGTCTGACCCAGGGGAGAGAAAAAGGTTTCTTCTCCGGTTCTTTCTGCACATGGGCTTTTTCTGTTGCACTCCGATAGGCCGGTGCCTGCTGGATTTCTCCGCCTACCAGCGTATGGACCGCATCCACCAGCCCATAGCCCCGAATCTGGATCAGATAATCCAGGGCGTTGATACTCCGGCCCCGGCTGTTCCAGTACCAGTACCTTTTCCCGGTTACATAGACCAGGCTGTCATGTTCCTTGTGCCGGTAATTGGGCCCGTCCCGTTTCAGTACCCCAGGCTCATGGAACTGCAGGTATGCGAACAGGTCCGCCTCCCGCGCCGCCTGAATCTGTTCTTTGGTTACGCCGGGCATCGTGCCGGCACAGTATTTCTTTTCATCGTGCCCCGCCTCCTTTCCGTGATGAAAAAAGACGCCCAGAGGCGCCTAACAGCCGTACAGGTCATGGTTGACCTCGGCACGGTAATAACTGTCCATTGTTGCCGGGGCATTATACAGCGCCGCCAGCAGGTATGCCTTGATATTCCCGACTTTTGTAGTGTTCTTGTCAATACAGTCAAAGACATACTCCAGGTGGCCGGAATTGATCTTCAGGAAACGGCCCTTTACCACCTCCCTGGGAAAATCATCCCCGGCGATACGGATAAAGGGGCGTTTGGATAAAACCACTTCAAGCATAAGCTCCACGGTCTCGTCTAAGCGTTCTTTCCCATACCGGGAGACCATACAGTCATACTCAATATTTTCTTTGATGATTTTGCTGTATGCGTCTATCAATCCAATCCGATCCATCCCATCCGGGCGGCCTGCCGCCTCCGGCTCTGCTGGATAGATTGATTGATGGGTTCTTGATATATCCGTTTTTGATTTTTTAGTTCTTTGTGGATTAGTATTTAATTGTGCGGGATTTTCCTGTCCTGGTTCCACCTGTTCAGGTTTTGCCTGTCCTGGATTTACCTGTCTTGGATTTTCCCGTTTAGGTGGAAACGTCTGTTTTTCAGCGTTTACAGGCTTTTCATGGATGGTATATTCAATATCTCCGAGCTGCCCGTTCTCATAGCGGAGGCGCTGCCTGGTGAGATACCCGTGCCGCTCCAGCTCCTTCAGGGCGGTAGTGATCGAATCCACACCGTCCTTACAGATATGGGCGAGTCCCTTTGTGGTATAATCCCAATCTTCCGGCAGCGACAGCATGAGGGAGAGAAGCCCCTTTGCCTTTAAGGACAGTTCCGTATTGCGCAGATGGTGGTTGCACATGATCGTGAAGTCCTTCGTTTTTTCTACCCGGAATACAGCCATTTCACAGCCTCCTTTCTCCGGTTATTTCCGTTACAAGGCGCGGTCCCTGCGGTCATAGTGGAGGTGCCCGCCTGAAACCTTCGCATGGTTTTTCAGTTTGACTTCGCCCCGTTCCTGGCTGTCTAAGAATTTCTGATAGCCGGCATCCGTCAGGAACAGGCGCATCTTATCGCCCCTGTCACCCACAGGGGAATCATAAGACAGCACATCAAAGACGATCATGTGCCTTACCTCCGGGTCAAAGCGTTCCAGCGCCATGATGTCATGCCCCTTCAATTTCTCTGCGCCGGATTGCTGTCTGGCCTCGGCAATCTTTTCCCCGATCGTCCGGGGCGGGTAGGGCAGACGGTAATTCTTCTGAATATCCCGCACGATGTCCATGCACTCGGCATCCGTCAGGACGCGTAACTTTTCCATCAGATTTTCCGCTGCCTTCCGCTGTTCGAGATTCTTTGTGTACCGGGCGGTCATGTAAAGCTCATTCAGAATTTTGGATTGATAGTCACCTTCAACCTGAAACAGCAGCCGTTTTTCCATTTCGTTTAATTCCATGTGAATCTCCTTTCTCCTGAAAATGGGTATGAAAAAAGGACGCCCACCTGTAAAAGTGAAACGCCCACGGCAATCAGCGATCCGGCAATGTACCGGACCGCTGGCGCTATTAAATTTTGTCGTTAATGAAACAGCCTCCTTTTTTCGATAATTTTCTCGTCACATTTCAACTTGGAAAAGGAATTGAATAAATGACGGCAAACGCTCAAACCCCTTGAAAATAAAGGCTTTTTCCGTTTGTCGTTATTATACCGTAACGGCACTATAATGCCTCGATCCAGCACGCCCTTGGCATCCCGGATGCCTATATCATGCAGTCAGGCGGATGGGGGAATGATTCAGTCCTGAAAGAAGTCTACCGGCACGCCCTTCCTGAAGTTCAGAAAAAAATGGAGAATAAAGCGCTGAAATACTTTGAAAAGATGCAACACGAAATGCAACACGAAACACGTTAATCATTGTAAATACGGGATTTATAGAAAAATTTTTGAGAGTTCAAGTCTCTTCTTCCGCACTGATCCCGTAGCCCATGCGGCTGCGGGATTTTTGATTTTTCCGCGTAAAGCGGCGGCTCTTGCGCCCCGTACCGCGGCTCCAGATTCAAAATACCTATTGTATTTCCCCCTCAGAGTGATATAATAATCTACATGGAAGCATAGCTCAGCTGGGATGAGCGTTCGCCTCACACGCGAGAGGTCATGGGTTCGAGCCCCATTGCTTCCATTTTTTATGCACAAGTCTGATGCCATACAGGATATTATTTTTCCTGTTCCGTCAATATCCCCGATTTCAGCAAATCCGTCATCAGTTCCCTGGCCTCCTGACGGATCTGCGCCAGCGGTGTTTTATCCTGATGTGACTCATTGACAAACCCCAGCATCCCAAAACATACGAATCCGGCGATCTTCTTCGGAGAATATTTCAGACGGAGCCTTTTTTTCACATGCAGCGTATGCATTTCTACCGTATCGAGGATGATACTGTACAGCCGTGATGCCAGGTAGGGATTTTTTTCCGGGTTGGTGTGCTGAAAAAAATCAAATCTGTCATAATACAACTCCAGAATACTGTCCAGCATGTTTACATATCCGGCGGCCAGCCTGCCTGACGGATTATTCTCTTCCTGCCGCCGATAGTAGTCCTCCGTACCTATTTTTATCATATCGTCAAAGATTTCATCCAGGAGGGAATACTTATCACTGTAATGCGAATAAAACGTGATCCTGCTGACCTCGGCCCGCCTGCACAGTTCTGTAATGGATATATGTTCAAAATCCTCCTTTGAAAGCATCTCCACCATAGCAGTCTTCAGGCTGCGCTTTGTTTTCATAATACGTTTATCTTCCATTTCCTTACACGTTATCCTTTCTTGTATAAATACCTTACAATTTACAGTTTTTGTTCATTGTTATTCGGATATTGTTTTGCTATAATCTTAACACCTGTTAAAATAAGTATCAATCAAAAAGGGGGCTCTTATGTCTGGAATTGCGATCATGACGGACAGCAACTGTGGAATCATGCCTGAAGAAGGCAGAAATTGTGGGATCTATGTCCTTCCCATGCCCGTGATCATTAACGGACACACTTATTTTGAAGGTGTGGATATCACTGTAGAAGAATTTTATAAAAAACAGGCCGAAGGGGCAGAGATCACCACATCTCAGCCGTCCCCCGGCGACGTCACCGCCATGTGGGATTCCCTTTTAAAGGACTACGACCAGGTTCTTTTTATCCCCATGTCTTCCGGCTTGAGCAATACCTGCCAGACCGCTGTTGTGATGGCGGAAGACGAGCCATACAGCGGGCGGGTGTATATCGTTGACAACCACCGTATCTCGGTAACTCAGCTTCAGTCGGTATATGACGCCAAAGTTCTGGCTGAAGAGGGAAAAACCGCAGAAGAGATTAAAGATATTCTGGAAAAAGAAGCTCTGGACGCCAGTATCTATATCGCAGTGGACACACTGGAATATTTGAAAAAGGGCGGGCGGATCACCCCTGCCGCCGCAGCCATCGGAACTGTGCTCAAACTCAAGCCTGTTCTCACCATTCAGGGCGGCAAGCTGGACTCTTACGCTAAAACCCGGGGAATGAAATCCGCCTTCCGCACCATGCTTCAGGCAGTAAAGGATGATGTCTCCTCCAGATTCTCCCATTTGAAAGAACAGGGAGTTTTAAAAGTCGGAATTGCCAATACCGCCATGAATGAAGAAGCACTGGAAGCATTCCGGTCTGAGATGCAGCAGAATTTCCCCGATATGGAACTCGTTTATTCTCCGCTGACTATGAGCATCGGAACTCACACCGGCCCCGGAGGGCTGGGAATCGGTACATTCCGAAGCCATACCTGACAGCAAAAACAGAGAAGTGAAAAATATCCGGCAGGATCCTGCGCTTTCTGCACGCACGGTCCTGCCGGATATTTTAATATTTTTTTACCGTATCTCCTCCGTCACCCGTTTTTTTCATCAGGCTCGCTTTCATCACAGCTCCCCGGCCGTACCGGGCGTTCAGTTCGTCCAGAGCTTTCTTCAGCTTTCTGTGCTTCTCATCCGGGGCTTTAGGCGGTTCAAAATCAAAGATCGTAAGCTGCTCCGGCTCGGACTCGTCTGCCAGTTTTGACGTCCTTATGCCAAGCAGCCGCACCGGCTCCCCGGTCCACACCTCCAGAAACAGCGCGCACGCCGCATCAAAAAGTACCTCCGGATCGCTTGTTGGTTTTTCAAGCTGTTTCTGATGGGAAATCGTTCGAAAATCATAATACTTTATCTCCATACTGACCATTCCCGCTTTCTGACCAGCTTTCTTCAGCCGTCTCCCCACACTGTCAGCCAACTCCCGAAACACCGGCCTTACCTCTTCCACTGACGCCGCATCCTCAGAAAGTGTGGTGGAATTTCCAATCCCCTTTGCCTGCTCCGGCTCGGACTGTATTTCAGATCCGCCGATTCCGTTTGCGAATTCCCACAGCATTTTTCCATGGCTCTTTAAATGCAGAGTGATCAGATTCAGGTCTGCCCGGGCCAGATCTCCAATCGTATTGATTTCCAGCTTTCTCAGTGTTTCTACGCTGGAACGCCCAGCCATATACAGTTCTCCGATGGGGAGAGGCCACATTTTCTCTCGGATTTCTTCCGGAAATAAGGTATGTATCCGGTCCGGTTTCTGAAAATCCGATGCCATCTTGGCCAGAAGTTTATTGGTAGAGATCCCGATATTTACTGTAAATCCAAACCGGTCCCGGATTCCGTCCTTAATCTCCAAAGCGCCGTCCACCGGTGAATGATACCGGGATGCGATAGACGTAAAATCCATATAGCACTCATCTACGCTGACCTGCTGGATCTCCACAGTAAAGGTGCGGAGATATTCCATCAGCATCCTGCTCTTTTCCCGGTACATTTTATGATCCGGAGGCTCCATCACGAGATTCGGACATTTACGAAAGGCATTCGCAACGGGTTCCCCCGTGCGGATGCCATATCTTTTTGCAGCAGGTGATTTTGCCAGCACCACACCGTGCCGGGATTTTTGATCCCCGCCGATGATCGCCGGTATCTCTCTCAAATCCACCGCCGCACCGTTTTTCAGTTTTTCTACCGCCGTCCAGCTCAAGTAGGCTGAATTGACGTCAATGTGAAAGATAATGGGCGTCATATCAGGTATATTCCTTTCCTTTTACAGCGCTCTGCAGCGCCGCCTGCCCTTCGGAGCATTTACTGTTCTGTACGGATGATCTGGCCTTTTATATCTGCTTTCAGTTTTCCGTCGGCAGCATCGATCAGGATGATATCGCCCCGGCCTACATTTCCGGCCAAAATCAGCCTTGCTGCAAGAGTCTCCACATTTTTCTGGAGATATCGCTTCAGCGGTCTTGCCCCGTACATGGGATCGTATCCCCCTTCCACGATCAGGTCTTTCGCCTCCTCTGTCAACTCGATCCGCAGTTCCTTTTCTACAAGACGCCGGTTCACATCCGCTGCCAGTAAATCAATAATGGCACGGATATTCTCTTTCGTCAATGGGCGGAACATGATTATCTCGTCCAGACGGTTTAAAAATTCCGGTCTGAAGTGGCTCTTCAGATCATTCATTGTCATTTCCTGGCACGATTCATCTATGGAGCCGTCCTCTTTGATTCCCTCCAGCAGATAGCCCGCCCCGATATTGGACGTCATGATCAGGATCGTATTCTTAAAGTCCACGGTACGGCCCTGGGAATCCGTGATCCTGCCGTCGTCAAGCACCTGCAGAAGTACGTTAAATACATCTGGATGCGCTTTCTCGATCTCATCGAACAGCACCACCGAATATGGTTTTCTTCTCACCGCCTCGGTCAGCTGTCCGCCCTCATCGTATCCCACATATCCCGGAGGCGCTCCGATCAGTCTGGACACGGAATATTTCTCCATATATTCGCTCATATCGATGCGCACCATATTGTTTTCGTCGTCAAACAGGCTCTGGGCGAGAGCTTTTGCAAGCTCTGTCTTTCCTACTCCGGTAGGTCCCAGGAACAGGAAGGAACCAATGGGCTTGGACGGATCCTTGATGCCTGCTTTCGAGCGGATAATAGCCTCTGTCACAAGTTCAACGCCTTCATCCTGTCCGATCACACGCTTGTGCAGTTCTTCTGCCAGATGAAGCGTCTTATTTCTCTCGCTTTCGTTGAGCTTTGCTACCGGAATCCCCGTCCACCTGGATACGATCCTGGCAATCTCCTCGTCCGTAACCGCCTCATGGACAAGGGACAGGTCTTTTTCCTTCACCTTCTCCTCTTCTTCCTCCAACTGTTTCTGCAGCTGGGGCAGACGCCCGTACTGAAGTTCCGCCGCCTTGTTCAGGTCATATTCTCTCTGCGCCTTCTGGATATCCTTGTTGACCTGCTCGATTTCTTCCCTGATCTTCTGCACACGCTCAACAGAAGTCTTTTCATTCTCCCACTGAACCTTTTTATTTGCATATTCGTCTTTCAGTTCTGCAAGTTCCTGCTGCAGATGCTCCAGACGTTCGCGGCTGAGCCGATCTTCTTCTTTCTTCAGCGCTTCTTCTTCAATCTCAAGCTGCATCACGCGGCGCCTCAGTTCATCCAGCTCTGTGGGCATGGAATCCAGCTCTGTCTTGATCAGCGCGCAAGCCTCATCTACCAGGTCGATCGCCTTATCCGGCAGGAAACGGTCGGAGATGTAACGGTGAGACAGAGTCGCCGCCGCCACAAGGGCGCTGTCCGTGATTTTGACACCGTGAAAGACTTCATACCTCTCTTTCAGTCCGCGAAGGATGGAAATAGCATCCTCCACCGTCGGCTCGTCTACCAGCACCGGCTGAAACCGCCGCTCCAGAGCCGCGTCTTTCTCAATATACTGACGGTATTCGTCAAGTGTAGTAGCGCCGATACAATGCAGTTCGCCTCTGGCCAGCATAGGCTTGAGCATATTGCCCGCGTCCATAGCCCCGTCTGTTTTGCCTGCGCCAACGATCGTATGCAGTTCGTCGATAAACAGGATGATCTTTCCGTCACTGTTCTTCACTTCCTCAAGAACTGCTTTCAAACGCTCCTCAAACTCTCCCCGATATTTTGCTCCTGCCACAAGCGCTCCCATATCAAGGGAAAAGATGGTCTTTTCCTTCAGCCCCTCAGGAACATCTCCGCTGACGATCCTCTGAGCAAGGCCTTCCACGACCGCCGTCTTTCCGACACCCGGTTCTCCGATCAGTACCGGGTTGTTCTTTGTCTTACGGGACAGAATCCGGATTACATTGCGGATTTCCTCATCTCTTCCGATAACCGGATCCAGCTTCTGCTCTCTCGCTCTCTCCACAAGATCCTGACCGTATTTGTTCAGTGTATCATAGGTTGCCTCAGGATTGTCGCTTGTTACCCTCTGATTTCCTCTCACCGTAGAAAGCGCATGTAAAAAGCCCTCCCGGCTGATGCCGAATTCCCGGAACAACTGTTTCATGTCCCGGCTGGCGTATTTGAGCATGGCAAGGAAAAGATGTTCTACCGAAACATACTCGTCCCCCATCTGCTTTGCCTCATCCTCTGCGTGTATCAGCACATTATTCAGATCCTGCCCTACATAGGGCTGCCCGCCCTGCACCTTCGTCCGTTTTCCGATCGCCTGCTCCAGGCGGTTGATAAACAGCTGTCCCTGGATACTCATTTTTTCAAATAATTTTAGGATCAGACTGTCGTCCTGTGTGAGCAGCGCATAGAGCAGATGCTCCTGCGCCAGTTCCTGATTACCGTTATCTGCCGCGACTTTCTCACAGTTTTGTACCGCCTGCAGTGATTTCTGTGTAAATTTATTTATATTCATGGCTTCTCCCTCCTTCACACCATTTATTTTTCTGTGTTCTACTGGTAATATAGCAATAATTGTCAGCCAAGTCAAGTATCGAGTGCTAATTTCTGTGATTTTTTTGCCTTACCTATAAATAAATATCCATTTTTATAATATAATCAGAAAAGACGCCGTCTTTTCCGAAAAAATTCGCCGTAACATCCAGGAAACGCTTCTCTGATACAGTCCTGCGCTGTTTTATCCGGCAGCTCTGTTTATCTGGAGCCAGGAATCTTATGGCATTACCCGGCACTCCCCAACCGATGCCGCTGATCCGATATCCACAAATCCCGTACCGACTGTCTCCTGAAACCGCTCGTCGTGTTCCACAGCCAGCATGGCAGGCCGGTACCGAAGAATCAGCTGTTCAATCTGCATCCTCGAAAACACATCGATATAATTCAGCGGCTCGTCCCAGATATACAGATGAGCCGGCGTCAGGATCCCTGCCGCGATCAGGACTTTTTTCTTCTGCCCCTCAGAATATGTTTCCATATTCTTACCAAACTGCATCCTGTCCAAATCAAGCTGCCGCAAAACGGCGCAGAACAGACTTTCATCCAGCCCTCTTTTCCGACAAAAATCTCTGATATTCCCTTTCAAGAAAGAAGTATCCTGGTTTACATAAGAGATTACAAGGCCCGGAGCCGTATACAGGCTGCCCTTTTCTATAAAGAGCTCCGGGTTATCCCCCTGCGCCGGGGATCCGTATCCCGCCTGACAGAGCAGCGCTTTCAGCAGACTGGATTTGCCGCACCCGTTCACCCCTCTCAAAAACAGACGGTCATCCCGGCATAGCTCAAAACTGAGGTCTTCAAAAACCGGCTTTTCTGCCCCGCCATATCTGAGGGAAATATGTTCTGCCCTGACCAGAGTCTTTTTGTGATGTTCCAGAGGCATAACCTTCAAATCCGCCACCATCTCGATGTCCTGCAAAAGTCCTTCCTTTTCCTGTATCTCCTTCTCAATCCTCCCCCTCATCTGACGGATCCTGCTGTTCATTTTCTTTGTTTTTCCGCCAATGTACGCTCTTGTAGGCCTGTCGTGTTCTTCCACCGGATCAAATCCGATTTTGGTTCCTTCATTTCTATCCGCCCATGTTCTCGATTTTGCCGATGCCTGGCGCAGCCTGCTGATTTCCCTGAGATGCTTTGCATTTTCTTTTCTGGCAGACTCATCCTTCCTGCGCTTATTCTCCTCCCAGCTGGAAAAATTCCCACTCTGCACTTCTATAGAATGACGGTTAAGCACAAGGATATGATCAACGCAGGCATCCAACAATGCGCGCTCATGGGAGACAAGTATAAAACCCTTTTTCCCGGCCAGGTAGTCCTTTACGCTCTCCCTTGACATCTGATCCAGATGGTTGGTCGGTTCATCAATAAGCAGAAAGTCATTTTCACCGGAAAAAAGCACTGCAAGCATCACCTTCGTCCGCTCTCCAAAACTGAGCGTACCAAACGGACGATACAGGACTTCCGCATCAACGCCCAGCAGATTCAGTTCACAGATGACCCTCCACTGCTCACATCCCGGCTTCCATCGATCCGCCAACTGCGCTCCAGCCTCTTTCAACTCCTCCGGGCTGACCGGATAAGGGAAATAGTCAAACGCCGTTCCTCCCGTAATGCTGCCACTGTAAGTATACTGTCCCATCAGCAGGCGCAGAAAGGTTGTCTTTCCTTTCCCGTTCCTCCCTACAAACCCCAGCTTCCAGTCCGTGTCCACTGAGAACGATACATTTTCAAAAACCGCGTCAGCACTTCCCTCATAAGAAAAAGTGAGGTTGTTTACACTGATCTGTGACATACACATTCCTCCTCTCATGTGCCGCCAAAGACAGAAAATATCTGCAAACTGCCCCACTTCTTGAATATTAACACCAAAAACAGGAAAGAACGCTCTTCCGGCGCATCCTGCATTCCGGCGGCGTTCTTCACGTTTCTCAGAAAAAGAGGAGGTGAAGACATCATCTGATTTTGGCAGCATAAAACAAATAATCCCCATACAGGCGATAAAAACGGTTTCATGCTCTCAAAAACAGATTATCTCTTCATCTTTCCACCTCTTTCTGTTCAGTCTGCATCTATTATATGTCCGAATCCCCCGCCTGTCAAACCCTATGATCAGGCTGACACAGAAAATATCCCCCGACGGATATATTTCGCTGTACATGATGCAGGCCGTATCGCTTGTGAAGGGGAAAAATATTTTATATAATGAAGTATATTTTCATACAGAAACATCACTTCAGGGATTAACAGGAGACGGCATACATGCCGTTTTTCTCACCGTTTCGGCATCTGCAACCTGAGGTTGCGCATTTGCGACCGTAACTTGGTGGCCTGCCACTCCCAAAAAAGGTATTCTGACAGTGAAAGGAGGAGAGAAAAATGACATTTGGAGAAAAACTTCAAAAACTGAGAAAGGAATCCGGGCTGTCCCAGGAGGATCTTGCCTCCCGGCTGGAAGTGTCGCGGCAGGCTGTCAGCAAATGGGAGCGCGACAACGGATATCCTGAAACAGAAAAAATTATACGTATGAGCAGGATTTTTCATGTCACGCTGGATTATCTGCTTAATGAAGAAAACTCCCTGGAGAATTCGGGAAATTCTCCGACCGGAGCTGAAGACAAGGGATTCTATGTAAGTTTGGAAACCGCTCAGGGATTCCTCGCATGCCAGAAAAATAAGTATCGAAAAATCAGCATTGCCGTAGGCCTCTTTATTTCCGGCCTGGCATTTTCGTTTATGGAATCGGAAAACGGTATCCTGATCTTCATGCTTCTGGTGATTGCCGGGATCGTCCTGCTGTTTTCTTCCAGATTAGGGGATGATCCGTACCGGAGGCTCCGCCGCGAACCCCTGCTCTTTGACAAAAACGTGCTGGCAAAGCTGACTGCGGAATACACAGATTACAGAAAGAAGGCTCACATCGGTACGCTTGCCGGAATCGCCCTGATCGGGATTGGGATGCTGTTTCTGCCTCTTCTAAGTCCGACAGAGCTGTATGACTATGACAGTATTATCATGGGATCAGGCATGATCTTGTCTGGAATCGGCGCCTTTCTGTGCATTTATACGACCGGCGCCGTAAAATCTTACCGTCTGCTTGTCATGAATACAGAACAAGATCTGCCCTTCAACGGACCCCGGCAGCAATAAATAGGCGCCGTCCTTTTACCTGTCATTAATCCAGTTATGAAAAGGAGTGACTTCTCTATGAAAATAAAACAGACCATTTTAGCTCTTGGATTCTTCGCCGCTGTCCTTCTCTGCGGCTGCGGCACAGAATTCACACCAGATTCATCCGAATATTTTGATGCGATTTCTAAAGCACAGGCGATTATTGTTCTACCATCAGATACATCAGAAGTCCGCGAGACGATCACCGGAGAAAAGGAAATCAAAAATTTTATGACAGCCCTGAAACCGGAGCGCTGGGAACTGCAGGGAATCCCTGCTGCCGCCAGGAAGACCGGGTTACTGCGGTTCGTCCAGGAAGAAACCCGAAAACTGTGGCAGCCCGGGAACAGCACCGGCATGTATGACGTTTGCAGCATTACCGTTTATGATGTACCGTATATCGAGCTGGAAATCGCAGGGACAGAGCTGCCATTCAAAATCAGCCGGGAATCTTCGGATTACCTGAAGAAATATTTTTAAGCCACAAAACAGAGCCGGACAGCCTTGATTTCTCCGATATTTGTGATATCATTGTACCTATGTGTAAAGTGAAAGGCTGCCGGCCGTCCGGCCGCCCCCATTACAGACGTATGCCATCTGCAAAATGCAGTTATATAAAATGCAGTTGTATGGGACAAAAAAGAGGTGAGAAAATGTTTCGGGATCTAATCTATATATGTCTGGGCTATTTATCCGGCAGCATCTTATATGCCAGGATATTCGCCGGACTGTTTCACAGAGAAAATATGTTTGAACAAGGCAGGGATCATAATCCCGGGACAGCAAACGCCTTTATGTACGGAGGATTCTGGTGCGGGCTTCTGACGCTGGTGTTTGATGTGCTGAAAGGATTTTTCCCGATATACCTTTTTATGCTCAGACCCGCGGAACATCCTGTATCTTTCCTGCCTGCCCTTGTACTGGCTGCGCCGGTGATCGGACATATTTTACCGGTATTTTACAGATTTCGGGGCGGAAAAGGCATTGCAGTTACTTTTGGATGTCTCCTGGGCCTGTATCCGGTATTGCATCCGTTTTTCATATTGGTATTTTGTTTTATTTTCTTTTCCTGTATAGTAAAGGTCACGCCGCATTTTCATCGTACGATTTTTGCATATATATTTTCTTTTATAATCATGTTCAGGGAAATCGGAAACTCAGATATCGTTCTCGGTTTCCTCGCGATTACCGCAGCCGTTCTTATCAGAATGTCTGCCAGCAGAGAAGGACGTGAGAAACTGGGGGTGAAATTATTTGGATGCTCTAATACTTTCCTGCGGAACAGGCGGCGGACATAATGCGGCCGGCGCGGCTGTTACTGACGAATTCATACGCAGAGGCCATAATGCCATAATGCTCAATCCCTACACTCTTCACAGCGAAGAGTTAGCCAGGCGGATCGATCATGCGTATATCTCGACCGCTCAAAAAGCGCCGAAAATATTCAGCGCCGCTTACAACGCGGGACAGGTATACAGGCAGCTGCCGTTTCGTTCTCCGGTTTATTTTGCCAACCGCAGCATGACCTCCATTATGGAAGAATATTTATCCCGGAATCATTTTGATATTATCCTCATGCCCCACTTATTTCCTGCCGAAATCATAACGGCCATGAAACATAAGGGCATTGATATCCCTAAAACTATATTTATCGCAACTGATTATGCATGCATTCCTTTTACCGAGGAGACTGAATGCGACGCCTACGTCATTCCGTCCGCGGGCCTTGCGGAAGAATATACCTGTCTCTTATACACATCTGACGCTGCCGACGATCGCATAAGTG
>ERZ1090869.430-NODE-430-length-22759-cov-6.868393_pt1 | contig 22759 bp, 18 predicted proteins | sample MGYA00478474_ERZ1090869 | MGnify/ENA primary metagenome ERZ1090869 (study PRJEB33644, sample SAMEA5815748) | chicken gut metagenome | biome: Chicken; feature: Gastrointestinal Tract; material: Caecum | place: Ireland | collected 2019-01-01 | study: A study of the... | reverse complement strand
TGAATATCAAGGTCGCGGGTGTTGAGATGCCGGCAAACGGACAGTAAAGAGATACCTTTTCATTGCAAAAGGACACAGGTATATAGTATAATAAGGGATGTCGTAAGACATCCTTTTTATATGGGCGGGGATTTTGAACAGCCGTCCGATTAATGTGAGTTTGGAGAAAGGGATTAAAATGCTGAGAAAAGAACTGAGAGAGCACATATTTAAAATGCTGTTCCAGATTGAATTTAATGAGCCGGAGGACATGAAGGAGCATCTGAAGCTGTATTTTGAGTCGCTGGAAGATGCGTCTGATAAAGAAAAAGAATACATACAGAAAAAATACGAGGCAGTTGTTTCCCATGTGCCGGAGATTGATGCGCTTATAAATGAGAGGGCCAGGGACTGGAAGACCGCCAGGATGAACAAGGCGGATCTCGCGGTGCTGAGGCTTGCCGTATATGAGCTGAAGTGGGATGACGAGATCCCGACCGGGGTTGCGATAAACGAGGCAGTAGAGCTGGCAAGAAAATTTGGCGGCGATGCCAGCCCTTCCTTTGTGAACGGTATACTCGGAAAACTTGCAGAAGCGGAGCCACAGGGATGAAAAATGTTTACACGGTGCGGCAGGTGAATTCTTATATAAAGAATATGTTCAACCAGGATTTTATGCTGAACCGGATTTATGTGAAGGGTGAGGTGTCCAACTGTAAATACCATACATCAGGGCATATATATTTTTCATTGAAGGATGAGTCCGGCACGATCGCCTGCATTATGTTTGCGGGCTCCAGGTCAGGGCTTTCTTTTCATATGCGGGAAGGACAGCAGGTGATCGTTCTCGGGTATATCAGTGTGTATGAGAGGGACGGACGGTATCAGCTCTATGCGAGAGAGATCGTGCAGGACGGGGCCGGCGCTCTCTATGAAAAGTTTGAGGCGCTGAAAAGGGAACTGTCTGACATGGGGATGTTCGCGCAGGAATACAAGCGGCCTGTTCCGCCTTATGTAAAAACTGTGGGGATCGTGACAGCGCCTACGGGAGCGGCGGTAAGAGATATCATCAATATTTCCAGAAGACGAAATCCCTATGTTCAGCTGATCTTATATCCGGCTCTTGTACAGGGAGACGGCGCGGCTCAGAGTATTGTGCGGGGAATTCAGGCTTTGGAGCGGTATGGCGCAGATGTGATGATCGTAGGCCGGGGCGGCGGCAGTATGGAGGATCTGTGGGCTTTTAATGAGGAGATTGTGGCGAGAGCGATATTTGAGTGCGGAACACCTGTCATCTCTGCGGTAGGCCATGAGACAGATACTACGATCGCCGATTTTGTGGCTGATCTCAGGGCGCCTACCCCGTCGGCTGCAGCAGAGCTGGCCGTGTACGAATACAGATCCGCACAAGAGCAGATGGCGGCATACCGCCGGAGCCTGCGCAAGGCCATATCATTCAGGATCACGGCTGCCAGAATGCAGGCAGAACGGGCGGCGGTCCGGCTGCGGATCGCACATCCCCGACAGAAGCTGGATGAAAAGCGTCAGCGGGCTGTGGATCTGGAAAACTTCCTCAGGAACAAGATGAACGAGAAGCTTACCGGAGAAAAACACAGACTTGCACTATATGTGGAAAAAATGAAAATACTTTCTCCTCTTTCCAGACTGAGCAGCGGATATGCCTATATGCAGGGACCTGACGGACGTGGCGTAACACGGATCAGCCAGGTGGAAGAGGGTCAATATTTCACCGCCTATGTAACGGACGGATGTATCAGGGCCCAGGTTGTCTCCCGCGACAGATTTGCTTATCCTGCAGCGGAGAGAGACCGGACACAGTCTGGGGAAAGTTAGAAAAAGGAGGTGCTCTGCCGATGGAAGAGACAAAAAGGGAAAGCCTGGATCAGATGTTTGCGCAGCTTGAAGAAGTGGCGGGGAAAATGGAAGGAGAAGAGATATCTCTGGAAGAGTCGTTTGAACTGTACAGCAAGGGGATGAATCTTCTGAAGCAATGCAGCCAGGCGATCGACGAGGTTGAGAAAAAAGTGCTTGTTCTGGATGAGAATGGAGAGACACATGAATTTTAGAGAGGAATATACAGAAAAGAAGAATCAGATTGAAGAGATCTTAAAAGAATTTCTGCCCCCTCAGGAAGGGTATCAGAAAATTATCATGGAAGCCATGGAATACAGTCTTATGGCCGGAGGAAAACGGCTCAGACCCATGCTGATGATGGAGACATTCCACCTGTTCGGAGGACAGGGCGCGGCGATCCGGCCCTTCATGGCGGCCATCGAAATGATCCATACTTATTCCCTTGTCCATGACGATCTCCCTGCGATGGATAATGACGAATACAGGCGTGGAAGAAAAACGACTCATGTTGTATATGGAGAAGATATGGGAATTCTGGCCGGCGATGCTCTGTTGAACTATGCGTTTGAGACTGCCTGCCAGGCATTTGACCGGGAACCTCAGCAGAGTGAGCGTATCGGCCGGGCGCTGAGGATCCTTGCAAAGAAGGCCGGGATATACGGCATGATCGGCGGACAGGTAGTCGATGTGAAGGAATCCGGGAAACAGGTGTCTGGAGAAGTGCTTGATTTTATATACAGGCTTAAGACCGGCGCTCTGATCGAATCATCTATGATGATCGGGGCCGTGCTCGCGGGAGCCGGAGAAGAACAGGTCAAAAGTGTGGAGCGGATCGCCGGGAAGATCGGAATGGCGTTTCAGATCCAGGACGATATCCTGGACGTAACAGGGACGGCAGAGACTCTTGGCAAACCTGTCCACAGTGACGAAAAGAATGAAAAGATGACATATGTAGTATGGAAAGGGCTGGAGGAATCAGGAAAAGCCGTGGAGCGCCTGACACAGGAGGCTCTGGAAGAACTGAGAAAACTCTCCTCGGAGGACGGGTTCCTCAGGCAGCTTTTGATTTCTCTTATACACCGGGAGAAATAGGGAGGCGTCGGATGGCTCTGGAAAAAATTCATAAAGAAAATGATATTAAAAATCTCAGCCCGGAAGAACTGAACAGCCTTCCGGACGAGATACGCCGTTTCCTGATCGAGAAGATCAGTGTTACAGGGGGCCATCTGGCCTCCAATCTGGGTGTGGTGGAGCTGACAATGGCACTTCACCTTGTACTCAACCTTCCCGATGATAAACTGATCTGGGATGTGGGACATCAGTCATATACACATAAACTGCTGACCGGAAGGAGAGACGGGTTTGACGGGCTCCGCAAATACGGGGGAATGAGCGGTTTCCCCAAAAGAAAGGAAAGCAGCTGCGATGCCTTTGACACAGGACACAGTTCCACCTCTGTCTCAGCAGGGCTTGGCTATGTGGCCGCCAGAGAACTGTCGGGGGAAAACTACAGCGTAGTGTCTGTCATAGGTGATGGGTCCATGACAGGCGGCATGGCGTATGAGGCGCTGAACAATGCGTCTCATCTGAAAAGCAATTTTATTATAGTGCTCAATGACAATAATATGTCAATTTCTGAAAATGTAGGAGGCATGTCCCGCTATTTAAGCGATCTGCGCACAGCCCAGGCCTATACGGGGCTCAAAAGAGGGGTAGAGGATACGCTCAAAAAGATGCCGGGAGGCGGAGAACGTCTCATACAGCAGATGAAGCGGACAAAAAGCGGTATCAAGCAGCTGCTTGTACCGGGTATGTTTTTTGAGGATATGGGAATCACCTATCTGGGACCTGTGGACGGACACGATGTGCGCAGGCTGGTGAAGGTGCTGCGGGATGCAAAGCGGGTAAACCACGCGGTACTCGTCCATGTGATCACAAAAAAAGGGAAAGGATATCCGCCTGCCGAGGAGAATCCGGCCAGGTTTCACGGCACCGGTCCCTTTCATATTGAGACAGGGGAACCGGCAGGAGAAAGTGAAAAGGACTCCTATACGGATGTCTTTTCCAAAGTGCTTGCAGATATCGGAAGAAAAGATGAAAAAGTGGCTGCGGTTACGGCTGCCATGGCAGATGGTACAGGATTGTCCAGATTTGCCCGTATGTTTCCGAAACGGTTCTTTGATGTGGGCATCGCGGAAGAACACGCCATGACTTTTGCCGCCGGCCTTGCCGCCGGAGGCATGAAACCGGTGTTTGCCGTTTATTCTTCTTTCCTGCAGAGGGCCTTTGACCAGACGATACATGATGTCTGTCTTTCCAATCTGCCTGTTGTTATCGCTGTGGACAGGGCAGGCCTTGTGGGAAGTGACGGGGAAACTCACCAGGGCGTATTTGATCTGTCCTATCTTTCTATGATACCGAATATGACGGTGATGTCTCCGAAAAACCGTTGGGAGATGGCGGATATGCTCCGTTTTGCCGTTGATTTTCCATATCCTGTCGCCCTGCGTTATCCAAGGGGAACAGCATATGAAGGGCTGAAACAGTTCCGGGCTCCCATCGAATATGGAAAGAGCGAGGTGCTTTTTGAGGAAGAAGATATTGCGGTGATCTTTGTTGGACATATGTCAGAGCTTGCGGAGAAAGTGCGGATGGAACTAAAAGATACAGGGTATGCCTGCAGTCTGGTAAACGCCAGATTTGTAAAGCCCCTTGATACAGAGATGCTTGAAAAACTGGCGGAGGATCACAGCCTTTTTGTGACGATCGAGGAAAATGTGCTGGCAGGCGGATTTGGAGAGCGGGTTCTGGATTATGTGAATCGGGCAAAATTAAATGTCCGTGTGCGGAGCGTGGGGATTTCCGACGATTATGTGGAACACGGAAACGTCGGTCTGCTCCGGCGGGAGGTCGGTCTGGATAAAGATACGATCGTAAAGCAGGCTGTTACAGATTTTTTGATGATAAAGGGCGGATGACATGAAGGAACGTTTGGATGTATTGCTTGTAAAGCGGAATCTGGCAGAATCGCGGGAAAAAGCGAAAGCAGTTATTATGGCGGGCAACGTATATGTGGACGGCCAGAAAGAAGACAAGGCGGGAACCGCTTTCTCACCGGAAGCCAGCATAGAAATCCGGGGGCATGTGCTTCCCTATGTAAGCCGGGGCGGGCTGAAACTTGAAAAGGCGCTGGCTGTATTTGATGTGGATGTAAAGGACAAGGTCTGTACAGATGTGGGTTCTTCCACAGGGGGATTTACAGACTGTATGCTCCAGAATGGAGCAGAGAAAGTGTATGCGATCGATGTGGGACGGGGACAGCTTGACTGGAAACTGCGCCAGGATCCGAGAGTGGTCTGTATGGAAAAGACAAATATCCGGTATGTGGTGCCGGAAGATATCGGAGAACCGGTGGATTTTTCTTCCATCGACGTGTCGTTTATTTCCCTTACCAAGGTTTTGGAACCGATTCGCAATTATCTGAAGCCAGACGGAGAAATTGTGGCTCTGATCAAACCGCAGTTTGAAGCCGGACGGGATAAAGTCGGAAAAAAAGGTGTAGTCAGGGAAAGATCCACACACCGGGAAGTGATCGTGAAAGTTGCAGACTATGCGCAGAATATCGGGTTTGGCGTCATGGCGCTGGACTATTCTCCGATCCGGGGGCCGGAAGGAAATATCGAGTACCTGATCCACCTGAAAAAAGGGACGGACAGCACGATAAGTGACATAGAAGAAGCTGCGGCCGGCGTGGCCGATCAGGCATTTGAAGAACTGGCAAAATAGCAAGGGGAAAGACATGGATTCTTTTTATATCATCACGAATTTGCTTAAAGACACAGATCTGCGGATCACGAACGAAATACGGTCATACATTGAAAGCCGGGGGAAGCGCTGTATCCTCTGTCAGAAGGACGAAGAGGGACACATCATCCCGGGCACAGTTCCGGATGATGCACAGTGCGCTCTTGTACTGGGCGGCGACGGAACTCTGATCCGGGCCGTGCGCGATCTGGGGCGCAGAAACCTGCCTTTGCTGGGGATCAATCTGGGGACGGTCGGATATCTGACAGATGTGGAACTGAAAGATTACCGCCAGGCTCTGGACCGGCTGTTCCAATGTGAGCCGGATGTGGAAGAGCGGATGATGATCAGCGGCGTGTTTCGGGATACAGGCAGGGATCTTGCCCTGAATGATATTGTGCTCGCAAGGGAAGGAAAAATACGGATCGTACAGTTTAACGTATATGTAAACGGAGCGCTTCTGAACACATATCTTGCAGACGGAGTCATTATTTCCACCCCCACGGGAAGCACCGGCTATAATCTTTCAGCAGGCGGCCCCATCGTAGAACCTACTGCCAGGCTTATGGTCATTACTCCCATCTGTTCCCATGCGCTGAATACAAGCAGCATTGTTCTTTCAGAAGAGGACGTCATAGAGGTGGAGATCTGCGAGGGCAGATATGGCAAACAGGAGAAAGTTTCGGTCTGCTTTGACGGAGCGGAGCAGACGACGCTGATGACCGGAGACCGGGTTCGGATCCGCAAGGCGGAGGAGACAGCCCGTCTGGTCAAACTGGGAAAAGAGAGTTTCTTGAAAACGATGCGGGAAAAAATGAAAGGAAATTAGAAAAATGAAAGTAAGTCGTCATGCAAAAATCATAGAGCTGATCAGCCAGTTTGACATTGAGACCCAGGAGGAACTGGCGGAATATTTGAATAATGCCGGTTTTAAGGTCACGCAGGCAACAGTGTCAAGAGATATCAGAGACCTGAAACTTACAAAGATCGCCACCAGCGCAGGAAAGCAGAAATATGTACTTCACAGACAGGAAGAGCAGGGGATGAGCGAAAAGTATATCCGTGTTCTCAGAGACGGCTACGTGTCAATGGACATGGCGCAGAATATCCTTGTGATCAAAACAGTGTCGGGAATGGCCATGGCAGTTGCGGCTGCAGTTGACGCTATGAACTGGAATGAAGTGGTCGGCTGTATCGCCGGAGACGATACGATCATGTGCGCCATCCGCACCGTGGACGACACAGCTGCAGTAATGGGTAAAATACGGAAAATTGTATCAAAAGAAGTGTAGGGAACGGTTATGTTGGAAAATCTGCATGTAAAAAATCTTGCTTTAATCGATGAAACGGAAGTAGAGTTCGGCCCCGGCCTTAATGTGCTCACCGGCGAGACCGGCGCGGGAAAGTCGATCCTGCTGGGGTCTGTTCAGCTCGCCCTGGGCGGAAAGTACAGTGCAGAGCTGCTTCGAAACGGGGCGAAAAGCGGGCTGGTCGAACTTACATTTTCCATAGAAGATGAAAAAATAAAGAGACGGCTTGAAGAGATGGATATAGAGGTTGAGGAGGGCAGGGTCACTCTGAGCAGAAAGCTGACGGAGGGACGCAGCGTGTGCAGGATCAATGGGGAGACTGTGAATATGGGGCTTCTGAAGGATGCTGCCAGCCTGTTGATCGACATTCACGGCCAGCATGACAGCCAGAGTCTGCTGAACCGCAGAAACCATCTCGCCCTTCTGGATCTTTACGGAAAAGAAGAGATCTCCCCGCTGAAAGCGGAGATGGCTGAGGCTTTTCAGTCGTATCAGGAACTCGTGAAAAAACTGGACGCATCCTCTCTGGATGCAGAGAGCCGGGCAAGGGAACTGGATCTTGCAGGATATGAAGTGTCAGAGATTGAGGACGCGGCTCCGGCTCCGGGTGAGGACGAGGATCTGGAAGAGCTTTACCGCAGGATGACCCAGAGCAGAAAAGTGACGGAGGCAGTGGGTGAAGCATATCTCTATACCGGCGAGGACGCCCAGGGAAACGCCAGCGACCTGCTGAGCAGGGCGATCCGTGCGCTTCAGGAGATATCGGAGATTGACAGTCAGGGTGAAAAGCTTTACGGACAGCTTGCGGAGATTGACAGCCTCCTTAATGATTTCAACAGAGAGCTTGCCGATTATGCCAAAAGTTTTGATTTTTCAGAGGAAGAGTTCAGAGAGACGGAAGAACGGCTGAACCTTCTGAACCATCTGAAGGCAAAATATGGTAAAACAATTAACGATGTATTGGAATACTGCCGGGAAAAAAAGAGAAGAATATCTGAACTGGAAGATTATGATGCGTTTCTTTCACAGCTTCAGTCGGATATGGAGACTGCAAAGAAACGTGCCGGTCAGGCGGCGGGCAGACTTCATCGTGCCAGAGAGAAAGCGGCCGTTATATTTGCAAGGGAGATCAGAGAGCAGATGGCAGAGCTGAATTTTATGGATACAAGACTGGAACTGAGGATCTCTGATCTTGGACGGTACAGCGCCGGCGGGAGCGACGAGGCAGAGTTTTATCTGGCGACCAATCCGGGAGAGCCTTTGAAACCTCTTGGGAGCATTGCTTCCGGGGGAGAACTTTCCAGAGTGATGCTGGCCGTTAAGGCTGTGCTTGCCGGAGAAGAAGACACGCCGACTCTGATCTTTGATGAGATCGACACAGGTATTTCCGGTGTGACGGCGGGAAAAGTGGGGGAAAAACTCCGGCTGATCTCTAAAAACCGCCAGATCATCTGTATTACTCATCTTCCCCAGATCGCAGCGGTTTCAGACTCCCATTATCTGATACAGAAGGAAACCGATGGAAACAGCGTGAAAACAGAGATCGCTTTTCTGGATGATGAAATGTCCGTACAGGAACTGGCGCGTATGCTCGGAGGAGCGAATGTAACCGGAAATATTTTGGAAAGCGCAAGAGAAATGAAGGATTTGGCAAAGCGGGAAAGATAATACCAGTGTGAAACAGCAAGAAGTCACACATACTAGAAACGGATGCAGGAATGTATCCGTTTTCTTTTTACTGCGCTGCCCCAAAGCAGTGCAAGAAAGGATGTGGTGACATATTATGGTACAGAGACAGAAAGACAGGCAAAAGGGTCTTTGCTGCTTCCTGTTTCTGATCGTTCTGTCCGTTGTCTGCCTTATCTCTCTTACCCTGCTCCCGGGACTGGATAAAATACAGCCCCGCCAGACGAATGTCAGCGCTGCAGGAACAGACACTGACACGGTGCTTCTTGGAGGGATGCCTGTCGGCATCTATATGGAAACAGATGGCGTTATGGTTTTGAGCACAGAAACAGTGGAAGGCGTCGATGGAGGGCTTTATGAACCGGCGGAGAATCTGGTGAAGACCGGAGACTACATTACAGCGGTGAACGATCAGCAGATAGAAGGCAAGGCCGATCTTTTGGATGCCGTGGGGAAAATGGAGGATGAAAAAGTCGTTCTGACTGTCCGCAGAGGGGACGACCTGATAGACGTGAGAATCCGTCCGGTGGAATATAAGCCGGATAAATACAGGCTGGGAATCTGGGTCAGAGATAACGTTCAGGGACTGGGGACGATCACATTTCTGACAGGACAGAGCCGGTTCGGCGCGCTGGGGCATGGAATCCATGACACCGATACCAATGTGCTCATGTCCATATCAGACGGCACAGTCTACCGGACAAGCATACAGGATATCACAAAAGGAACAGACGGAAATCCGGGCAGCATGGAAGGCATTATCATCTACAATAATTTTAATGTTCTCGGCACGATCGATAAAAACACGGATGCCGGCATATATGGTACGATCGACAGGATCGACGATCTGTTCGGGGAGCAGATTCCCATAGAGACGGCCCGGAAGGAAGAAATTGTAAAAGGAGACGCCACGATCCGCTGCTTTATTGACAATGAACTGAAAGAATACGATATTCAGGTGACAGATATCGACATGTCAGGTGCGGAAGTCAACAAGGGACTGGTCATAAAAGTGACGGATCAGGAACTTCTTGAAAAAACAGGGGGCATCATCCAGGGTATGAGCGGAAGTCCGATCATTCAGAACGGGAAGCTGATCGGCGCTGTAACACACGTATTTGTACAGGATTCGACGATGGGATACGGCATATTTATTGAAAATATGCTGGAACAGGCGGAATAATCTTTTTTGTCGAAAAAACTGTCGAAATAGTGTTACAAAATCCCCTTGATTCTGCAAAATTGTGCAGATATAATAAGCAGGTGGCGTTTTCAAAGCAGGTTCTCAGATATGAGGGAGAGAAGAGAATGGAGCATTTGAATGTGGCCATCGCTGATGATAACCAGAAAATTCTTGATGTGCTGGAAAACATAATCAGCATGGACAAAGAACTTAATCTGGTTGGAAAAGCGAAAAATGGTGAGGAGATGTGTCAGATTATCAAAGACAGACAGCCAGACGTCGTTCTTCTCGACTTGATTATGCCGAAAATGGACGGATTGACAGTGATGGAGAAAGTCAATCAGGATAATTCTGTCAACAAACGCCCATATTTTATCGTGATCACAGCGGTTGGCCAGGAAAGGATTACAGAAGACGCCTTTAACAGAGGTGCAAACTACTATGTCATGAAGCCGTTCAACAATGATATGTTGCTGGACAGGATAAAATCCGTCAGAAAAATGTTCCGAAATTACGAGAAAAAAAGTGAAAATGGGAAAATGGAGGGTACGGCAGGAGCAGAGGATCTGGAAAGCCGGGTGACAAATATGCTGCATGAGATCGGAATACCGGCCCATATAAAAGGGTATCACTATCTGAGGGACGCCATAATCATGGCAGTGAAGGATATGGACGTGCTCAATGCAATAACAAAAATACTTTATCCTACGGTTGCAAAAAAATATCAGACCACCTCGAGCCGGGTGGAGCGGGCGATCCGCCATGCCATCGAGGTGGCCTGGAGCAGGGGGAAACTGGATACACTGGACGAGCTGTTCGGCTACACGGTAAGCACCGGGAAAGGGAAGCCCACAAACTCTGAATTTATCGCGCTGATCGCTGATACGATCCAGCTGGAATACAAAAAGAAGGGCGGGATCTGAAGAAAGATAACAGAAATTAGTATGGTAAAGCGATAAAATTCTTTCCATTACGTCTGAAATGAGGTATAATGTTCATTAGTGAAATGCCCTGTGGCGATTAATGCGGAAAACGGAGGATTGTATATGAAAAACATTTTATTTGCGTCTTCAGAATGTGTGCCTTTTATCAAGACGGGCGGTCTTGCAGATGTTGTGGGTTCGCTCCCCAAAGAGTTCGACAAAGAGAAATACGATGTGCGTGTCGTGCTGCCCAATTACACATGCATGAAGCAGGAATGGAAAGAAAAACTGGAATACGTTACTCACTTTTATATGGATATTGCCGGACAGAACCAGTATGTAGGCGTTCTTAAAACGGTTCTGAATGATATTACGTTCTACTTCATTGACAACGAACATTATTTCAGCGGATTTGCGCCCTATGACGGAGATCCGAAGTGGAATATCGAGAAGTTCGCATTTTTCTCGAAAGCCGCTCTGAGCATTCTTCCGGTGATCGGTTTCCGCCCGGATCTGATCCACTGCCATGACTGGCAGACAGGACTGATCCCGGTTTACCTGGATAATTTCAGATACCTTGGCGAGTACTACAGAGGGATTGCCACGGTCATGACCATTCACAACCTGAAGTTCCAGGGGGTGTGGGATACAAAGACAGTAAAGGGCATTACCGGACTCCCGGATTACTATTTTGTACCGGATAAGATGGAAGCATATAAGGATGCGAACCTGTTAAAGGGCGGTATTGTTTATGCGGATAAAGTTACCACTGTGAGCAACAGCTACGCAGAAGAGATCAAGACGCCGTTTTACGGGGAAGGCCTGGACGGACTTATGGCTGCCAGATCCAACGATCTGTGCGGTATCGTAAACGGCCTGGATTATGACGACTGGAATCCTGAGACGGACTGGAGGAGCGCAAAGAACTTCAGCATTGAGAATTTCAGAAAAAATAAGCCGGTCAATAAGATGGCGCTTCAGGAGGAACTGGGCCTGAATAAGGACTCCCACGTCATGCTGATCGGTATGGTATCCCGCCTTACAGACCAGAAGGGATTTGATCTGGTGGACTATGTGATGGATGAACTGTGCCAGGATGCGGTACAGATTGTTGTACTGGGAACCGGGGATGTGAAATACGAAAATATGTTCCGCCATTTTGCATGGAAGTATTCAGGAAGAGTGTCGGCAAATATTTATTATTCCGACGAGCTTTCCCACAAGATTTACGCATCCTGCGACGCGTTCCTGATGCCGTCGCTGTTTGAACCATGCGGCCTGAGCCAGCTTATGAGCCTGCGCTATGGAACTCTTCCGATCGTCAGAGAGACAGGCGGACTGAAAGATACGGTTGAAGCTTACAATGAATATGAGAAGACAGGAACCGGTTTCAGTTTCTGCAATTATAATGCACATGAAATGCTTAATACGATCCGATATGCAGAACGGATCTACTATGATAAAAAGAGGGACTGGAATAAAATCGTAGAGAGAGCCATGAGCCAGGATTTCTCATGGAAGAATTCTGCAGCGAATTATGGGAACCTGTACAGAAGCCTGATCGGCGAATAGGAGAAAAACAGAAAGCATGAAGATTATAGACAGACTGAGAGAGGACAGGATACATATATCCTTTGAAATATTTCCTCCAAAGACGGATGAGGGATTCGATAAAGTGATCACAGCCGTGGATGAGATGGCTAAACTTGAACCGGCGTTTATCAGTGTCACATATGGCGCCGGAGGAGGAACCAGCAAAAATACGGCGAGGATCGCCTCACATATTAAGGATGAATTACATGTATTGAGTCTTGCGCATCTGACTTGTGCGTCCTCTACAAAGGATGAGGTCAGGGAAGTGATCGGGAATCTGAAAAGTCTGGGAATTGAGAATATCCTCGCGCTTCGCGGGGATATTCCGGCGGATACGGTTTTCCCGGACGAAAAACGTTTCCGCTACGCCAGCGAGCTGGTGCGGGAGATCAAGAAATACGGCGATTTCTGTATCGGCGCAGCTTGTTACCCCGAGGGTCATGTGGAGAACGAACACAAGGCCGACGATATCAGATATTTAAAACAGAAAGTAGACAGTGGAGTAGATTTTCTGACAACCCAGATGTTTTTTGACAATGACATCCACTACAATTTTCTCTATCGTATCAGAGAGGCAGGAATCACAGTGCCCGTGCTCCCGGGGATCATGCCTATAACCAGCGCCTCCCAGATGAAGCGCAGCCAGGAACTTTCGGGAACGGTCTTCCCGCGGAGATTTCTAGCTATTTTAGACCGCTTCGGCAGTTCTCCGGCGGCAATGAGACAGGCGGGGATCGCATATGCCACAGATCAGATCATAGACCTTCTTGCAAACGGCGTGAAGAATATCCATATCTATACAATGAACAAGCCGGATGTAGCGGAGGCGATCATGAATAACCTGTCTGAGATCATTAAGGCTTAGGGGAGAGATCATGGAGAAAAGGATAGAGGAAGCAATCCGCTATCTTGGAATAAAAAAAGGTGCGGCAGATGCAGGAACGTATGCTCTGGTGAAAAGTTCCTTTCAGGAACTTGAAAGAGCAGCGGAACCGAAATCAATCTGCCGCATTTTTGAATTGCAGGAGTGCGGAGATGAGACGATACAGATTGGCAATATGAAAATTCGGAGCAAAAGCCTGTCGAGAAACCTGAAGAATTGCGAGAGGGCAGTGCTTTTTGGAGCGACTCTGGGAACTGCGGCAGACAGGCTGATCACCCGCGCCGGGCTGACAGACATGGCAAGATCTGTCGCGCTTCAGGCCTGTGCGGCTGCGCTTCTGGAAGAGTATTGCGACCAGCGGCAGGAAGAGATCGGCAGAGAGCTGGAAAGAGAAGGCGGGTATCTGCGTCCCAGGTTCAGTCCGGGATATGGAGATTTTGACATCCGGTATCAGGAACCGATCATGCGGATGCTGGACTGTTCAAAACAGATCGGGCTGAGTATGACCGACGGCTGCATGATGACACCAACAAAATCAGTCACGGCGGTAATCGGCGTCAGTCCGGTAAAAGAACGCTGCCCTGTGCAGGGATGTGAGGCGTGCAAAAGTGCAGACTGTCCGTACCGGCGGTAGGCAAAAGACGTGCGGCCTGCGCAGAAAAATATACTGTGCAAAACGATATATGCCGGAGAAAAGCCGGTATACAATAAGGCGGAAAGGATAGAAAAGGAACATATTATGATACGAGAACGACTTGGAAGAGAACTGCTGTTTTTTGACGGGGGAATGGGAACCGTACTTCAGGAAAAGGGACTGGAGCCGGGAGAACTGCCTGAGCTGTGGAATATCACGCACCCGGAGGAGATACGCGGGATACACAGGCGGTACATAGAAGCGGGGAGCGACATTGTGCTGACCAATACATTCGGGGCAAACGCCCTTAAGTTTCACCATGACTCCTGTTCACTGGAAGAAATCGTAAATGCAGCAGTGGGACATGTTAAGGCGGCGGCAGAGCAGTGTGGCCGGGCTGAGCGTGTCTATACCGCGCTGGACGTGGGTCCGACGGGGAAACTCTTAAAGCCGATGGGAGACCTGGACTTTGAGAGTGCATATGAGGCGTTCCGTGAGGTTATGGTCCTGGGGGAAAAGGCGGGAGCTGACCTGATCCACATAGAGACCATGAGCGATACCTATGAACTGAAGGCAGCCGTGCTGGCAGCCAGGGAGAATACCTCCCTTCCGGTATTTGCCACGGCCATCTTTGACGAGAGGGGAAAGCTTCTCACCGGGGCGGATGTGCCTTCGGTCGTCGCTCTGCTGGAGGGACTGCGCGTGGACGCGCTGGGTATCAACTGTGGTCTTGGCCCGGAACAGATGCTTCCGGTTCTTGAGGATATTTTGAAATACTCCTCGCTTCCCGTTATCGTAAAACCAAATGCAGGGCTTCCAAAGCAGAGAGACGGCCAGACGGTCTATGATGTAACCCCCGGGGATTTTGCCGGAGTTATGGCGCAGATTGTGGAAATGGGCGCTGCTGCCGTCGGAGGCTGCTGCGGCACCACGCCGGAACATATTCGCGCGATGACCGAACGCTGCAGGAAAATCCCGGTAACTCCTGTAAAAGAAAAAGAGTTTACCGTTGTCTCTTCCTACGGGGCCAGCGTGTTCCTTGGCACGGGCTCAAAAATAATCGGAGAGCGGATCAACCCAACCGGAAAGAAACGGTTTAAGCAGGCTCTGAAGGAACATGATATCGATTATATTTTAAGAGAAGGGATCGCACAGGAGGAAAGGGGCGCCCATATCCTGGACGTTAATGTGGGACTTCCTGATATTGATGAGCCTGCTCTGATGAAAGAGACGGTCAGCAGCCTTCAGAGCGTAACCAATCTCCCGCTTCAGATCGATACGGTAGATCCTGTCGCTATGGAGGCGGCTCTTCGCATCTACAATGGAAAGGCAATGGTGAATTCTGTCAGCGGCAAGCAGGAGTCTATGGATATGGTATTCCCACTGATCGCCAGATACGGGGGAGTTGTGATCGGCCTTACCCTGGATGAGAACGGAATCCCGGAAGACCCGGAAGGGCGTGTGCGCATTGCGGAAAGGATCGTTAATGAAGGGGCAAAATATGGCATTAAAAAGAAAGATATCGTGATCGATGCCCTTGCCATGACGATCAGTTCAGAGCCGGAGGGGGCAAAAGTGACTCTTGAGACACTGCGCAGGCTCAGAGATGAACTGGGGGTATGCACGGTGCTGGGGGTATCCAATATTTCCTTTGGACTTCCCAGTCGTCCGGTGGTGAACGCGGCGTTCTATACAATGGCTATGATGAACGGATTAAGCGCCGGAATCATCAACCCGGCTTCGGAGGATATGATGAAGGCCTGGTATGCCTACCATGCGCTGATGAATCTGGACAGCAACTGTGAGCGGTATATCGAAAAATACGCATCTTCTCCAGATGTTCCGGCTCCGGCTGCCTCTGCGGCAGGTCAGGGAAATATGACGCTGGACAGTGCCATAGAAAAGGGTCTCAGAGATGATGCCCGTCTGGCCACAGAATCTCTTATGCAGAGCGAGGCGCCGCTGGATATCATCAATACACATCTGATCCCCGCCCTGAACCGGGTGGGGGACGGGTTCGAGAAAGGAACTGTTTTCCTGCCCCAGCTTCTGATGAGCGCAGAAGCTGCAAAAGCCGCATTTGCGGTCCTCAAGGATCAGATGGATAAAAGCGGTGAGGTGCAGGAAAAGAAGGGTACCGTTGTTCTGGCCACCGTGAAGGGAGATATCCACGACATTGGAAAAAATATTGTAAAGGTACTTCTGGAAAACTATAGTTTTGATGTGATAGATCTGGGGAAAGACGTGCCGCCGGAAACGATCGCAGATACGGTGGTGGAAAAGAAGATCCGCCTGGCAGGTTTAAGCGCGCTTATGACCACTACCGTAGTCAGTATGGAAGAGACGATCCGCCTGCTCAGAGAAAAAGCACCTTGGTGCAAAGTAATGGTGGGGGGCGCTGTCCTAAACCAGGAGTATGCGGATATGATCGGCGCTGATTTCTATGGAAAGGACGCTATGCAGTCCGTACATTACGCCCAGAAGATTTTCTGAATGGACAGATTGTTCTGCAATTAGTACAAGGGATTGTACTGAAAATCACTAGGCAAATTTTTAGGCTCATGTTATCATAAAAAACAGAAAAGGAAAGGCATCAGAGTTTTGTGCTGCAGTGAAAACACAATTATGGAGGGAAGAAAGTTTTGAAGTACGCAGATGCAAATGTAATCAAAATCAAACATGCAGTTTTGGAGGAGGTTGCACGTCTGGCTTTTGACGGAGAACTGGAGGAGCGCAAGGATGAGATCCCGTTTAAGCTGATCCCGGGACCCACGCCGCAGTTCCGCTGCTGTATTTATAAGGAAAGAGAGATCATCCGTCAGCGGGTACGCCTGGCTGAGGGAAAAGCGCCGGGAGTTACCGACGACGGCAATATCATCCAGGTTATCAGTTCGGCCTGTGAAGATTGTCCGATCTCCAGCTATACAGTGACGGAGAACTGCCAGAACTGTATTGGCAAGGCGTGTATAAATGCGTGTAAGTTCGGCGCCATCGAACCAGGGCGCCACCGTTCCCATATTGACCCTTCAAAATGTAAGGAGTGCGGGAAATGTGCGGAGGCCTGTCCCTATAATGCTATTGCACACCTGCAGAGACCCTGCAAGTTCAGCTGTCCGGTGGATGCGATCTTCTATGATGAATATGGGATTTCTGTAATCGACGAAAAGAAGTGCATCCGCTGCGGAAAGTGCATCCACAGCTGCCCATTCGGCGCCATCGGATCCAAGACCTGGATCGTTCCGGTGATCAATGCCATCCGCGCGGGAAAACATGTGTATGCAATGCTGGCTCCCGCGACAGAGGGGCAGTTTGGCCCGGATATCACCATGGCAAGCTGGAGAAAAGCCATGAAAGAGCTGGGCTTCACAGAATTTGTAGAAGTAGGACTGGGCGGAGACCTGACTGCAAAATATGAGGCGGAGGAATGGCGTGAGGCATACCAGGAGGGAAAGAAGAAAGTGACTTCCTGCTGCCCTGGATTTGTCAATATGGTGCGCAAACACTATCCGGAGCTGAACGATGCGGTTTCTACCACCGTTTCTCCGATGTGCGGCGTGTCCCGTATGATCAAGGCGAAAGATCCGGAAGCGGTGACGGTATTTATCGGGCCGTGCCTGGCCAAAAAATCTGAGATCGTAGATCAGAAGATCGAGGGCAACGCGGACTACGCCATGACATACAGCGAGATCCGTGCCATGATGCGCGCGAAGGGTGTGGTTCTGGAGCCGGTAGAGGATACATATCAGGAAGCTTCTGTATTTGGAAAGAGATTTGGAAATTCCGGCGGAGTCGCAGCGGCTGTACAGGAGAGTTTAAAAGAATCAGGCAACGATATTGATGTGAAAGTATACAAGGCGAACGGAGCCGCAGAGTGTAAGAAAGCGCTTCTTCTTATGAAGGTCGGACGCCTCCCGGAAGACTTTATCGAGGGTATGGCCTGCGACGGCGGGTGCGTCGGAGGTCCAAGCTCCTTTAAAGATCAGATGCTGGCGAAGAAATCAAGAGACGCACTGATCAAAGAGGCGGATGACAGGGGTATTTACAAAAATCTGAGCAATTACGACGAGGGCTCTTTCTCCATGCACAGATAGAAAGGATTTTGCGAATGGAAATGAACATGAGAGGATTGCAGACAACGGTGAGAGCCATCCGCAGGCGCGTGTTTACGGAAGTGGCAAAGCTGGGGTTCAAGGCTAATGCAGAAACGCTTCTCGATGATATGGAAGCGATCCCATATATGATCGTTAATGATGATACACAGAAATATCGCGAGAGCACATACCGGTCCCGGGCGATCGTGAGGGAGAGACTTCGTCTGGCAATGGGGCTTTCGCTTCGCCCTGAGAATAAGCCGGTCCACCTTACATCAGGCGTGGAGGCCAGCAATATTTCAGAAAAATATTATGAGCCTCCCCTTATGCAGGTGATCCCCTCCGCATGCGAGAGCTGCGAGGAGAATAAATATGAAGTGAGCAATATCTGTAAAGGATGTCTGGCGCATCCCTGCCAGGAGGTGTGCCCCCGGGGCGCCATTTCTATGGTAGACGGCCGATCGTTTATCGACCAGGAAAAATGTATCAAATGCGGCAAGTGCAAATCAGTCTGTCCCTATGACGCGATCGCGAAAAAGGAAAGGCCTTGTCAGAAGGCCTGCGGTGTAAACGCGATTGTCTCGGACAAATATGGCCGCGCGTTTATTGATAATGAAAAATGTGTTTCCTGCGGCATGTGCATGGTAAGCTGTCCGTTTGGGGCGATTTCGGATAAGTCCCAGATATTCCAGCTTGCCAGAGCTCTCTCTGAGGGCGAGCAGATTATCGCTGAGATCGCCCCGGCATTCGTAGGGCAGTTCGGAGATAATATCACGCCGAGAAATATCAAGGCGGCGCTAAGAGAACTGGGATTCTCAGAAGTATTTGAGGTGGCTCTGGGAGCAGATATCGGGGCCATAGCGGAAGCGCATCACTATGTGGAAAAAGTTGTGACGGGAGAACTTCCCTTCCTCCTGACTTCCTGCTGTCCGTCATGGGCTGTTCTGGCGAAGAAGTACTTCCCGGATGTGATCGATGAAATTTCTCAGGAACTGACCCCCATGGTGGCAACGGCACGGACGATCAAGCAGAAACATCCAAATGCGAAAGTTGTATTTATCGGTCCGTGTGCTTCAAAGAAACTGGAGGCATCCCGGCGAAGCGTGCGCAGCGATGTGGATTTTGTCGTCACTTTTGAGGAACTCCAGGCAATGTTCGACGCGAAAGGGATCGACCTTACTACATATGAGGCGGAATCGTCGTTCCATGACGCCACCGGAGCCGGACGCGGCTATGCAAGCGCGGGCGGTGTGTCGGCGGCCATCGAGAAATGCATCAATGAGTATTATCCAGATGTGCAGGTCAATATCGAACATGCAGAAGGACTGTCAGAATGCAAGAAGATCCTGTCCCTTGCAAAAGCGGGCAGGCTGAACGGCTGCCTGATCGAGGGTATGGGATGTCCGGGCGGCTGTATTGCCGGAGCCGGAACCAATATCCCGGTGACAAAAGCAAAGAAGAACCTGGATAATTTCGTAAAGAGATCCAGCCGCGCCGTGCCGCCGGAAGAATTGATCGAGATCGAACTGGAATAGCGGGACTCCCGGAAAAAGCAGGAACAGGCAGATAAATAGGGATGGATGTATATCCGGGTGTAAAGCGGGCGCATTTTATGCGCCCGCTTTACAAATATACCCTGCTGTGATATATTATAAAACAGGCTTTTTGAGCGAAAGAGGAGGATTTAAGCAATGCAGCCATATGGAGTAAACCAGCTTAGAAAAATGTTTCTGGAGTTCTTTGAGAGCAAGGGACATCTTGCGATGAAGAGCTTTTCTCTGGTGCCGCACAACGATAAGAGCTTGCTGCTCATCAATTCTGGTATGGCGCCTTTAAAACCGTATTTTACAGGACAGGAGATCCCGCCGAGAAAGAGGGTCACAACCTGCCAGAAATGTATCCGTACAGGAGACATTGAGAATGTAGGAAAGACAGCCCGCCACGGCACGTTTTTCGAGATGCTCGGAAACTTTTCCTTTGGGGATTATTTTAAGGAAGAGGCGATCCAGTGGACATGGGAGTTTCTGACCGAGGTGGTAGGGCTTGACCCGGACCGCCTGTATCCGTCTGTCTATTTAGATGACGATGAAGCTTTTGAAATCTGGAATAAGAAGATCGGCATCCCGGCAGAGAGGATTTTTAAATTTGGAAAGGAAGATAATTTCTGGGAGCATGGCTCAGGCCCCTGCGGTCCGTGTTCGGAAGTATATTATGACAGAGGCGAGAGATACGGCTGCGGTAAACCGGACTGTACGGTAGGATGCGACTGCGACCGGTATATGGAGATCTGGAACGATGTGTTCACCCAGTTCGATAACGACGGGGAGGGTCACTATTCTGAACTGGAGCAGAAAAATATTGATACGGGAATGGGCCTGGAGCGTCTGGCAAGTGTTGTACAGGATGTGGATTCTATTTTTGACGTAGATACGATCAAAGCACTGAGAGACCACGTGTGCCGGCTTGCGGAAAAAGAATATGGAAAAGAATACAAGGATGACGTGTCCATCCGTGTCATTACAGATCATATCCGCTCCGTAACATTTATGATTTCAGACGGGATCATGCCATCGAATGAAGGGCGCGGTTATGTGCTTCGCCGTCTTCTGAGAAGAGCGTGCCGCCATGGGAGACTATTAGGTATCCACAAAGGATTTCTGCCGGAACTGGCTGAGACTGTAATTGAGGGATCCAAAGACGGATATCCGGAACTGGAGGAGAAGAGAGAGTTCATCCTCAAGGTGATAACCAAAGAGGAAGAGCAGTTTAATAAGACGATCGATCAGGGGCTGGGCATTCTTTCTGATATGATCGCTGAAATGGAGGCAAAGAACGAAAAGACCCTAAATGGTGAAGACGCCTTCCGGCTCTATGACACGTACGGCTTTCCGCTGGATCTGACAAAAGAGATCCTGGAGGAGAAAGAGCTGGGAGTGGACGAGGACGGGTTCCATGCATGCATGGAAGTGCAGAGAAAGAAAGCGCGGGAAGCCCGGGAAGTCACAAACTACATGGGCGCTGACGTGACGGTATATGAGTCCATCGATCCAGGCGTGACAAGTACGTTCGTCGGATATGAGAACCTGACTTATGAATCTGGCGTCACTGTACTCACAACAGAAGACGAGATCGTTGACGCACTTTCCGAGGGGCAGAAAGGCACTGTCTTTGTCGACGAGACACCGTTCTATGCGACAAGCGGCGGTCAGGAGGCCGACACCGGATATATCCGCACAGGCGAGGGAGAGTTCAAGGTTGAAGACACCGTAAAACTCCTGGGCGGGAAGATCGGCCATATTGGCGTGATGACAAAAGGCATGATCAAAACAGGAGACAAAGTTTCCCTCGAGGTAGATGCGAAGAAGCGCGCCCTTTCTGCGAGAAACCACAGCGCAACCCATCTTCTTCAGAAAGCGCTCCGCACTGTGCTGGGTACTCATGTGGAGCAGGCGGGATCCAGTGTCAACGAGGACAGACTGCGGTTTGACTTTACCCATTTCTCTGCGATGACGGCGGAAGAGCTGAAGAAAGTAGAAGATATGGTCAATGAGCAGATCTCAAAAGGGCTGGAAGTTGTCGTAAAGAATATGCCCATTGAAGAAGCGAAGAGGACCGGGGCCCAGGCGCTCTTTGGAGAAAAGTACGGAGACATCGTGCGTGTCGTTAATATGAGCGACTTTTCTATTGAGTTCTGCGGCGGTACTCATGTGAAAAACACATCTGAGATCATGGCGTTCAAGATTATTTCCGAAAGCGGAGTGGCTGCCGGTGTGCGCAGGATCGAGGCTCTGACTTCTGACGGGCTGATGAAGTATTACGCACAGATCGAGGAGAACTTAAAGAACGCGGCACAGCTTCTGAAGGCCACGCCGGAGAATCTTGCAGATAAGATCACGCATATGATCGCGGAGAACAAATCTCTGCACAGCGAAGTGGAGGGGCTGAAAAATAAGATGGCTCAGGAGGCTGCCGGGGATGTGATGGATCACGTGACAGAGGTAAAGGGCGTGAAATTGCTCGCAGCTCAGCTTGACGGCATAGATATGAACGGACTTCGCGATCTGGGCGATCAGTTCAAAGCAAAACTGGGAGAGGGCGTTGTAGTGCTTGCGTCCGGGAACGACGGAAAGGTAAGCCTGATGGCGACGGTTACAGACGGCGCCATGAAACAGGGCGCCCACGCAGGCAATCTTGTAAAGGCGATCGCCGGATGTGTCGGTGGCGGCGGCGGCGGGCGTCCAAACATGGCTCAGGCTGGCGGCAAGAATCCGGCGGGGATTCCCGATGCTCTTGCAAAAGCGGCGGAGGTGCTGGAATCACAGATCGGATAATCGGTCCCAGTGTCCGGCACTGTGCGGATAAAGCGTCGAAAAACAGCGTATTTGCAACGTTTTCTGAGTTTTTACCTGAAAACAGTTGACGCACAGGAAAAATATGATATAATCTTTGTTAGTGCAATAAAAATACCCGATCAGTCGTATTATGCACAATACAAGGCTGGAGGGGAGGTAAGGTGTGAGACTATGTCAAATGTAATCGTTAAAGAAAACGAGACGTTAGACAGCGCTTTACGCAGATTCAAAAGAAACTGCGCTAAAGCTGGCATTCAGCAGGAAATCCGCAAGAGAGAACACTATGAAAAGCCAAGCGTAAGACGTAAGAAAAAATCTGAAGCTGCTAGAAAACGTAAATATAATTAATAAGTGCACTTTGAGCAGGATGCCATTTCGGTGGCATCCTGTTTTTCATAATGCACAGGATGCGATAAATGCAAGATTGCAACATGCATATATAATTT
>ERZ1090869.428-NODE-428-length-22779-cov-5.928402_pt1 | contig 22779 bp, 17 predicted proteins | sample MGYA00478474_ERZ1090869 | MGnify/ENA primary metagenome ERZ1090869 (study PRJEB33644, sample SAMEA5815748) | chicken gut metagenome | biome: Chicken; feature: Gastrointestinal Tract; material: Caecum | place: Ireland | collected 2019-01-01 | study: A study of the... | reverse complement strand
CCCCGCCGCACGACCCGCCAGGACGGGCAGCGGCGCGCCCCCGCGGCAAAAAAGGAGAAGCAGGAGCCGCGCCGCCAGACGCAGAGGAAGGCTCCGGCCCGCCGCAGGCAGCAGGGGGAGAACGTCCCGGCCGCCCCGCAGGCGGTGCAGCGCGCGCCCGAACAGAAGCCGCGCCAGACGCGCAGCCGCCGCGGCCGTGCGTCCGCCAAGCCGCCCGTGCGGATCTATTTCCTCGGCGGCCTCAATGAGATCGGAAAGAACTTCACGCTCTATGAATGCGGGGACGATATGGTGATCGTCGACTGCGGCATGGCTTTCCCGGACGGCGATATGCTCGGCGTGGATCTGGTTCTGCCCGATTTCACGTTTGTGGAGCGCAATGCCGGCCGTATCCGCGGCATTGTCATCACGCACGGCCATGAGGACCACATCGGCGCGCTGGCTTACCTGCTCAAGCGCATCAATCTGCCTGTGTACGCCACGCGGCTCACGGTGGGCCTCATCGAGGGCAAGCTGCGCGAGCACGGCCTGCTCGGCAAGGCCAAGCTGTATGTCACCCAGCCGGGCGACACCGTGAAGCTGGGCTGCTTTGACGTGGAGTTCATCCATGTGAACCATTCCATCCCGGACGCCGTGGCCTTTGCGCTGCACTGCCCGGCCGGCGTGCTGATCCACACCGGCGACTTCAAGATCGACTGTACCCCGGCCCAGGGTGAGATGATCGACCTGGGGCGGCTGGCCCAGCTTGGGCGGGAGGGCGTGCTGGCCCTGCTCGCGGATTCCACCAACGCAGAGCGGCCGGGCTTCACCGCCACAGAGCAGAAGGTGGCAAATTCCTTTGAGAATCTCTTCCGCCGGGCACAGAACAACCGCATCATTGTGGCAACCTTCGCGTCAAATATCAGCCGTGTGCAGCAGATCATCAACTGCGCCGTGCGGTATGGCAGGAAGGTGGCTCTTTCCGGCCGCTCCATGCTGAACGTCATGGGCATTGCCATGGAGATGGGGTATCTGGAAGCGCCGGACGGCGTACTCATCGACATCGACATGATCAGCCGCTACCCGAAAGACCAGATTGTCCTCGTGACGACGGGCAGCCAGGGCGAGCCCATGAGCGCGCTGGCCCGCATGGCTTTTGCCGATCACCGCAAGGTGGAAGTTGGCCCCGGCGACTTTATCATCATTTCGGCGCGCCCCATTCCCGGAAACGAAAAGACGGTGGGCAACGTCGTAGACGAGCTGCTCAAGCGCGGCTGCGAAGTGGTGTATGAATCCATGTATGAAGTGCATGTTTCCGGCCATGCCTGCCAGGATGAGCTGAAGATCATGCAGGGCATTGTCCGCCCGCAGTATTTTATTCCGGTCCACGGCGAGCAGAAGATGCTCCAGAAGCATGCCGGTCTGGCGCGCCAGATGGGCATGCCCGATTCCCGCATCTACATTGGCGACATCGGCGATGTGCTTGAGGTGAGCGAGAGCGGCATGAAGAAGATCGGTTCCGTGCCGGCCGGCCGCGTGCTCGTGGACGGCCTCGGCGTGGGCGACGTGGGCAGCGTGGTGCTGCGGGATCGCAAGCACCTCGGCGAAGACGGCCTGATTGTTGTGGTCTGCACCATTTCCCAGGAAACGGGCCACGTGGTGGCCGGGCCGGACGTCGTATCCCGCGGCTTTGTCTATGTGCGGGAATCCGAGCCCCTCATCGACGACGCGCGTGCCCTCGTGAGCCGCATCCTCAACGAGTGCGCCGACAATGGCATGCGCGAATGGGGAACGCTGAAGACGAGAATCAAAGACGGCTTGTCCCGTTTGCTCTATGACAGGACGCGCCGCAGCCCGATGATCCTCCCTGTGATCATGGAAGTCTGAGGAGTTTTCCCGGGCAGCCCGCGTTTCTGCGGTGAAAGGAGTTGGGCAGCGTGAAAAGAAAAAAGATATGGGTAGCTTCCCCTGTGTTTTATGTGCTGGCCGCCCTGCTGTTTGTCATGGCAGGGGTCAACTGGTTTCAGGGGAATGATGTTCTGTTTTACGTGGAGCTTGCCGCAGCTGTGCTGGCCGTGGCGGCCGTCGCCATCTCGGCGGAGCGGTTCCGGCTCTACGTCGCTTCCGCTGTCAAGAGCGCCCGCTCCGTGCTGGGTGTGGAGGAATACGAAAATCTCAAGGATTTCACCATGCCGGTGGCCGTCGTCGGTGAGGCGGGCGACATTCTTTGGGTGAACGACGCGTTTCTCACCTCCGTCAGCCCGGGACGCGAGCTGCGCGGGGAAAGTGTGTCGAAACTCATCTACCCGAAAAATATGCAGCAGCTCCTGGAAGCTGGCGGCTCTGATCTCTCCCTGGAGGACCGCCAGTTCACCGTGTTTGCCGCCAAGACGGAACATGGCTTTGTCCTGTACTTTATTGACGATACATACTATAAGGAAATCAACCGCGAATTTGAGGAGACGCGTCCCATTGTGGCCCTTGCCTACTTCGATAACCGCGAGGAGCTTGCCCGCGATTCCAGTGGGATGGAGGATGCCCGCGTCGCCTCTGAGGTGGAGTCTGCTCTCAACGAGTGGGCGAACTCCATGGGCGGCTTCTGCAAGCGCCTTTCCGGCGGCCGGTATCTCATCCTCACGGATGAAGGCCACATCCGCGTCGCCATGGAAAAGCGGTTTGAGGTGCTCGATGCCGTGCGCCGCATCAAAGGCAGCGGCAACCGCAGCGCCACCATCTCCATGGGTGTGGCGCGCGGTGCGTCCACCCTGCAGGAGGCGGAGTCCTGGGCGCGCGCCGCACTCGACATGGCGCTGGGCCGCGGCGGCGATCAGGTGGCCGTAAAGCAGAAGGGCGGGGCGTATTCCTTCTTCGGCGGCCTTTCCAAGGGCGTGGAAAAGCGCGATAAGGTGCGCACGCGCGTCATCGCCGCCACGCTGGCGGACCATGCGAAGGGGAGCGACTGCGTGTTCCTCATGGGCCACAAGTTCTCCGATCTTGACGCCATCGGCGCGGCCGTCGGCCTGTGGAGCGCCATGACAAAATCACTCGGCATGCCGGCCTACGTCGTTGTCAATCGCGCCCAGACGCTGGCAGGCCCGATCGTGGAGAGCATTGAGAACCAGGGCGAAGATTCGCCCCATGTGTTTATCTCCCCGGCGGAGGCTGTGGCCATGGCCACGCCGAAGAGCCTGCTCATCGTGGTGGACACGCATTCCCAGGACTTTGTGGAAAGTCCTGAGCTGCTGGAAGCCTGCTCGCGCGTCGTCGTCATTGATCACCACCGCATGATGGTGCGCCACATCGAGAACGCCCTTGTGTTTTACCATGAGCCCTATGCCAGTTCTACCAGTGAAATGGTGGCCGAGCTCGTGCAGTATATCGGTGAAAACTGCCTGAACCGCAAGGAATCGAGCGCGCTGCTCGCCGGCATCATGCTTGACACAAAGAACTTTGTGCTCAAGACGGGCGTGCGTACCTTTGAAGCGGCGGCCTACCTGCGCAGGCGCGGGGCCGACACTGTGGAGGTCAAGCGCATGTTCTCCGATTCCATCAATTCCTATAAAAAGAAGTACGAGATTGTGGCCAGCGCCGAGATTGCCCACAACTGTGCCATCGCGGCAGCGCGCGAGGAATTCCCGGACGTGCGCGTAACGGCGGCGCAGGCGGCAGATGAGCTGCTCTCCATCCGGGGGGTCAAGGCCTCCTTCGTCATTTTCCCAAGCGGCGGGCAGATGAACATTTCCGCGCGCAGCCTGGGTGAAGTCAATGTGCAGCTCATCATGGAGGCTCTCGGCGGCGGCGGCCATCTCACCATGGCGGCCACGCAGCTCACCGGTGTGAACGAAGAGGAGGCCAGGCGGCTGCTGCGCGAGGCCATCCGCAACGTGCTGGAGCGCACACGCCCTGAAGAAGAGTCCTGAACCCGGCGTCCCCGCCGGTTTCCCATTGTATAAAGGAGGTACCATTCCCATGAAGGTAGTTTTGCTTGCAGATGTGAAGGGCAGCGGAAAAAAAGGCGAGCTCGTCAATGTTTCCGACGGCTACGCCCGCAATTTCCTCTTGCCCCGCAAGCTGGCCAAGGAAGCCAGCGCGCAGGTGATGAATGAACTGAAAAACGCCCAGGCCGCGGCGGAACACCGCGTCCAAGTTGAGAAAGAGAACGCCGCCGCGGCGAAGAGCCGGCTCGACGGCCGCAGCGTGAAGATCACGGGCAAGGCCGGCCAGGGCGGCAAGCTGTTTGGCTCTGTCACGGCGAAGGAGATCGCTGAGGCGATCTGCGCGCAGTACGGCATCGAGATCGACAAGCGCCGCGTGGAAGCGGGCGACATCAAGTCGTTCGGCACTTTCCCGTGCGAACTCAAGCTCTACACCGGCATCAGCGCAAAGATGTATGTCGTGGTAGGCGAGGCGTAAGAGGCACCATCGATGGCGGAATATTCTGCGGAAAATTACGGCGCGCTGAACCTGCCCTTCTCCCCGGAGGCGGAGCAATCGGTTCTGGGCGCCGTTTTGCTTGATTCTTCCTGTCTGGACCGCGTGGCGGAGCTGCTGCCGCGCCCGGACTATTTCTATCAGTCGAACAACAGCGCCATCTATGCCGTGATGCTCGATCTCTTCACCATGGGTCAGCCGGTGGACTTTGTCACCGTGCTGGAAAAGCTCAAGGAGCAGGAGGGGTTCGAGGAATCCGGCGTCAAGACGTACCTGCTGCAGCTGGCCCAGCTGGTCCCCTCCATCACGAATGTAGAGACGTATGCCCGCATTGTGCGCGACAGATACGACGTTCGCACGCTGATCGTAACGGCGCGGGAGATCGTGGAGGAAGCCTCTGAGGGCGGCGCCGATGCCTCCACACTGCTTGATTCTGCCGAGCAGCGCATCTTTGACATCCGGCGCGGCAAGAATATGCAGGGACTGCAGCGGCTCAACGAGATCATCGTGCAGACGTTTGATCGCCTGGATCTGCTCAATTCGCCGGACAGCGACGCCTACCGCGGCGTTCCCACCGGCATCCATGAGCTCGATGAGACGATCACCGGCCTGAACAAAACGGACTTTATCCTGCTCGGCGCGCGCCCCGGCATGGGCAAAACGAGCTTTGCGCTCAACATTGCACGCCATGCCGCCGTGAAAGCGGGAAAGACGGTCGCGTTCTTCTCACTGGAAATGGGCAAGGAGCAGCTCTGCTCCCGCCTGCTCTCCACCGAAGCGCTCGTGGGCGGCACAAAGCTGCGCACCGGCAAACTGGAAAACGATGAATGGGTGCGCCTGATCGAGGCGGGAGATATTCTCTCCCACGCGAATATCTATCTGGACGATACGCCTTCCATCACCGTGCCGGAGATCAAGGCGAAGCTTCGCCGCCTCAAGCACGTGGATCTCGTGATCATCGATTACCTGCAGCTCATGACGAGTGCGAACCGCCGCAGCGAGGGCAACCGTGTGCAGGAGATTTCCGAAATCACGCGCAGCCTGAAGATCATGGCGAAAGAGCTGAACCTTCCTGTGCTCACGCTCTCCCAGCTTGCGCGTGACAGCGAGAAACGCACAAACCACCGTCCCGTCCTCTCCGATCTGCGCGATTCCGGCTCCATCGAACAGGATGCCGACATCGTGCTCTTCCTCTATCGCGAGGACTATTACGCGGGTGAAAACGATCCCGGTCAGGAAACGGATCGGAACAGCGGCGAGTGCATTGTGGCGAAGAACCGCCACGGCGAGGCCAAAACGGTGCCGCTGCACTGGCAGGGTGAATTTATGCGCTTTACGGCGCAGGAGGTTGTCCACCATGCCCCGTGAGGCAATGAAGACCGCTGTGCGGAAAACGGAGGAAAAGATTGAAAGGGTAATCGCCCGGCATCGCATGTTCCCGCCAGGCTGCGCCGTTGTGGCCGGCCTTTCGGGGGGAGCCGATTCCACGGCGCTTACCCATTTCCTTTATACGCGCCGTGCCCGGTACGGCATTGTGCTGATCGCCGCCCACGTCAACCACGGCCTGCGCGGGGAGGAAGCGGATGCGGATGAAGCGGCTGCGCGGCGGTTCTGCGCCGATCGCGGCATTCCCTTCCGCGTTTTCCACGCTGATGTGGCCGCGCTCGCACGCGAACAGGGTCTCTGCCTGGAGGACTGCGGCCGCCGTGTGCGCTATGGTTTTTTTCGTTCCGTCCTGCAGGAGCAGGGCTGCGCGCTGGGGCGGATCGCCACGGCGCACACCGCCTCCGACAACGCGGAAACCATCCTCATGAACCTGGCGCGCGGCGCGGGCACACATGGCCTGCGCGGTATTCTGCCGGTGCGCGGGCAGGTGGTGCGTCCCCTGCTTGCGCTCACACGCGAGGAGGTGGAGGCGTATTGTGCCTGTTATGGCCTTCCCTTTGTGCAGGATGCTTCGAACGATTCCGAAGCATATGCCCGCAACAGGGTGCGGCACGGCGCCGTGCCGGTGCTCCGGACGCTGAACCCGGCTCTGGAGGATTCCATGCTGCGCGCCGCCCGTCTCCTTTCGGAGGATGATGCGCTCCTGACGGAGCAGGCGCAGGCTGCTCTGGACGCGGCGCGGCGCGGCGGCGGCTGGGATCTGCGCGCTCTGCGGGAACTGCCTTCCCCTTTGCTCTCCCGCGCGCTGATGGCGGCCGCCCGGTCGGCAGGCGCTTCCCGGCTCACACTGGAGCAGGTGGACGCCATGGCCCGCGCCGTGCGTGAGGGCGGAGGTGTCTGCGTGTCCGGAGGAATACAAATCCTGGCAAGGGGCAATACTCTTTTTGCGCAGTCCCCGCCGGCGGAAGAGGATGGCTGGTGCGTTTCCCTGCACGGCGGAGAAGCCCTCCTGCCGGACGGAAGACGCCTTCGGCTGCGCCCTGCAAACCGGGCAGAGGCAGAAAATCCACAGAAATTTTATAATTTTCTGTTTCATAATCCTGCCGACTATGATACAATACAAAATGACCTGTTTGTCAGGACGAGACGGCCGGGCGATCGCTTCCGCCTTCCGGGGCGGTCTTTCACCAGGCCGCTGCGCCGCCTGCTCGCCGAAGCCGGCGTCCCGCCGGCAGAGCGTGATTCCTGTCTCCTTCTGGGTCAGAAGGGCAGGGAGGAGCTCTTGTGGGCGGAAAGGCTGGGCCCCGGCGGCGAATGGGCCGGGGAAGGCGCCCTTTGGCGGGTCGAAATCATTGAGAAACGGAAGTAAGGAGTTACGGCAAATGGAACAGGATATCCAGGAGGTCTTATACAGCAGGGAATATCTGGAAGGTATTGTGGAAGAGCTGGGCCGCAGGATCAGCGAGGATTACCGCGGAAAAGATCTGCTCATGGTGAGCATTCTCAAGGGCAGCGTGGTCTTCATGGCCGATCTGATGCGCGCCATCACCATCCCGTGCAGCATTGATTTCATGTCGGTCAGCAGTTACGGCTCCGGCACAAAGACGAGCGGTGTCGTCAAAATCATCAAGGATCTCGATATCAACCTTGAGGGGCGCGACCTGCTCCTGGTGGAGGATATCCTCGACAGCGGCATGACGCTTCACTACATACGCGACATGCTGAGCCAGCGCCATCCGAACAGCATCCGCATCTGCACGCTGTTTGACAAGCCGGAACGCCGATCGGTGGATATCACCGCGGATTATTTCGGCGCTGTTGTGCCGGATGCGTTCATCGTCGGATATGGCCTTGACTACGATGAGAAATACAGAAACCTGCCCTATGTGGGAATCCTGAAACCAGAGGTCTATGAAAAGTAATTCCAATCGCGAAAGGAGCGTGAATCTGGTTGGAGAATAAAATCCGTTGGAAAAGCCTGCTCCTGCCAATTGCGGTTGTGCTGGTGTTTCTTTTCCTGATTTATTCCATTTTTGGAAGCAATCCGGGCCCCAGTATCCCGTATTCGCAGGTGATTCAATATTTTGAGGATCAGAAGGTCACGGCATATTCGCTGAACTTCGGTTCCGGCCAGCTGCAGATGCAGCTCAACGATCCGGAGGGCACCATCGTAACATACGACGTGCCGAATATTGAGATGTTTGTCGATGAGACGGCGCCCTATGTGGAGGCATACAACGACGCGCATCCCGATGAACCCATGCTGCGCAACTGGATTCGCCCCTCCGAGGCGAACTCCGTGATCTCCTCGCTGCTGCCGATGATTGTCGTGCTGCTTCTGGGCGTGCTGCTGTGGTGGTTCATGATGCGGCGGATGAACTCCGTGATGGGTGATTCCGGCAAACAGATGAACTTCGGCAAGGCGAAGGTCAAGCAGATGGCCGATGAAAAGCGAAAGACGACATTTGCAGACGTGGCCGGCGCAGATGAGGAAAAGGAAGAGCTGCGCGAGATTGTGGAATTCCTCAAGAACCCCAAAAAATACAACGAGCTCGGCGCGCGCATTCCCAAGGGCGTGCTGCTTGTGGGCCCTCCCGGCACCGGCAAAACGCTGCTGGCGCGCGCCGTGGCAGGCGAGGCCGGCGTTCCGTTCTTCTCTATCTCCGGTTCGGATTTCGTGGAGATGTTCGTGGGCGTGGGCGCTTCGCGTGTGCGCGATCTGATTGATCAGGCCAAGAAGAGCTCGCCGTGCATCATTTTTATCGATGAGATCGATGCGGTCGGCCGCCAGCGCGGCGCCGGCCTGGGCGGCGGCCACGACGAGCGGGAGCAGACGCTGAATCAGCTCCTTGTGGAGATGGACGGCTTCGGCGCAAACGAGGGCGTCATCATGATCGCCGCCACCAACCGCCCGGATATTCTCGATCCTGCCCTGATGCGCCCGGGCCGCTTTGACCGCCAGGTCACCGTCGGCTACCCGGACGTAAAGGGCCGCGAGGAGATCCTGAAGGTGCACGCGCGCGGCAAGCCAATTGCGCCGGATGTGGATCTGCGCACCATCGCCAAATCGACGGCCGGCTTCACCGGCGCGGATCTCGAAAACCTGTTGAATGAGGCGGCCCTGCTGGCAGCCCGCCGCAGCCTGAAAGCCATCACGATGACGGAGATCGAGGAGGCCACCATTAAGGTGGTGGTCGGCACCGAAAAGAAGAGCCATGTGATGACGGAGCGCGAAAAGAAGCTCACGGCTTACCACGAGGGCGGCCATGCAGTCGTCACATATTTCTGCAAGACGCAGGATCCCGTTCACCAGATCTCCATCATCCCGCGCGGGATGGCGGGCGGCTATACCATGCAGCTTCCCTCGGAGGATCGCTCCTATCGCACCCGCACGGAGATGGAGGAGTCGCTGATTGTGCTGCTGGGCGGCCGCGTGGCGGAAGCCCTCACGCTTGACGACATTTCCACCGGCGCCTCCAACGACATTGAGCGCGCCACAAAGACTGCCCGCGCCATGGTCACGAAATACGGCATGAGCGACAAGCTCGGCGCCATCACCTATGGACGTGACGACAGCGAGCCGTTCCTCGGCCGCGATATGGGCCACATCCGCGATTACTCTGAAGCCACGGCTTCCGCCATTGACGCGGAAATCAAGCGGATTATCAACACGGCCTATGAACGCACGGAGGCCCTTTTGAAGGAGCACATGGATCGATTGCAGCTTGTGGCGCAGTATCTGTTCCAGCATGAGAAGATGAGCGGCGCCGAGTTCCAGGCTGTCATGGAAAGCGGGTCGCTGCCGCAGCAGGCGGAGGAACAGCCCGCCGCACCGGCGCAGCCCGGACCGGTCCCCTCAACAGAAGAATAAGTGTGAGAGGGAAATGAGTGCTTCATTTCCCTCTCTTTTCGCCCCGCCGCTTATGGGGGCGGGCGCAGAACCATTGCAGTAAGGGAGAACAAGACTTTATGGCGGTGAAAAAACCGGTATACAACAATGACAGCATTTCTATGCTCAAGGGGGCGGACCGCGTCCGCCTTCGTCCTGCCGTTATCTTCGGATCGGACGGCATTGAGGGCTGTGAGCATGCCGTGTTCGAAATTCTGTCCAACTCCATCGACGAGGCCCGTGAAGGTTACGGCAGGGAGATCACCGTGACGCGGTATGCCGATCTCTCCGTGGAGGTAGAGGACCACGGCCGCGGCATCCCGGTAGATTACAACAACAGGGAGCAGCGCTATAACTGGGAACTTGTCTTCTGCGAGATGTATGCGGGCGGCAAGTATCACAACGATGCGAACAGCAGCTACGAGTATTCGCTCGGCCTCAACGGCCTGGGCCTGTGCGCCACGCAGTATGCGTCTGAATACATGGATGTGGATATCCGCACCGGCGATACGCGCTACACATTGCATTTTGAAAAGGGAGAGAACGTCGGTGGCCTGCACAAGGAGCCGTACAAGGGCAAATCCGGCACGAAGATCCGCTGGAAGCCCGATCTCGCCGTGTTCACGGACATCAACATCCCCATCGAATACTATCTCGACACGATCAAGCGGCAGGCCGTCGTAAACGAGGGCGTTCATTTCTTCCTCCGAAACGAAGTGGGCGGCCGCTTCGAAACAACGGAGTTTTTCTATCAGAACGGCATTGTGGATCACGTGAAGGAGCTCGCCGGTGAGGATGCCATGACGGGCGTGCAGTTCTGGCAGGGAGAACGGACCGTGCGCGATCGCGCCGACAAGCCGGAGTACAAGACGAAGATCAATGTGGCACTCGCCTTCTCCAACCGCGTCCACCAGCTCGAATACTATCACAATTCCAGCTGGCTTGAGCACGGCGGCGCGCCGGACAAAGCGGCCCGCAGCGCATTCGTGAGTCAGATCGACGCTTGGCTCAAGCAGAACAACAAGTACAACAAGAACGAGAGCAAGATTACCTTTGCGGATGTGGAGGACTGCCTGATCCTCGTGGTCTCTTCCTTTTCGAACGTGACCTCCTACGAAAACCAGACGAAAAAAGCCATCACAAACAAGGGCATCCAGGAAGCGATGACGGATCTGCTGCGCCGTCAGCTTGAGATTTATCTCATTGAAAACCCTATCGAGGCGGAGCGCATCGGCGCGCAGGTGCTTGTCAACAAGCGCAGCCGCGAGGACGCCGAAAAGACGCGCCTCAACATCAAGAAAAAACTTACCAGCACGATGGATGTGACGAGCCGCGTGGCCAAATTTGTGGATTGCCGCAGCCGCAACGCGGAGGAGCGGGAAATTTTCATCGTGGAGGGCGATTCCGCCCTCGGCGCGTGCAAGCAGGCGCGCGACCCGGATTTCCAGGCCATCATGCCGATCCGCGGCAAGATTCTCAACTGCCTCAAGGCGGATTATGATAAGATTTTCAAGAGCGACATTATCACCGATCTCATCAATGAGCTCGGCTGCGGCGTGCAGGTCAATTCAAAGGCGAACCGCGATCTCTCGTCGGTCGATATTAATTCCCTGCGGTGGAGTTAGGTGATCCTCTGCACCGATGCGGATGTGGACGGTTTCCAAATCCGCACGCTGCTGCTCACCATGCTGTATCGCCTCACGCCCGCCCTCATCGAGGCCGGCAAGGTTTTCATCGCGGAATCCCCGCTTTTTGAGATCACCTGCAAGAATGAGACGTATTTTGCCTATGATGAGCAGGAGAAGGAGCGTATCCTCAAAAAGCTCGAGGGGAAAAAGGTTACGATCCAGCGCAGCAAAGGACTTGGTGAAAACGAGCCGGACATGATGAACCTCACCACCATGAATCCTGCCACCCGACGGCTCATCAAGGTCATGCCGGATGATGCAGAACGCACGGCGCAGGTGTTTGACCTGCTGCTCGGCGACAACCTGACCGGCCGGAAGGATCACATTGCGGAATATGGCCGTCTATACGTGGATGAAGCCGACGTGAGCTGAGAAAGGAGGAAATAGAATGCCGAAAAAGAAGGACGGGCCGGCCAGGCCGGCCCGCACTACTGCGCGCGGTGTGATTGAGCGCGCCGGCGAGGTGGTGGAGCAGCCTATCGTGGAGACGCTTGAGAAGAACTACATGCCCTACGCCATGAGCGTCATCCTCTCTCGAGCCATCCCGGAGATCGACGGCTTCAAGCCCTCCCACCGCAAGCTGCTCTTCACAATGTACAAAATGGGGCTTCTCGGTTCCGCGCGTACAAAGAGCGCCAACATCGTCGGCCAGACGATGAAGCTCAACCCGCACGGCGACGCCGCCATCTACGACACGATGGTGCGCCTTTCCCGCGGATATGAGGCGTTGCTGCATCCCTATGTGGATTCGAAGGGCAACTTCGGCAAGTTTTATTCGCGCGACATGGCCTGGGCTGCCTCCCGTTATACGGAAGCGCGGCTTGACCCGATTTGCCAGGAGCTGTTCCGCGACATTGACAAGGATACCGTCGATTTTATCGACAATTACGACAACACTTTGAAGGAGCCCACGCTGCTGCCCGCCACGTTCCCCTCCGTGCTGGTGAACGCGAACACCGGCATTGCCGTCGGCATGGCCAGCTCCATCTGTCCCTTCAACCTCGCCGAGGTCTGCCAGACGGCGATCGGCCTCATCCGAGATCCGGATTTCGACGTGCTCTCCACGCTCCAGGCGCCCGACTTCCCGGGCGGCGGATGGATTGTCTACGACAAAAAGCAGATGCAGGACATCTATGCCACGGGCCGCGGCAGCTTCCGCGTGCGCTCGCGCTATGCCTATGATGCCTCTGCCAACTGTGTGGATATCACACAGATTCCGCCTACCACGACGGTGGAAGCCATCGTGGAAAAGGTGGTGGATCTCGTCAAGCAGGGCAAGCTGCGCGAGATTTCGGATATCCGCGACGAGACGGGGCTGAACGGCCTGAAGATCACGATCGATCTCAAGCGGGGGACAGACCCGGACAAGCTCATGCAGAAGCTGTTCCGCATGACGCCGCTGGAAGACAGCTTCTCCTGCAATTTCAATGTGCTGGTGAACGGTGTGCCGCGCGTCATGGGTGTGCGCGAGCTGCTGGGGGAGTGGACGTCGTTCCGCGTTTCCTGCGTGCGGCGCCGCACCGCCTGCGATCTGCAGCACAAGCAGGAAAAGCTGCATCTTCTGCGGGGCCTGCAGGCCATCCTGCTCGACATTGACAAGGCGGTGCGCATTGTGCGCGAGACGGATGAGGAATCCGAGGTCGTGCCGAACCTCATGATCGGCTTCGGCATCGACGAGACACAGGCGGAATTTGTGGCGGAGATCCGCCTGCGCCACCTGAACCGCGAATACATCCTCAAGCGCACGGAGGAGATCTCCCAGCTGGAAAAGGACGCCGCCGAGCTGCGGGCGGTGCTGGGCAGCGAGGCAAAGCTCAAATCGATCATCGTCTCCGAGCTGCGTGAGGTTGCCCGGAAATACGGTCAGCCCCGCCGCTCCATGCTGCTCTATTCCGATGAGCTCGAAGAATTTTCCCCCGAGGACGATGTGCCGGATTACCCCGTCCATCTCTTCTTTACGCGCGAGGGGTATTTCAAGAAGATCACGCCGCAGTCCCTGCGCATGAGCGGGGAACAGAAGCTCAAAGAGGGGGACGAAATTGCCCAGCAGATCGATTCCTCCAACGCGGCGGAGCTCCTGTTCTTCACCGATCGCTGCCAGGTTTACAAGGCGAAGGCATCCGACTTTGCGGATACAAAGGCCAGTGTGCTGGGTGAATACATCCCTGCCCGCCTCGGGATGGACGAGGGGGAAAACGCCGTTTTCCTCGCCGTTACAAAGGATTATGAGGGCTATATGCTGTTTTTCTTCGAGAACGGAAAGGCAGCAAAGATTGAACTCTCCGCTTATGCCACGAAGACGAACCGCAAGAAGCTCATCGGTGCTTACAGCGATAAATCTCCCCTTGCCTGCGCCTGCCAGATTGCGGAAGATACGGAGTTCCTGCTCACCAGCTCCCAGGGCCGCCTGCTGCTGTTCCACACGGGAGCCGTGGCGGCGAAGGCAACGCGCGGCGCCCAGGGTGTGCAGGTGATGACGCTGCGCAAGAACGCCCGCGTGATCCGTGCCGTACCCTATGAGGAGGGCATGCTCCAAAAGCCGGATCGCTATCGCAAAGCCATTCCCGCCTCCGGCTCGCTTCCCGCTCCCGAGGAGACGGGCGAACAGCTTACCCTGTGAACAAGAGAATAAAAAACCCCCTCCGCGGCCAATAGACGCGGAGGAGGAAAGGAGAGGACGGCAAACGCGTGTTCGCCCGTCTCCTTCGTCCCCTAGTATGGGCAGGCCGCCGGTGGATATGTATCATCCGGCGGCCTTTTTGCGGAAAACTTTTGGCTCATACTTGACAAACATGCTCTCTTTCGCTATAATAACAGAACATTTTACTAATTAAAAGCTTTAAATCGCTAAATAAAAGGAGAGAGCGACCGTGACAAAGCAAACATTCGTCCTGCTCATCATTGGCCTGTACATCATTGTGATGGCAATTGTCGGCGTCCAGGGGGCGCGCAAAACAAAAACGCTCACCGATTTTGTGGTGGGCGGCCGCCGCGCCGGCCCGTGGGTTTCCGCCTTTGCCTACGGAACCACCTATTTTTCCGCAGTTCTGTTTATCGGCTATGCCGGCACAAGCGGCTTCCATTTTGGTTGGTGGGCTGTGCTTATCGGCGTCATGAACGGCTTGCTTGGCGCGTTCCTCGCGTGGAAGCTGCTTGCGCCCAGAACGCGGGATGTGACGCGCCGCCTGAAAATCAAAACCATGCCGCAAATGTTTGAAAAACGGTATCAGTCGAAGCACATGAAAACGTTTGCAGCCGTGATCACCTTCCTCTTCCTTGTGCCGTATTCGGCCAGTGTGTATTCCGGCCTCTCTTATCTGTGCGAGATCGTGCTTGGTTTGCCATATGAGTGGGCGATGCTTGCCATTGCCTTTGTCGCGGCGCTGTATCTCATCGCGGGCGGTTACATTGCTTCCCTGCGCGCCGATTTCATCCAGGGCTTGGTCATGATTGTGGGCGTGCTGCTCATGGTGGGCTTCATCGTCGCTTCGCCTGAGGTGGGTGGCCTTTCCGCCGGCATGGAGCGTCTCACCGCTGTGATGGAGGAAGGCGCGCTGCTTCCCCTGAGCGGTGCGGACGTAGGCCAGCTGCTCGGCCTCTGCCTGCTCACAAGCGTCGGCACCTGGGGCATGCCGCAGATGGTGCAGAAGTTTTACGGTGTGGCGGATGAGAAATCGATCCGCGCCGGAACGGTCATCTCCACAGGCTTTTGCCTCCTCATCTCTGTGTGCGCCTATTTCATCGGGTCGCTCACGCGCCTGTTCTTTACGGAAGTCCCGGCCGGCGGCTCGGATCGGATGATTCCCATGATTCTCGACAAAACGCTGCCCGTGCTGCTGCTCGGCGTGGTGATGGTGCTTGTGCTCTCCGCTTCCGTCTCCACGCTCTCCGGCATCACGCTTTCCGCCTGCGCCGCCATCACGCTCGACCTGATTGCCCCGCACAGCAAGATGGAGGATAAGGCGCGCACGCTCCTGCAGACGCGTCTGCTCTGCTTCCTGTTCATTGTGTTCTCTTTCGTGATTGCCGTGTTCAAAACGCCGATCCTCACGCTCATGTCCTTTTCCTGGGGCACGATCTCCGGCGCTTTTCTCGCGCCATATTTCCTCGGCCTGTGGTGGAAGCGCATGAACCGCACGGGCGCCTGGGCAGGCATGATCACAGGCGTGGTGGTTTCCCTCGCACTGGCGGTTGGTTCCGGATTTGACAGCGGCAATGCTGCTCTCTTCGGCGTGATCGCCATGGCCGCATCCTTTGGCGCTTGCCTCATCGGCACGCCTGTGGGCTGGAAGCTTGGCGGCCGCTTTGCAGATGTGCCCGCTGTATTCTTTGACAGAAGTTACACGCTGCAAAAAGGGGAGGGCGCCGCGCCGGAAAAGGTGTAAATTTTCCTTGAAAACAGCCGCAACCTATGGTATAGTAAGAAAAGATCAGTGATTGAAAGGTTACGGAGGTGCCTTATGCCAGTTATCCAGATTATCTTTGGTGTGATTCTCCTGTTGTTCTCTGTGGCGATTACGGTTATCGTCATGCTGCAGGAAGGGCATCAGCAGAGTATGGGCGCCATCACCGGAGGCGCCGACACGTTCCTCTCCAAGAACAAAGCCCGTTCGGTGGATGCGTTCCTGGCAAGATGGACGAAGGTGATTACCATCGGTTTCTTCCTCTTGGTAATCGCGATGAACATCTTTATGTTCTTTGCCAACTGACGAAGGCAGACCCCCGCCTTTCCCGGCGGGGGTCTTTCTTTCTGTCTGTGCAGGGTGGCTAAAAATTGTGACTAGTCTGGAGGCGGCTTGGCAAAGCCGCGGCATGGCGGTCCGTCATCTGCGTTCGGCAGGGCAGGGGCCGCAAGTGAATGAGACAGTGAAGGATGGAGAAAATGACGAAACAATTCAACGGAAAAAAAAGCGGCGGCTTCTCGCCGCGCGCAAACGGCGGTGCCGGCCGTTTCGGCGGCCGGTCGTCCGGTCTGCAGAACCGCCCGCACATCGTGTCCGCTGTGGACAAGAGAAAGATCCCGGGACGCATCGTGTCCCTTTCGCGCAACTTTGCCTTTGCCCGGCCGGATGACGGCGGCGAAGATATGTTCATCCACGTGGATCGGCTGCACGATGCTTTCCTCGGTGACAGCGTTGTGCTGACGAACATTGTGCAGCAGGCCAAGGGGCCGAGCGCCGAGGTGGCGGAAATCACCGCCGAAGGTCCCCGCATGCTCACGGGCACGCTGCGCCGCGATGAATTCGGCACGCTGTTCCATGCCGACGCCGCTCTGCGCTATGCGCTGCCCCTTGCCAAGGGCAGTATCGCAAATCTGCACGACGGGGACAAAGTGCAGGTGGAAGTCGTTGCCGGCAGCCACGGGGAATATATGGCCCGCGTGATTAAGCTGTATGGCCGCGGCGACAGCGCCCGCGTGTGCTCGCAGGCTATCATTGATGCAAACAGAATCCGCAGCGTGTTTCCGGAGGACGTGATGGCCGAGGCCAGGCAGCTCGAGCATCGCACAGTCACCCCGGAGGAGCTCAAGGGCCGCTTGGACCTGCGCGACGCGCCCATCTGCACCATCGACAGCGCATCCGCTAAGGACCTGGACGACGCCATCTCTGTTTCGCGCACGCCCACCGGCTACAAGCTGGGCGTGCACATCGCGGACGTTTCCTATTATGTGAAGGAAGGCAGCGCCATCGACCGCGAAGCCATGGAGCGCGGCACTTCCGTCTATTTTGCGGACCGCGTCATCCCCATGCTGCCGGAGGAACTTTCCAACGGTGTGTGTTCCCTGAATGCAGGCGAGGATAAGCTCACGTTCTCTGCCCTTGTCTGGATCGACCAGGAGGGCAACATCGAGAAATATGAATTCCACAAGTCTGTCATTCATTCCAAGGTGCGCGGCGTCTATTCCGAGGTGAACGCCCTGTTTGACGGCACTGCCTCCAAGGAGCTCAAGGAAAAATATGCGCCAGTGCAGCGCTCCCTGAGCCTGGCCCGCAAGCTGGCCAAGGTCCTCGAGCAGAAGTCCCGTGAAAGCGGCTGCGTCGAATTGGAGAGCAGCGAGCCGGAGTTCACCGTGGATGAGAATGGCGTCTGCATCGACGTCAAGCCGCATGGCACAGGCGAGAGCGAGCAGATGATTGAGCAGCTCATGATCATGGCCAACCGCGCCGCAGCCATGCTGGCGGAGAAGCATCACCTGCCGTTCGTCTACCGTGTCCACGAAAAGCCGAATCCGGACCGCGTGGACAGCCTGGCCGATCTCGTCACGGCGCTGGGCCTGAATGCCAAGCCGCTGGAAAACCGGGGCGACATCAAGACGGGCGACCTGGCGGCCATCATGAACCAGGCGGAGGGCACGCCCTCGGAGCGCGTGATTTCCCACCAGATTCTCCGCACCATGGCGAAGGCGCGCTATGACACCGCCCCCATTGGGCACTTTGGCCTCGCGCTGGCAGATTACTGCCATTTCACATCGCCCATCCGCCGCTATCCAGATACGTCGATCCATCGCATCCTCTCTGCCTGGCTGGAAACGGAGGATAGGGAGGCGTGCGTGGCCCGGTTCCAGACGTTTGCGCAGCAGTCTGCCGCTCAGTCCTCCGACTGCGAGGTCCGCGCCATGACGGCGGAGCGCAGCGCAGAGGACTGCTATATGGCCGAATACATGCACGCGCATCTGGGCGAGCACTATGTGGGCGTCATCAGCGGTGTCACCATGCGCGGCGTGTTTGTGCAGCTGCCGAATACGGTGGAGGGCTTTGTGCCGCTTGAGAGCTTCACCGATGCCCATTACCGATTCGACGGCGCCGTGTCCCAGGTGGATGAGACGACGGGCCGCCGCCTTACCATCGGGCAGGAGCTTCCCGTTCTCTCCGCTTCCGCCGATGTGTCCAGCGGGCGCATCGATTTCGTGTACGATCCGCAGAAATAAACAGGACAAAAGCCGGCCTCACGCAAAGGGCCGGCTTTTTTTGAAAGGAGGAGCGCGCTATGCTTCTGGCTGACTGCCATATGCATTCCCTGTTTTCCACCGATTCCGAAGCGCCTATGGAGGAGATGGTGGAAGCCGCTGCCGCAAAGGGACTCGAGACGATCTGCTTCACGGAACACCTGGATTATGATTATCCGAAGCAGCCGGGGGAGGAAGGACCGCCCGACTTTCTCGTGGATCTCCCGGCTTACCAGAAAGCACTCTTTGAGCTGAAGGAGCGGTATCGCGGCAGGGTGGAGGTGCTGTTCGGCCTGGAAATGGGCGTTATGCCGTATCTCGGTTCGCGCTGCTCCGGCGTGGCCCGCAGCTTCCCCTTCGATTTTGTGCTGGCGTCCTCCCATCTGGTGGATGGGCGGGACCCGTACTATCCCTCCTATTTTGAGGGCATTTCCGAGGAAGAGGGATATGAAGCGTATTTCCGCACCATTCCCGCCAACCTGGCCGCCTTCCCGGATTTTCACAGCTATGCCCATCTCGACTATATCGTGCGCTACGGCCCGCGCCGCAACGAGGCCTATTCCTTTGAAAAGTACCGCGAGGTGCTTGTCCCGGCGCTGCGTGCCCTCATCGATGCGGGCAAGGCGCTGGAGGTCAACACGGGTGGCTACAAATACGGCCTCGGCCAGCCGAACCCGCAGACGGACGTGCTCCGCGCTTACCGCGCCATGGGCGGCGAGCTGATCACCGTGGGCTCCGACGCGCACAAGCCGGAGCACGTGGCCTATGATTTTCCGAGGCTCGCGGAACTGCTGCGCGGGATTGGATTCCGTTATTACGCCGTGTTCCGCGGCGGTAAGCCGGACATGCGCCGCCTTTGAGGACTGCCCCGCGTTCTGCCGCAGCCTGTCTCTGCATATGATGCAGGGAGACAGGCGCGCTGCGCCGGAAAGCGGGGGATGGGAATGAAGCGGAAACAGCAAGGGTTCCTGGGCGGGGCGCTGGTGCTGCTGCTGGCGGTCGCGATTGTGAAGGGGATCGGCGCGCTGTTCAAAATTCCGCTCAACGCTGTGATCGGCGACGTGGGCATGGGATATTTCGGCACGGCCTATACACTCTATAATCCGGTGTTCAGCTTGGCGACGGCCGGTTTCCCGGTGGCCATTTCGCGCACCGCGTCGGAGTGGCTGGCACGCAAGCGATATCGGGACGTGCGCCGCCTGCATGCCCTTTCGGTTCCGATTTTTCTTCTTCTGGGGGCGCTCGCCTGCGCATTTATGCTGCTCGCTGCGCCGCCTTTTTTGTCGTTCATCAACCGCGGGGATCAAAACGCGCTGGCCGCCGTCTATACGCTGACCCCGGCCGTGTTCTTTGGCTCCCTCTCCGCCGTGTACCGCGGCTATTACGAAGGCTTGGGCGACATGCGCCCCACGGCGTTTTCAGAGGTTGCGGAGGCCGTCTGCAAGCTTGTCATCGGCCTTTCGGCTTCCTGCTTCGTCATGCACCGTGCTATGGAGGAATACGGCGCAGCGGGCACCGTGTTCGGTTCCCCCGTCACATCGGAGGAATACGCCCGTTCCGCCGCCCTTCCGTGGGCGGCAGCCGCAGCGCTTCTGGGCGTCACAGTGGGTTCCGTCATCAGCTTTCTGGTTCTCTGGCTCACCTACCGGCTGCGGGGCGACGGCATCACGCGCGAGCAGCTGGCGCGCGCCCCGGCTCCCGCCCGGCGGAAGACGATTGTTGCGGCGCTCGTGCGCACAGCCGTGCCGGTTGCGCTCGGCGCGCTGGCCGTCAATCTTTCCAGCCTGGTGGACACGGCGTTCCTTCAGAACAGGATGAACGCCCTCATGCAGACGGATGCGGAGACATTGCTCAGCCAGTACGGCTCCTTCCTCCGGCCGGAGGACATTGCCCAGGGCCGCGTGCCCACGGCGCTCTTCGGCTGCTACACAAACGCTCTCACGCTGTTCACCATCGTGCCCGCCATGACGCAGGCATTCGGCATTTCCGCTTTGCCGAGCGTCACGGCGGCCTGGGCGGGCGGCAGCCGTGTGAAGCTCGAGCATAGTGTGGAAAATGTGCTGCGCATTTCCGCGCTCGTCACCATGCCGGCCGGCCTGGTTCTTTCCGTGCTTGCTGATCCGATTGCCCGCCTGCTCGGCTACAACCCTATTTCCGGCCGCATCCTGGTGCTTCTGGGCCTTGGAGCGGTGTTTGCCGCCGTCAATGTGCCGATCAACAGCATGCTCCAGGCGGTTGGCCGCATCGATCTGCCGGTGAAGCTGCTTTGCACAGGCCTTGTCATCAAGGTGGGCCTCAATTATGCCCTCACCGGCATCCCGGAAATCAACGTGATGGGCGCCGGCATGGGCACGCTGGTGTGCTATTTCTTTCTGGCGTTTTTCGGGCTGGCAGCCCTCGGCCGGGAAACCGGCCTGCACATGCGGCTTTTCCGCCTGTTCGGGAAACCGCTTCTGTGCGCCTGCCTGGCCGCCGCCGCCGGGTGGCAGACGGCGGCGCTGGCCCATCGCCTGTGTCCGGGAAGGCTCGAAGCGCTGCCCGCCATGGCCGTTTTCCTGCTGGTCTATGCGGCCTGTGTGCTCTTTTTCCGTGTCTTGCGGCGCAGCGATATAAATGCCCTGCCGGGGGGAGAAAAAATTGCAAAAATACTTGAAAAACACCGTTGGATCGGGTAAAATAAAGCAGTAACTGTAACAGCACATTGTCAAAGGAGAACCTGTCGTGAACTTTCCGCAGAAAGAGAAATATACAGCCGAAGATCTGGTTTCCATTGTGGAAATTCTTCGCGCGCCCGGCGGATGCCCCTGGGATAGGGAGCAGACGCATGCCTCCATCCGCAAGAATCTGCTGGAGGAGACGTATGAGGCGGTGGAAGCCATTGATGCGCAGGACACCGAGCTTCTCAAGGAGGAGTTGGGTGATGTCCTGCTCCAGGTGGTGTTTCACGCGCAGCTCGAGAGGGAACGGGGGTCCTTTGATTTTGACGATGTATGCGACGGTGTTGTGCGCAAGATGATCGTGCGGCATCCGCATGTATTCGGCGATGTGACTGTGAACGGCACGGGGGATGTCCTGCGTAACTGGGACGCCATCAAAAAGGCAACGAAGCACCAGACTTCCCAGACGGAGGTCCTGCGCAGCGTAGCGTCCTCGCTTCCTGCGCTGATGCGTGCGCAGAAGGTGCGTCACAAGGCCGCCGCATCTGAGCCCTTTGCCGCGGAAAACTGTGCCCATGAGGCATATCAAGCCTTGGAAGCCCTGCAGAGCGGGGATTCAAGAGGGGAAGCGTTGGGCAAACTCCTGTTTGCGGCCGTCGGCCTGGCGGACAAAGCTGGTGTCGACGCGGAGGAAGAGCTGACGCGCGCGTGCGAGTCGTTTATCCAGGCGTTTTCGGCCCGCGAGGAGACTGCGAACCGGAAAGAGTGATTTTCGGACCTGTTCCGATGATTATAATAAAAAAGTGGAGGTCAAAAAGAATGAATAAAACCGAACTGATTGCTGCCGTTGCAGAAAAAGCCAGCATTTCCAAGAAGGATGCAGACAGCGCCGTGAACGCTGTTATCGATACCATTGTTGAGGCCCTCGCCGCCGAGGAGAAGGTGCAGATTGTCGGCTTCGGCACATTCGAGATCCGCTCCCGCAGCGCCCGTCAGGGCCGTGATCCCAGAACGAACTCGCCCATCACGATTCCGGCTTCCAAGGTTCCTGCCTTCAAGGCTGGAAAGGCGTTCAAGGATTCCGTTTCCAAGTAAGAACCGGGATGCGCCGTTTGTGCACATACACGGACAGCGTGTTTGGAATCAGCGACAGAGGGCTGCGGACAGGGCGCGCATATGGCGCGAACGGACCGCGGCCTTTTTTTGACCCGAAAAGGAGGAAAAGCCCTATGCGGCTCGATAAATATTTGAAGGTTTCACGGCTCATCAAGCGCCGCACCGTTGCTAACGAGGCGTGCGACGCCGGCCGCGTGTTCGTGAACGGCAAACCGGCCCGTGCGTCCTACGATGTCAAGGTAGGCGACGTGCTTGAGGTGCAGCTTGGCGCGCGTGCACTCAAGGCGCGTGTCGTCTCGGTGTCTGAGTATGCCAGGAAAGAGGAGGCCGGCGAGCTTTACGAGCTCATCGGCTGAAAAGGTGCATGAATTCCCCGTTCCCCGCATAGAGTGTGGGGAAGACCTTGCCGCGCGGCGCACAGCCCGCGGCGAAGAGGAGCGGAGGGGATTCGAATGGCGGAAGAGAAAAAACAGGGCAGCCTTCCCCACAGTGTCGTGCTGGAAAACAGGAAGGCTTTTACCGCAACAGGCGTCTCGGATGTCGACAGCTTCGACGATCAGACCATTGTGGCTTACACCGATTTGGGTGAGCTCGTTGTGCGCGGCCACGGCCTGCATATCAACCGACTGAATATGGAAACGGGGGAACTCACCCTCACGGGTGAAGTGGATTCCCTCACCTACACGG
>ERZ1090869.419-NODE-419-length-23098-cov-7.351604_pt1 | contig 23098 bp, 17 predicted proteins | sample MGYA00478474_ERZ1090869 | MGnify/ENA primary metagenome ERZ1090869 (study PRJEB33644, sample SAMEA5815748) | chicken gut metagenome | biome: Chicken; feature: Gastrointestinal Tract; material: Caecum | place: Ireland | collected 2019-01-01 | study: A study of the... | reverse complement strand
CCCCCGGGGGGCGGCGGCCGCGTAAGGCCCACCCCCCCGCCCCCCGCTTTTCCCGCACGGCGAAAAGGAGAACGGCGCATGAATCAGAAGGACAACAGCTTGGCCCAGAAGGCCGCGGGGGAGATCCTCTCCCTCATCACGGTGGAAAAGGAATTCCGCCCCGGCGATAAACTGCCCAACGAGATCGAGCTGGCCGCCCGCCTCGGCGTGAGCCGCGCCACGCTGCGCGAGGGCATCCGCCTGCTCACCTCCCGCAATGTGCTGGAGGTGCGCCGCGGCCTGGGCACGTTTGTGGCGCAGCGCGGCAGCCATGAGCGCCCGCTGGACCGCCGCGAGCTGCTGCGCACGCCGGTGGACCTGCGCTCCGTTTACGAGCTGCGCCTCATGGTGGAGCCGCAGACGGCCTATTACGCCGCCCGGCGCGGCACGGAGAGCGAGATCGAGCGCATCCTGTTTTACGGCGAGCGCGAGGAGCGCGAGATCGCCGCGGGCGAGGACCGCACCGAATCGGAGCGGGCGTTTCACAAATCGATCGCGCTCGCGGCGCACAACGAGTTCGTGCAGCGGCTGCTGCCCGTGATCTATGAGGCGATCGATTCCGGCGTGCGCCTCTCGGAATCGTATGCCGGCGTGGTGGAGGACACGCGCGCCGACCACCACATGCTCATGGAGGCACTGCGCGCCCGCGACGCGCTCGCCGCCCGCGCTGCCATGGAGCTGCACATCCTGCACGCCATGCGCGGCTTCGGCATCGCCGAAGCGTGAGCGGAAACGCACCGTTTTTTCAGTTTGTTCATAAAATATTCTTTTATTTTTCCTCCAAATCGTACAAATGTATAGTATAATGAAGATACATTTGGGAAGGGGAGCGATTTGCCCGGCCGGCGCCGCGCCGCCCGATGAGCAATCGCTCCCCTTTTCCTTTTTCGGAAGGGAGGGCGCGCCTTGGCAAAGCGGACGGCGGGCAAACCGCGCGTGATGGAGGTGGACATTCACGGCATGACGGAGGAGCAGGCAAAGAAACGGCTGGAAACGCTGCTCTCCCGGGCCGATCCTTCCCTTGAGGAGCTGGTCGTGATTCACGGGTATCACAACGGCCACGCCCTGCGCGACATGGTGCAGCACCGGCTGCGCCACCGGCGCATTGCGGCAAAGCTGATCTCGCTCAACCCGGGTGCGACAAGGCTTCTTTTGAAGAAAGAGGTGTGAGCCGTGGCGTTCGTGGAATTTCAGGACGTGACAAAATATTACCAGATGGGCGAACAGAAGATCGCCGCCGCAGACGGCGTGACCTTTTCCATTGAAAAAGGCGAGTTCACCGTGATTGTGGGGCCGAGCGGCGCCGGCAAGACGACGGTGCTCAACATGCTCGGCGGCATGGACACGTGCTCCGGCGGGGAAATCCGGCTCGACGGCCAGCTCATCAGCAGCTACACGCGCCGCCAGCTCACCGATTACCGCCGCTACGACGTGGGCTTCGTGTTCCAGTTCTACAACCTCGTGCAGAACCTGACGGCGCTCGAAAACGTGGAGCTCGCCTCCGAAATCTGCCGCGATCCGCTCGATCCGCGCGAGGTGCTGCGCGAGGTGGGGCTGGAGCACCGCATGGCCAATTTCCCGGCGCAGCTCTCCGGCGGCGAGCAGCAGCGCGTGGCCATCGCCCGCGCCCTGGCCAAGAACCCCAAGCTCCTGCTGTGCGACGAGCCGACCGGCGCGCTCGACTACAAAACGGGCAAGGCCATCCTGTGCCTGCTGCAGGACACCTGCCGCCAGACGGGCCGCACCGTTGTGGTCATCACGCACAACCAGGCGTTCACCGCCATGGCGGACCGCGTGATCCACATCCGGAACGGAAAGGTGACGGCCATGGAGACGAATCCTTCCCCCGTTTCCGCGGAAACAATCGAATGGTGAAAAACGGCGCGGGCTGAGGGGGATTGCTATGCACAGAAGAGCTTTTCGGAAGGATACGCTGCGCGCCGTCACGCACTCGTGGAGCCGCTTCGTGGCTCTGCTCGTGATCGTCGCGCTCGGAACCGGCTTTTACAGCGGCCTGCGCACCACCGCGCCGGACATGCGCGCCACGGTGGACCGCTATTATGACGAGAACCGCTTCATGGACGCCCGCCTCGTGAGCACCTTCGGCTTCACGGAGGAGGACGTGGAATCCATCCGCATCACGGAGGGCGTGGCAAACGTGATGCCAGGCTACAGCGCCGACGCGCTCGTGCGCATGGACGGCCAGGACGTGGCCACGCGCATCCACAGCCTGCCGGCCGACACCTCCGGCACAAACTGGGATTACCTGAACCGTCCCGTCGTGCTGGAGGGCCGCATGCCGGAAAACGACGGCGAATGCGTGCTCAGCAACCCGCCGCTGAGCGGCGAGGGCGGCGTGCAGATCGGCGACACCGTGACGGTGGAGGAGATGGACGGCGAGATCGGCGGCACCTTCTCGCGCCGGACGTTCACGGTGGTGGGCTTCGTGCGCTCGCCGTACTATGTCTCCGCCAGCCTGGGCAGCAGCACCGTGGGCAGCGGCCAGCTCGGCCGGTATATGTATGTGCCGGAATCGGATTTCTGCGTGGACTACTACACCGACCTCCACCTCACCGTGGAGGGGGCCGACGCGCTGGACACGTTCTCCGACGCGTATGACGCGCATGTCAAACCGGTGCTGGACCGGCTGGAAACGCTGGCGGACGAGCGCGCGGAAATCCGCTATGGGGACATCCTCGCCGACGCGCAGGCGGAGCTGGACGACGCCGAGCAGACGTATGAGGAGGAGAAAGCAAAGGCCGAACAGGAGCTGGCCGACGCCTATCAGGAGCTGCTCGACGGCGAACAGGAGATTCAGGAGAACGAGCAGAAGCTGGCCGACGGCGAGCAGGCGCTTGCGGACGGACGCACCGAGCTGGACGACGGCTGGGCCGAGCTCGCGGACGGCCGCGCCGAGCTGCAGGATGCCTACAACGAGCTGGTGGACGCGCAGGCCGAGGTGGACGATGGCCGCGCACAGCTCGAGGAGGGCTGGGCGGAGTATGAAGCCGGCCGGCAGGAGCTCAACGACGCCCGCGCCGCGTGGGAGGAAGGCAAGGCCGAATACGATCAGGGCCTCGCGGACTACGAGGACGGGCTTGCGAAGTATCAGGACGGGCTCGCGGCCTATGAGAGCGAGAAGGCGGACGCCGAGCAGCAGCTCGCGGACGCGGAACGCCAGCTCAGCAGCGCGCAGCAGCAGCTTTCAAGCGGCCGCAGGCAGCTGGAGGAGCAGCGCCCGGCCTATGAGCAGGCCGTGGCCGGCCTGCCCGCCGTGCAGGCCGCCGTCTCCCGGATGGAGGCGGCCGTCGCGGCCGGCTCCATCACGGCCGACACGGAGATAAATATGCCGGGCTACGGCCAGATAAGCCTGAACGGCCTGCGCGCGCTGGAAACGCAGATGCAGGACGGCATCCGGGAATTTGAGAGCGCCGAGGCCGAGCTCGAGCAGGGCCAGCGCGAGCTGAACAGCGGCCGCGCCGCCTACGAGAGCCAGAAGCAGGCGGCCGAGCAGGGTTTTGCCGAGGCTGAGCAGGAGCTTGCCGACGCGAAGGCCGAGCTGGACGACGCGAAAGCCCAACTCGACGAGGCCGCGGCCGAGATCGAGAGCGGCCGCCTCGAGCTGGAGGACGGCCAGGCCGAGCTGGACAGCGGACGCGCGGAGCTGGAGGAGAACCAGCAGGCGCTCGACGACGCCCAGAAGGAGATCGACGACGGCTGGGCGCAGTATTTTGACGGCCAGAAGGAGCTCGACGGGGCCGAGCAGGACCTGAACAGCGGCGAGGAGGAATGGGCCGCCTCGCAGCAGGAGCTGCTCGACGGCAAGGCCGAGCTGGAGGACGGCAAACGCGAGCTCGAGGAGGGCTGGCAGGAATACGAGGACGGCAAGCGCGAGGCGGACGAGGAGCTGGCCGACGCTTACCAGCAGCTGCAGGACGGCCGCGACGAGCTCGCCAAGCTGGAACGGCCCGACTGGTATGTGCTGGGCCGCTCCGCCAACGTGGGCTTCGCCAGCTTTGACGGCGACGCCGGGCGCATGGAATCGCTCTCCACCGTGTTCCCCACCGTGTTCTTCCTGGTGGCGGCGCTCGTGGCGCTCACCACGATGACGCGCATGGTGGACGAGGAGCGCGGCGTGATCGGCGCCTATCAGGCGCTCGGCTACGGGCGGCTGCGCATCGCCTCGAAATACCTGTTCTACGCCGCCGTGCCCAGCATTCTGGGCAGCGTGCTGGGCATTCTCATCGGCAACGAGACGCTGCCGCGCATCTGCTGGAGCGCCTACCTCATGATGTATGACGCGCCGCCGCTCACCGTGGTGTTCCAGCCGTTTTACAACTTCGTGGGCGCTGCGGCCAGCATCGCGTGCACGCTGGGCGCCACGGCCATCGCCTGCCGCTCCTCCCTGCGGGAGACGCCGGCCGCGCTGCTGCAGCCGAAGGCTCCCAAGGCCGGCCGCCGCATCCTGCTCGAGCGCATCACGCCCGTGTGGAAGCGGCTCAAGTTCACGCAGAAGGTCACGTGCCGCAACCTGTTCCGCTACCGCCGCCGCCTGTTCATGACGCTTGTGGGCATTGCGGGCGCCACGGCGCTGCTGCTCACCGGCTTCGGCATCAAGGATTCCATTTCCGGCATCGTGGAGAACCAGTATCAGGGGATCTACCGCTACGACACCGTGGTGAGCCTCACCGACGAAGGGCTCAGCGACGGCGCGCGCGAGGTGCTCGACGGCAGCGGCTTCTCCGGCTGGATGGAGGCGTTCAAGGAATCGGCCGACGTCACCGCCGGCGACGAGACGATCTCCGCCTATCTGTTCGTGCCGGAGGAAACGGACCGGCTTTCGCAGTTCATCACGCTGCGCGACCGCCGCACGAAGGAGCCCGTCGCCTTCGGGAAGGACAGCGTATTGCTCACCGAAAAGCTCGCCCACCTGCTGGGCGTCGGCGTGGGCGGCACGATCTCGATCGAAAACGAGAGCGGCCGCAGCGTCTCCTTCACCGTGACGGGAATCACGGAAAATTATGTCTATCACTATGTGTATATTTCAAAAGAACTATACGAGCAGGAGATGAACGAGGAGGCGGAGCCGAACGAGGTGGAGGCGATCTGCACGGCGGACGAAGGGCAGCGCGGACAGCTGCTCGCGGAACTGCAGCGGCAGGAGGGCGTTTCCACGGCCGGCTTCACGGAGGAGATCAGCGCGTCGTTCGAAGATCTGGTGGAAAGCCTGAACTCCATCATCGTGGTGATCATCATCTGCGCGGGGGCGCTGGCCTTCGTCGTGCTGTACAACCTGACGAACATCAACGTGACGGAGCGCGAGCGCGAGCTGGCCACGATCAAGGTGCTCGGCTTCCGCGACGGCGAGGTGGCGGGCTACATCTACCGCGAAACGACGCTGCTCATGCTCATGGGCTGCGCCATCGGCCTCGTGTTCGGCATCGTGATGCACCAGTTTGTGATTCAGACGGTGGAGGTGGAGATGGTCATGTTCGGCCGCACGGTGCAGCCGCTGAGCTTTGTGTGGAGCGCGCTGCTCACGATCCTGTTCGCCGTGATTGTGGACGCGGCCATGTATCCGAAGCTCAAGCGGATTGATATGGTGGAAAGCTTGAAATCGGTTGACTGAACGGTTACAATAAGATACAATACCAGTCAATACCAGCAACGACATCCGGCAGAGGAGAGCGGAACGGGTGAAAATAGAAGATCTTCGGAACATTTACACGAACAGCCGCGTGGACCTGATCGAGCTCGGCGGCGAATCGATCTACTACGCGGAGGAAAAGGTGGAGGAAGGGCACAACAGCCTCTTCCTCCTGGAATACAACAGGCGCACGAAGCGCGAGCGCGTGGTGACGAACTACATCCTGAACGATCCCTCATTTGTGCACCACTATTTCGCCTTTCCCTCGGAGATCCTGATGGTGACGGAGGACGGCGGGAGCGAAGTGTGGATTCTGGCGCTGGAGAAGGAGAGCGGGCACGAGCGGCGCATGGCGCGGCTGAGCCTGCTGGGAAGCTTCTGCGGCTGCACGGCGCTCGACAGCAGCCGCCTGCTGCTGTGGACGAAGGAGAACGACGGCGTAAAGGAGCTGTTCTCCACCTACCGCAGGCTCACGGGCCAGGAGCGGGTGTGCTATCTCTATGACCTGGACGAGGAGCGCTACTGGTTTGTGCGCGATCCGCGGCTCATCTCCGCCACGCCGGAGGACATCGTGCCGTGCCAGGCGGAGGACGCCGCCCAGCTGCTCGTGCTCGAGCCGCACGGCGACGAGGCGGAGAAGGAGAAGTGCTACCGCAACCGCCGCTGGCTGGGCGACAACGTGAAGGACAGCGTGTGGCTCTGCCCGCTGCTGGACCTGGTGGTGTCTCTGAAGGCGGGCGAGCCGCGCGCGCCGATGGAGCTCGTGCTCAGCACGGGGACGAGCGGGCTGCTGCGCTATGCGGGCATGGACGCGGAGGGCCTTTACTTCCGCGCGAAATATTTCCCGGACGAGGACGAGCGGATCATCGAATTCCGCCGCCGCGACGGCGCGAAGCAGGCCGTGTGCCGCCTGCCGCAGCGGGAGAACAGCCGCCTGCTCTTCCTGCAGGGCGGGTCGAGCGCGCCGTTCCGGGCCTATGTGGTGGAGGACCGCGGCGACTTCTGCCGGTGCGAGGGGGTGTTCCGCGCCTCGCTCACGCTCGACGTTTCGAAGGAGCTCGGCGAACCGATCGCGTGCGTGGAGGACCGCTATCTCGTGGCGCGGTACATTCTGGCGGACGACAAGGACTCGTTCGAATTCCACACGGTGCTCGACGCGAAGACGGGCAGCCAGCAGAGCTATGAGTGCCGCTGCGCCGTGAGCGGGCCGACGGTGGTGCTCTACTGACGCGGCCGGATGAAAAAACAGCAATCAAAAAGAAAGCCACAGCAGGAAGAATCCACCGCAAGCCGCGCAGAAAACAGAAGAGATAAGAGAAACCGGCCCCCGAAGGAAACTGCATGGCTTTCTTCGGGGGCCGGTTTTTTGCATTGTTATTTTTTTTTCAGAAAGTGCGCCGTTCCGCGGCGGGCCGCTTGTTTCAGGAATGCTCCTGCTGCGCCAGAATTGCGGCGCGGAGCAGCTCCTTGAAATCCTCTTTCGTGGAGAGCTGGCCGGCCATGCGCCGCAGCGAGGCCGCGCCGCGCAGCCCTTTGAGATACCAGCCCACATGCTTGCGCGCCTCGCTCATGCCGCGGCGCTCGCCCTTGTCCTCGCAGAGCGCTTCGATGTGGCGCGCCATCACCGTGAGACGCTCAAACAGGCCGGGCGGCGGCAAAATCTGCGGCTGCTCGCTCAGCGCCGCGTTGATCTGCTGGAAAATCCACGGGTTCCCCAGCGCCGCGCGGCCCACCATCACGGCGTCGCAGCCCGTCTGCTCGAGCATGTGCGCGGCGTCGGCCGGCGTGCACACGTCGCCGTTGCCCACCACCGGGATGCGCACGGCTTCCTTCACCCGGCGGATGATCTCCCAGTCCGCCGGCGGCGTGTAGAGCTGGGCGCGCGTGCGGCCGTGCACGGCGATGGCGTCCGCCCCCGCCTGCTCGCAGATCCGCGCCACCTCCACGGCGTTCACGCTGGCGCTGTCCCAGCCCTTGCGCATCTTCACCGTGACGGGCACCGGCACGGCCGCCTTCACGGCCGCCACGATCTCGCCGCAGAGCTCCGGCGTCTTCATGAGCGCGCTGCCGCTGCCGTTGTTCACGATCTTCGGCATCGGGCAGCCCATGTTGAGGTCGATGAAATCCGGGCTGTAGTCCAGGCAGCGCTTTGCCGCCTCCGCCAGGATCTCCGGCTCGCTGCCGAAGAGCTGGATGCCCGCGGGGTGCTCCTCCGCGCGCAGCCGCATCAGCTCCGGGGTGCGCCTGTCCTTGTAGTGCAGCGCCTTGGCGCTCACCATCTCCGTGACGACGGCGGCCGCGCCGAACCGTGCGCACACGGCGCGGAAGGCGCTGTCCGTGACGCCGGCCATGGGCGCGAGGATCACCCGGCCGTTGAGCTCTGTGTTTCCAATCTTCATTCCGAAACCTCCGCATCGTGCGATCCGGGCGCCGGCCTGCTGCCGGCCGCCCTCTTTTTTTTACAAAAGATCGCTTTCTTCTCCTGATCGCTGTATGTTATACTATTATAGCATAAACTCAACCGCATAACGGAGGAATTTTACCATGGCAAACGAGACGAAGTCTTTTGTGAAGGAAGCCACGGTCACGCGCGAGATGCTGGCCGACGCCGTGGGCAGCGGCAGCCTGCCCGTGCTGGCCACGCCCGTGGTGGCCGCGCTGCTGGAGGAAGCCGCCTGCACGCTGGCGCAGGGCGAGCTCGGCGAAGGGCTCACCACCGTGGGCACGAAGATCTGCCTCTCGCACGACGCCCCTTCGGCGGAGGGCGCGCACGTGTGGGCGCAGGCCACGCTCACCTCGCAGGAGGGCCGCGTGTTCCGCTTTGCGCTGGAGGCGCGCGACGACGCCGGTGTGATTGCTTCCGGCACGCATGAGCGCGTTTCCGTGAAGGCGGCCACGTTCCCGGCCAAGGCCGAGGCGCGGCGGAAGGCGTAACGCGATGCGCCCGCTCTATGACGCCGTCCTGTTCGATCTGGACGGCACGCTCACCAAATCGCACCCGGGCATCCTGCACTGCGTGGAGCTCTCGCTGCAGGAGCTCGGCAAGCCCGTGCCCCCGCAGGAGGAGCTGCGCCGGTTCATCGGCCCGCCGCTGTGGTTCAGCTACACGCGGTTCTGCGGCCTCTCGCCCGAGGAGGCCGACAAGGGCGTGGAGCTCTACCGCCGCCACTATAAAGAAGGCGGCTATCTGGAATGCTCGGTCTACCCCGGCGCGCTGGCGCTGCTCGAGGAGCTGCGCGCCGCCGGGTGCCGCCTGGCTGTGGCCACGGCGAAGCCCGCGAAAATGGCGCGCGCCGTGTGCGAGCACTTCGGCATTCTCGAGCGCGTCGATTTCCTCTCCGGCAACCGGGAGGACGAGAAGGGCGAGGGCAAAGCCTGGCTCATCGAGGCCGCCTGCAAAGCGCTCGAGGTGCCCGTCTCCCGCGCCGTGATGATCGGCGACACGAAATACGACCGCGAGGGTGCGGAGGGGGCCGGGGCCGCCTTCGTGGGCGCGGCCTACGGCTACGGCAGCCGGGAGGAGCTCACCGCGGGCCATTCTCTTGGCGCGGCGGACTCCCCGCGGGAGCTGCGCCCCTTCCTGCTCCGCTGAACCGCTCTTTTTTTCGCGCCTGCGCTTGACATTCCGCAAAAGGCGCGGTACAATGAAAAAAATTCAGAATGGCTTTGACAGGGAGAAGTAAGCGATCGCCGACGCGCAGAGAGAAGATGGCTGGTGAAAATCTTCGGGAGGCGGGCGCCGAACGTGGCCCTCGAGCTCCGGGCTGAACGGGGTTTCCCCAGTAGGCGCCGGCGGGTTCCCCCGTTACAGGGAGTCGGCGGGCATTGGCCCTGCCGGTTGAGTGCGGGAGTCTTCCCGAATTTAGGTGGTACCACGGATTATCATCCGCCCTAAGCTTTCAGAAGCTTACGGCGGATTTTTGTTTTTATGCGGCCGGTTGGCGGCTGATTCAATCATTTAGCGTGATAAAGCCTTGACGCGGTACAGATTTCACTCTATAATGTAAAGTGGCCGGTGTACCCCTCCGGCCTGTGGAAGGATGGTGTTCTCATGATCAGCGGAGCGGAAATCATGGTGAAATGCCTGGAGCTCGAGGGCGTGGAGATCGCTTTCGGCTACCCGGGCGCGGCGATCTGCCCGTTTTACGACTTCCTCTACCGCTCCGGCATCCGCCATGTGCTGGTGCGCGAGGAACAGAACGCGGCGCACGCGGCCAGCGGCTATGCGCGCTCGGCCGGCAAACCGGGCGTGTGCATCGCCACCTCCGGCCCGGGCGCCACGAACCTCATCACCGGCATCGCCACGGCCTACATGGACAGCATCCCGCTTGTGGCCATCACCGGCCAGGTGAACTCGGAGCTGCTCGGCCGCGACGTGTTCCAGGAAGCGGACATCACCGGCGCGTGCGAGCCGTTCACGAAGCACTCCTACCTCGTCAAGCGCGCGGAGGATCTGCCGCGCGTGTTCAAGGAAGCGTTCCACATCGCCTCCACCGGGCGGCCCGGCCCCGTGCTGATCGACGTGCCGGTGGACGTGCAGCAGGCGGAGATCCCGGAATTCCATTACCCGGAAAAAGCGCAGATCATCGGCTACAAGCCGCGCACGCAGGGCCACGCGATGCAGATCCGCAAGGCCGTGCAGGCCATCGCGCAGGCGAAGCGGCCCATTCTGTGCTGCGGCGGCGGCGTGGTGCTGGCCGGCGCGCGCGAGGAGCTCATCGCCTTTGCGAAGAAGAGCGGCATCCCGGTGTGCGCCACGATGATGGGCATCGGCGTAGTGCCGATGGACAGCCCCCACTACCTCGGCATGATCGGCATGCACGGCCGCACGAGCGCGAACCGCTCCATGAAAGAGGCCGACCTCGTCGTGCTGTGCGGCGCCCGCGTGGGCGACCGCGCCGTCTCCGCCCCGCAGCAGATCGCCGAGAAGGCCCTCGTGATCCACATCGACATCGACCCGGCCGAGATCGGCAAGAACATGCCGGTGGACATCCCCATCGTGGGCGACATCCGCCAGGTGCTGCGCGCGCTCACCGAAGAGGTGGAGAACAACGTGCCGCAGGAATGGCTCGACCGCACGCTGGAATACAAGAATTCCTATCCGGCCCGCGGCGAGGCGCAGGAGCACAGCGTGGAACCGCGCGTGTTCATCCGCGATCTCTCCGCCATGATGGAGGAAAACGCCATCCTGGTGGCGGACGTGGGCGAAAACCAGATCTGGTGCGCGCGCAACTTCAACGTGAAGGAGGGCCGCTTCCTCACGAGCGGCGGCCTGGGCACGATGGGCTATTCCGTTCCGGCGGCCATCGGCGCGAAGCTCGCCAAGCCCCACCGCCAGGTGGTGGCTGTGTGCGGCGACGGTTCGTTCCAGATGAGCATGTGCGAGCTCGGCACGCTGTGCCAGGAGGGTGTCGCCGTGAAAATCATCGTGATGGAGAACGGCGTGCTCGGCATGGTGAAGGAATTCCAGGACCGGCTCTACGGCAGGCGGCACATGGCCACCGTGCTGAACGGGAACCCGGATTTCGTGCAGCTGGCGCAGGCTTACGGCATCCCGGCGGCGCGCGCGGAATCGAACGCGCAGGCCAAAGAGCTGGCCCGCCGCATGCTCGACGAGCCGGGGCCGTTCCTGCTCGTGTGCCGGGTGGACCCGGAAGTCCCGAGCATCTGAGGAAGGAGGACGCTGCACATGAAATACACGCTTTCCGTACTGGTGGAAAACCAGCCCGGCGTCCTTTCCAAGGTTTCCGGGCTGTTTGCCCGGCGCGGCTTCAACATCGACAGCCTCGCCGTGGGCGTCACGGAGCACCCTGAGATCTCGCGCATGACGATCGTCGTCAACGGCGACGAGTACATCGTGGAGCAGGTGGAAAAACAGCTCAACAAGGTGATCCCCGTCATCAAGGTGAAGGTGCTTCAGCCGGAGGCCTTCATCAGCCGCGAGCTCTCGCTCATCAAAGTCAACTGCAGCACAAAGCAGCGGCTGGAGATCATGCAGATCGCCCAGCTCATGAACGCCGAGATCGTCGACGTGACGACGAGCAGCCTCACGCTGCAGCTTGCCGCCACCACCGATCAGACGGAGACCTGCCTCTCGCTGCTGCACCCCTTCGGCATCAAGGAGATCTGCCGCGCGGGAACCATTGCGCTGGAGAAGGGTTCCGGCGTGACGGCGCCTTCCCAGAAAAATTAAGCCAGACAGGACCCGACCGCCCCGCCGGTTCCGGCTTTCGCCCAGCACGAGCGGAACGGCGCGTCCTTCTCATAAAACCGGAGCCCCGGGAACCCGGGCCTTCCAAAAAACCGCCGCAAGGCAAGGAGGAAATTACAATGCCCAAGATTTACTACAATGCGGACTGCGACATCAACATCCTCAAGGGAAAGACCGTCGCCGTCATTGGCTACGGCAGCCAGGGCCATGCCCATGCGCTGAACCTGCACGACAGCGGCGTCAACGTGATTGTCGGCCTGTATGAAGGCAGCAAGAGCGCGGAGCGCGCCCGCAAGGCAGGCCTGACCGTGATGACCGTTCCGGAGGCCACCAAGGCTGCCGACATCATCATGATCCTGATCCCGGATGAGCGCCAGGCCGATATGTACAAGAATGACATCGAGCCTTACCTCACCGAGGGCAAGGCCATTGCGTTCGCACACGGCTTCAACATTCATTTCGGCCAGATCGTCCCGCCGAAGAATGTCGATGTCTTCATGATCGCCCCGAAGGGCCCCGGCCACACCGTCCGCAGCGAGTTTGTTGAGGGCAAGGGTGTTCCGGCCCTCATCGCCGTGGAGCAGGATTACACCGGCCACTGCCTGGAGATCGGCCTGGCTTACGGCGCCGGCATCGGCGCTGCCCGTGCGGCCCTGATGGAGACCACCTTCAAGATCGAGACCGAGACCGACCTCTTCGGCGAGCAGTGCGTGCTGTGCGGCGGCGTCACCGCCCTGATGCAGGCAGGCTTCGAAACGCTCGTCGAGGCCGGCTATGCCCCGGAGAACGCCTACTTCGAGTGCATCCATGAGATGAAGCTCATCGTTGACCTCATCTACAACGGCGGCTTCAAGAAGATGCGCTACTCCATCTCCGACACCGCCGAGTTCGGCGATTACGAGGTCGGCAAGCGCATCATCACCGACGATGTGAAGAAGGAAATGAAGAAGGTCCTGGGCGAGATCCAGGACGGCACCTTCGCTTCCAAGTGGATCGCCGAGAACAAGAACGGCCGCGCCCACTTCAACGCCTGCCGCCGCATTGCCGCTTCCCACCAGCTCGAGTCTGTGGGCGCGGAGCTGCGCAAGATGTATGCCTGGAATGACAACGACAAGTACGCCGACTGAGCAGACCCTGCCTGCGCGCAGGCTTTGCCCCGCATCGGCCCCGTTGTGCGCCTGATCAAAAACCCCGGAACGGTTCATGACCGTTCCGGGGTTTTTCGTCTGCAAGGGTTTCCGGGAAAAAAGCAGCCTTCGCTCAGGGGCGGCGGAGCTTCGGCAGCAGCACGATGGCCAGCGTCCAGAACAGCTCATACAGCAACAGGAACAGCGTGTTCAGCTTGCCGAGGCCGGAATAGCACGCCAGGAAGGCCACGAGCACAAAGCCCAGCGCAACCGCCACGTTCTGCAGCGCCACGGCGAGCGAGATGTTGCCGCGCTGGCGGATGCACGCGGCCAGCAACCGCATCATGGCGGCGGGACGGCCCTTCGTGGCCATCCAGGCCGGGGCGGAGGCGGCGGCATCCTTCTCGCACGTTTCCACATAGACCTTGCCGAGCCGCTCCGGCAGCACAGCCACCGACTTTTCGTCGATCTGGAAGCTGCGCGCCACCAGCTTCGGCGTGATATTCGGGTCGCACGTGCGCACGAGGAAGGCGACGCCGTCGTCCTCCAGGCGGCAGAGCTCCGCCGTGCGGCGGCGATCCGGCTGATAGGCGATGAGGAACATCGCCATGAGCTGCCCGCCGGAGGCCAGATACAGCACCTGCTTGCCGGAAGCGCCGTATTTTTCCTCGTAATCGCGCGAAGGCGGGGCGATCTTGTACGCCTTGAGGAGCTCGCGGTTGCCGACGAGCAGCCGGTGGCCGCTCACCCAGCCCACGATGCCGCGCCCGTCCTCATAGGTGAAGTTCTCCACGCGCGGCAGCAGATCGCGGCGGTTCTGGATGACCTGCTCGAAGATCTCGCTCAGCGTGCCGCCCACTTCGCCCAGAAGCGCGGCGGCCTCGAGGATCGCGTCGTCGATGTGCTGGTCGCCGAACGTCTTAATCCCGCTCAGAATCACATTCGACTTCGGGAACAGATCGCGCGCGTCAAGCAGCACGGCGTTCGTGTCGCTGAAGGTGTCGAGCGCCTGGTAGCCGGAAAGCATGGCGCCGCCGCGCGCTGCAATGCGCGAAACCTGCGCCAGCGGCAGGTTCACGCAGAGCTGGTTCACCATGGGCACGCACACGCAGCACGCCGCCGTGAAGGCCGTGAGCGCCGCCAACCCGTCCCGGAAGAGCAGCAGCGTGGCCACGCACAGGATGAGCGACGCTACCACGCCGATCGGCGCAATGACCTGCGAGTTCTGCTCGCACGGGTCCGGCAGATAGGAAATGCGCAGGAAATGGCGCAGGAATTTCGTCTTTGACTGGTAAGCCGCCACAGGCGTGCCGGCCACACAGCCGCGGCCCATCTGCAGCGCCGTGTTGTGGTCCTCAAACAGGTGCACGGCGTATTTCGGGTCCTTCGAGGAGACAAACTTGAAATTGCGCGTGACGCGCCGCACCATCGAGAGCTTGCCCAGCGCATTCAGCAGCAGGGCCAGCACGGCCAGCGGCGCGTAAAGGTGCACGGCCGCCGATTCCACGCGGTCCGCCGCAAAGAGCAGCGCCGCCGTCTGCACAATCGACACCACCGCGGCCACGGCGGCGCCCGAATCGCTGTTCGCCTGCAGGCGGAACAGCCCGCGCACGCCGTTCCACAGCACGGGCCACGAGAACCCGGCCGCCAGCACGAGGAAGATCAGCTCCAGGATAAGATACGGCTCCGTGAGCAGGTAATAGGGGATCGCCGCGGGCAGCACGCCGCTGTATTCCGAAATAAGGCCGAACAGCAGCATGAGCAGCAGCGAAAGGCCCGTCACGGCCGTGCGCAGCAGCAGCGTGCGCCGCTTCGCGCCCAGATCCTGCAGGATCGCTTCGGCGTCCTCCGGCTTTTCGTAATCCTCCAGCTCACCCGGATCCACGGGGAACTCGTCCTCCGGCCGGTTTTCCTTTTCCTCCGACCCGAACACGGAGAAGCGGCGGCGGCGTTTCACCGGCGCACGGCGCTTCACGGGAGGCTGCTGCTCCGCCTCGTCCTCCTCCCAGGCGGGGGTAGCCTGCGGCAGGCGGATCACCTTCTCCTCCCCGCCGGCCGCGCGGGATGCGCCGCGGTGCGGCTGTGCGGCCGCCGGTTTGCCCGCTTCGCGGCGCACGGCTCCCTGCCGCTCCGCGCTGCGGGGCTGCGCACCCGCCTGCCCGGCGGTGTGCGGCGCGCTCTTCGCGGCGCGCGCCGCGTCGGCTCCCTCCTGCTTCTGCGCCTGCGGCGTATGTACCGCCTCCTGCAGCGAAGAGGAAAGGCGGCTCGGCCGCGGATACCCGCGCGCCTCGTTGCCGAAGGCCTCGCGCAGCTCGGCGGCCGTCTCCTCCACGCGCACGACGGAGACGGCGGGACGGCGGCGATAGCTGTGTTCATGGCGGCCGCCGGAGAGGACGCGCGGCGGCTTCTTTTCCGCGGGCTCGCGCACCGGCTCCGGCGCCGGTTCCTGCTTCGGCGCGGCGGCCGGGCGGCCCGGCTCGCGCACGGGCGCAGGCTCCTCCGCCTCTCCCGGCGCGGCGCTGTCCTCCGGTTCCGCCTGCGCTGCCGCTTCCGGCGTTTCCTCCGCCGGTCCTTCCGCAATCTCCTGCGGCGCGGGCTCACGCTGTGCGGCAGGTTCACGCGCCGCTTCCGGCTCCTGCGCCGGGGCTTCCTCCTCCGGCTCCTCCGCGGGCTCGGGCTCCGTGAGGAACACGGGCGGCGGCGCGGGCCGGAATGAGGGAGCGGGCCGGTTCACGCGCACCACGCCGTCGCCGGGGGCGTCGTCCCGCGTCACTTTTGCTCCGGTCCCGTCCTCCGCAAAGGGCAGCGCAAACGCGCTGCGTTCCGGCTCCTGCGTTTCGGCCGGTTCCGCCGCGCGTGATGCGGCACGGGATTCCTTCCGCGGTTCGGCAGCCGGGGCCTGCCCGCGCTGTTCGGCAGGGCGGGCGGGCCGCTCCTGTTTGGGTTCTGCAGCCGGTTCCGGCTCTTCCCCGGGCTGCAGGACGGCGCGCTCCTCTTCGTCCAGGCCGCCGGCCTTCTCGATCACGTGGGCGGGCGCCTGGGCGTCCTCCACGGAGCGCTCGATGCGCTTGGCCTCCTCGCGTCGATAGACGGAGAAGAGATCCTCATCCTCGTCCAGCCCGGCCTGCTGCATGACCTTGGCCACGCGGGCGCGGCGCTCCTCGCGCATACGGCGCACCTGCTCGTCCAGGCCGTCGTCGTGTTCCTCCCCGCCGTCATCGCGGAACAGGTAGGCATAGGGGGATTCCTCCTCCCCCGATTTCGGCATGGTATCGAACGACATGGTCTGCTCGTATTCGCGCTTGTATTCCTCGCGGCTCTTCAGGTGCAGGCCGTAGTAGGGGGCTTCCTCCTCCTGGGGCGGTTCCTCCTTCTTTTTTCGCCTGCCGTGCCCGAAGGGCAGCAGGGAGCGCAGGGAGCGGTGCTGTTTCGGCTCCTCCCACTCCTCCCCGGCCAGGTCCTCCGCCGTGATGGGCGCTTCCTGCGCGTCCTCCGGCTCTTCCGGCAGCTCTTCCTCCGGCTCGCCGGGGTCCGGCCGCACGTGCTTCGGCGCTTTCTGAGCGGCAGGCGCTTCCTCCCGCTGCACCGGCGCGGGATCTTCTTTCTCCGGCCAGGGTTCCGGCCGATCGGCCCGTTTGGGCGGCTCACCCGATTCCCGCGTTTTGCGAACGTCAGCCAGGATCTCCTCCAGGGAGGGTTCCCGACCGCTGTTGGTTTTTTCCGTCATGCTTGTCTCCCCCTTTGCCAAGGCTTCACCTGGCCCGCAGGCCGGCGCGCTGGCGCGCCGCCTCGTAGGCGAGCACGCCGCAGGCCACCGACGCGTTCAGCGATGTAATTTTGCCCTTCATCGGCAGCGACACAATAAAATCGCACGTTTCCTTCACAAGGCGGCTCATGCCGAAGCCCTCCGACCCGATCACCAGCGCAATGGGGCCGGTGAAATCGGCTTCGCACCAGGGGGTCCCGTCCATGTCCGCGCCGTAGATCCACACGCCGCGCTCCTTGAGCTCCTTCATGCACGCGGACAGGTTCGCCACGCGCGCCACCGGCACATACTCCAGCGCCCCGGCGCTCGCCTTGCCCACCGTGTACGTGAGGCCAACCGACCGGCGTTTCGGGATGATCACGCCGTGCGCACCCGCGCACTCCGCCGTGCGCAGAATCGCGCCCAGGTTATGCGGGTCGGCCAGCTCATCGGCCAGGATGAGGAACGGCGGCTCGCCGCGCTCCTCCGCCAGCCGGAACATATCGTCGATTGTGGAAAATTCCTTCGCGGCGGCCAGCGCCACCACGCCCTGGTGCACGGCCCCGCCGCAAAGCGCGTCCAGCTTTTTCGGGTCGGCTTCCTTCACCGGAATGCCCGCCTGCCGCGCCTTCGCCGCCAGGACGGCCGCGCCGCCCTTCTCCTGCAGGCCGCGCGCCACATACAGCGTGTCGATCGGACGCCCGCTGCGCAGCGCTTCCGCCACGGCGTTCCGTCCCGCGACGACGCCTTCCTGCCCGCGCGTCCCACGCGCCGGCCGGTCTTCTTTCCTCTCGCTTCGCTCCCGCTCCGCGTTCTGTCCTTCTCTGTCTCTTCGATTCCTATATTCCATCGTTCCAAATCCCGTTTCCTTTTATTCGCCCGCGGCTGCGCCGGGCAAGTCGCGCACGCGCCGTCCCGGCGCAGGGCCTCTTTTTCAGGCAGGCTCGTCACCCGCGTTGCAGCCTGTGGTGCGGCGGCCGCCCGCAAAGCGGTGCGCCCTGTCTGCCTCTTCGCTCAACCTCGCACGCACGCGGTTTTTTCCAAGTGTGGGCCTACGCGCGGCTGCGCCGGGCAAGTCGCGCACGCGCCGTCCCGGCGCAGGGCCTCTTTTTCAGGCAGGCTCGTCACCCGCGTTGCAGCCTGTGGTGCGGCGGCCGCCCGCAAAGCGGTGCGCCCTGTCTGCCTCTTCGCTCAACCTCGCACGCACGCGGTTTTTTCCAAGTGTGGGCCTACGCGCGGCTGCGCCGGGCAACTCGCGCACGCGCCGTCCCGGCGCAGGGCCTCTTTTTCAGGCGGGCGCGTCACCCGCGTTGCAGCTTGTGGTGCTTCGGCCGCCCGCAAAGCGGTGCGCCCTGTCTGCCTCTTCGCCCGGCCTCGCACGCCCGCGGTTTTTTCCGCGTGCGGGCCAGCGCACGGCTCCTGTTGGCCGAAGCCTGCAGGAGGCCGTTTTGCGTGCTTTCTATTATACCATAGACAGCTTCCAAAAAGGAAGGAAAACGCGGGAAATTCAAAAGGAGTTTACAAAAAAGAGCGCTTTTCCTCTTTCTTCGCGCTTATACGCGTTGTATTGCTGCAAGTTGACATAATTTTCAAATATTGAGGGTGGACACGCGGTGAAGAACTCTGTGAGGAGTTGTGGAAAACTCGGTTGAAAATGTGGAAAACCACTGCGGAAGGACAGCCCTTTTCCACACACCACAAGAGATGGAACAGGGTATGTAAAATTTATGTAAACAAAAAAGCTGTACAACCTGTAATGAACGCATTGCTTTACAAGCCTGCGCCTGTTTGATAGAATAGAAAAAAGGCCGCGGCGCCGAGCCAAGGACAAACACAAACCAGCCGCGGGCCTGAGGAAACAGAGGCCCAGTTTGAGCCCCGGGAAACAGAAGCCCGCACCCGAAACAAACCGCGTGCGTGCGAGACTGGGCCAAGGAACCAACAGGGCGCACCGCTTTACGGGCAGCCGCCGCACCACAGGCCGCATCGCGGGTGACATATTTGCCGCTTTGGTTAACCCTGCGCCGGGACGGCGCGTGCGCGACTTGCTCGGCGCAGCCGCGCGAATTGCCCACCGCAGGTGCGAGGCTGGGCCAAGGAACCAACGGGGCGCACCGCTTTGCGGGCGGCCGACGCACCACAGGCCGCATCGCGGGTGACGCGCCCGCCGACACAGACAGCCCTGCGCCGGGACGGCGCGTGCGCGAATTGCTCGGCGCAGCCGCGCGAATTGCCCACCGCAGGTGCGAGGCTGGGCCAAGGAACCAACGGGGCGCACCGCTTTGCGGGCGGCCGACGCACCACAGGCCGCATCGCGGGTGACGCGCCCGCCGACACAGACAGCCCTGCGCCGGGACGGCGCGTGCGCGAATTGCCCACCGCAGGTGTGCTCGGCGCAGCCGCGGGCACGCACCCGGAACAAACCGCGTGCGTGCGAGACACGGGAACGAAAAAGACACGGTGCGCGACTTGCTCGGCGCAGCCGCGGGTGAGAGGAGATGTTAGGGTATGAGAGAAGATATCTGCACCATTCCAATCAATGAATTGTTTGAACCGAAGAAAGGCTGCCCGATCTGCCGCATGGTGGACATGCTGGAAGGGCGGCTGGCGGAATACATCACGGGCGCGGCGATGATGGAGCCGGACGTGCGCATCGAGACAAACCGGCTGGGCTTCTGCGAGCGCCATTTTGCGCAGATCCACGACGTGGGAAGCCGCCTTTCGATCGCGCTCATCCTGGAAAGCCATCTCAAGGAGGTGGAGGAACGCGCCTTCGCGGAAGAGGCCGCGCCGAAGCGCAAGCTGTTCGGCTCCCACAGCGGCGGGGAGGAGGAGCACGGCACGTGCTTCATCTGTGAAAACCTGGAACGCAACCGCGACCACCTCGTGGAGATCCTGCTGAACTTGTGGACGAAGGAGGAAGAATTCCGCCGCCTGTTCGGCGAGCAGGAATACTTCTGCCTGCCGCACGCAAAGCTGCTGATCCGCGCGGCGGCGGCCCGCCTGCCGAAGAAAACGGCGGCCCCCTTCTGCGAGGAGGTGCGCCGCCTTTCGCTCTCCTACCTGCAGACGGTGGAGAGCGACGTGACGCACTTCTGCCGCATGTTTGACTACCGCAACAAGGACGGCGACTGGGGCAACTCGAAGGACGCCATCGAGCGGGCCATCGCTTACCTCACGGGCCGGCTCTATACGCCGGCGGCAAACGGGGAGGAAAAGGCTTGACAACATGGCCCCAGCCCTTTGACCTGGCCGCCACGCTCACCTGCGGCCAGTGCTTCCGCTGGAAGCGCAACGCGGACGGCTCGTTTTCCGGTGTGGCAGGCAGGCGCATGCTGACCGTTTCCCCGCAGTCGCCGGGGGACGCGCTCGGCGATCCCTTCTGGCGGCGGTATTTCGACCTCGAAAGCGACTATGCCGCCATCTGCGCCGGGCTGGCCGCGCAGAACCCCGTGCTGGCCGCCGCCCTCGCGGAAACGCCGGGGGTGCGCATCCTGCGGCAGGATCCCTGGGAAGCGCTGTGCACCTTTATTCTTTCACAGAACAATAATATCCCGCGGATCACAGGGATTGTGGAGCGGCTGTGCGCCTGCTTCGGGGACCCGCTGCCGGGCGGCGGCCGCTCGTTCCCGGGGCCGGAGCGGCTGGCCGCGTGCTCCGTGGAGGATCTGGCCCCGCTGCGGTGCGGTTTCCGTGCGTCCTATGTGCTGGACGCAGCGCGGCGCGTGGCGGGCGGCCTTTCGCTCGAGGAGATCGGCCGGCTTCCGCTTGCGCAGGCGCGGGAAGCGCTGCGCCAGATCCGCGGCGTGGGACCGAAGGTGGCGGAATGCGCCCTGCTTTACGGCCTGCACCGGCTTGACGCCTTCCCCGTGGACGTGTGGATGAACCGGGCCATGGCCTCGTTCTTTCCCGGCGTGCAGCCGGAAACGTTCGGCCCTTACGCGGGAGTGGCGCAGCAGGCGCTGTTTGTCTACAGCCGGAACCACCCGGAGCTGCTGCGGGAACCTGCGCGGGGCGCCGCCAAAAAACGAAAAAGCTGAAAATATTTTTGAAAACAGCTTTCCTAACGAACAAAAATGCAGTATAATAAGCATAGATTCCAATATAAAGTTAATAGAATAGGAGCGTGACCCCCATGCCGTTGGTCAATACGAAGGAAATGTTCAAAAAGGCTTATGAAGGCGGCTATGCCATTGGCGCTTTCAATGTGAACAACATGGAAATCGTGCAGGGCATTACGGAAGCCTGCCAGGAGCTGAAAGCCCCTGTGATCCTGCAGGTCTCCGCCGGCGCCCGCAAGTACGCCAACCACACCTACCTGGTGAAGCTGGTGGAAGCGGCCGTGAAGGAAAACCCGAACATCCCGATCGCGCTGCACCTGGATCACGGCGCAAGCTTTGAAATCTGCAAGGACTGCATCGACGGCGGTTTCACCTCCGTTATGTTCGACGGTTCCTCCAAGCCCTATGAGGAGAACGTGGAGGAAGCCCGCCGCGTGGCCGAATACGCCCACAAATACAACGTCACCGTGGAAGCCGAGCTGGGCAAACTGGCCGGCATCGAGGACGACGTGAAGGTGGAGGACGACAAGGCCCAGTTCACCGATCCCGACGAAGTGCAGGATTTTGTGACCCGCACCGGCGTGGACTCCCTGGCCATCGCCATCGGCACCAGCCACGGCGCTTACAAGTTCAAGCCCGGCCAGAAACCGCAGCTCCGCCTGGACATCCTGCAGGAGGTTTCCAACCGCCTGCCCGGCTTCCCGATCGTGCTGCACGGCGCTTCCTCCGTCGTCCCGGAGTTCGTGGAGATGGTGAACCAGTACGGCGGCAAGATGCCCGACGCCATCGGCATCCCGGAAGAGATGCTGCGCGAGGCCGCGAAGATGGCCGTGTGCAAGATCAACATCGACTCCGACATCCGTCTTGCCATGACCGCGACGATCCGCAAGTATCTGGCGGAGCATCCCTCCGACTTTGATCCCCGCGCTTACCTGGCTCCGGCCCGCACGGCTGTGAAAGACATGGTTGCGCACAAGATCAACGTGGTGCTCGGCTGCGCCGGCAAGGCGTAATCTGCCCTTCAGACTATGTTCCGGACCTCGGTCCATTTTTTGGGATAGTTCGTTGCAAGGAAAAGGCCGTCCGCTTTGGAAGCGGGCGGCCTTTTCCGCGTTTTTGCGCCTTTGCAACTTTTTCTTTCCTTCTCCCGTCTTTTTTTGTATAATGAAAGCAAAGCACAGCCCGACCAAACCAGAAAAGGAGACCTGTTTATGTGGACGAGAGCCCTGCTGAAAGACAACGCAAAGTACGCCATGCGCGGGCGGTTCGGCAAATGCCTGCTGGCCTCGCTGGCGGTGGACGCCATTCCGTTTCTCTATTCGCTCATTCTCACCATCGCGATGTTTGTCATTTTTCTGCCGCTGTATTTCGGCGTGCTGCAGAACCCTTCCTATTATGAGACGCAGCGCGGCGCGTGGGAGCTGCTCGCGCAGATCAACGCCATCTATTCGCGCTTCAGCACGGCGCAGCTGCTCAACCTGGCGCTCTCGGTGTTCGTGGTGCTGCCGCTCACCGTGAGCTCGGCGCGCTTCTTTGTGCACAACCGCTTCGGCCACGTGGATCTGAATCTGGTGAAAACGGGGTTCACGGCGAACTACGGCAACACCCTGGGCGCCATGTTCACCACGCGCCTGTTCATCGCGCTGTGGAGCCTGCTGTTCACCATCCCGGGCATCTATAAATCGTATCAGTACTGCATGGTGCCGTATCTGCTCTCGGACAACCCCTCGCTCTCCGGCAGCCGCGCGCGGGAGATCAGCCGCATGATGACGGACGGCGAGAAGGGCCGGATCTTTGTGCTTGATCTCTCGTTCCTTGGCTGGTTCCTGCTGGGCTCGCTGACGTTCGGCATCGGCTCGCTGTTTGTGAATGTCTATTACCGTGCCACGATGGCGGAGCTCTACGTCTGCCTGCGCGGCAACGCCCTTCAGCGCGGCTATGTGACGCCCGCGGAGCTCAACCTCGCGCCTCCCCACCTGCGGTGAGCAAGACGCGCACCGTGTCTCTTTCCTCCCCGTGTCTCGCACGCCCGCGGCTGTTTCCGGGTGCAGGCCCACGCACGGCTCCTGCACCTGCGGTGAGCAAATCGCGCACGCGCCGTCCCGGCGCAGGGCCATCTGCGCAGGCGGCCTCGTCACCCGCGATGCAGCTTGTGGTGCAGCGGCCGCCCGCAAAGCGGTCCGCCCCGCTTGTGCCTTCACCCGGCCTCGCACGCACGCGCACCTGCGGTGGGCAAGACGCGCACCGTGTTTGTGTCTGCATTTGAGC
>ERZ1090869.418-NODE-418-length-23142-cov-106.687616_pt1 | contig 23142 bp, 23 predicted proteins | sample MGYA00478474_ERZ1090869 | MGnify/ENA primary metagenome ERZ1090869 (study PRJEB33644, sample SAMEA5815748) | chicken gut metagenome | biome: Chicken; feature: Gastrointestinal Tract; material: Caecum | place: Ireland | collected 2019-01-01 | study: A study of... | reverse complement strand
ATCCAGTATTTCGGCTATCTCCGCGATGGGATAGATAATATATATCCTGCCCTCGTCGTCCTGCCACTTGTTCTTCTGGGAAAGTGTGGAACGGTCTAACAGCAGCGAATACAGCAGCTTGGCGGTCTGGGAAATCTCCATTTTCAGCAGGAAACGGGGATAAGGCAGATAGAGAGGCAGCGGCGTGTCTGCCATGATATAATCAGCGATAGTATCACCTCCCTGTGTTCGGGTTGATTGTGGTGTTTTGTCACGCCTTAGAACGGCGTTTCCGGGGGAAAAGGATAAATGTATCGCGTACCCTTTGACACCCACGAAAAAAGCCTTGATTTATGCGGGTTTGAAAGGCTCTAAAGCGTGACATTTCTGCCTTTGTTTCCGCTTTCGCTCGGCGGCTTTGATTTTCTTCATGCGTCCGGCGCAGTCGGGGCAGTATTTTCCCCGGTTGGATTTGGGGACAAAGGCCGCCCCGCAGACGGCGCACCGTTTCCGGCTCCCCCGGTACAAGAGGGCTGCGGCCAGTTCCCCGTCAAGGGGCAGGACAGCCACACGGAACCAGCGGCACATGAGGGAAAGGGAAATGCTCTGGACGCACACGCAAGGCTCCCCGTCGTCCAACAGCAGGCAGTTCCCCTCGTCGTAGTTACAGCACTCATGCACCAGCCGCCGCGCCCGCCGGTGCTGGCGGTAGTCCATGCGGGGCAGGTTATCGCTCATGGCTCTGCTCCTTTCTGCGGTGGGGTTCCTCCCGGCGCAAAATCTGGTCGATGTTCCGCTTGACGGTCTGCAACTCCTTGAACCGCTGTTTCTGTTCGTGGTAGGTGTTATACAGGCCGTATTTCTTGGAAACAAGCTGCTCGATCTCGGCCTGCAACGCTTTCCGGGCGGGCAGCTTGGTAATGCCATGCGCCTTGAAATACCGGGCGGCGGCTTCGGCTATGATAAAATCGCTCTCGTTTGCCTGCCGGTAGGCGGCGCGGGCTTTCTCGGATTTCTGCGCTTTCAGCCCGTCGCGGGTGGGCTTGGTCTTGGCATAGGCAAGTACCTGTTGCTGCAACTCCTTTTTCCCTTGTAGCTTCGTTTCCAGTGCTTTCAGTTCGCCGCTGGTCTGGCGCATTTCCTGATAGGCGGTATCAACGGCGGCTTCTAACTGCTCCGGGGAAGTGAAGCCGTATTCCTGATACACATTCAGCGTCGCGGCCATTTGTTTGAGGTTGTGCATGGTCGCCCAGCGTTCATAGCCCCGGCCTTTGCCCTCGGCCATTTTCTGCTCAATGTCCACAAGCCGCTGCACACCGTCCTGCTTCGGGGCGGTTTGTGGGGCTTTTGTGTTCCCATGCCGGGGGTATTCGAGTATGGCTGCGGCCTTTTCTGTGGCTCTGGCGGCGTTCTGCTCCAAAACGGAAAGGACAGCGGTGCGGTCAAAGTCGTCGCCCAGCTTCCGGGCGGTAATGGGCTTTGTCCTGTCCGGCGTGAGATAGGACAGCCGCCCCCGGCTCTCCTTGACGGTCACGCCCTCCCGCAGCAGCAGAGAGGAAAAGTCCTCGAATGAGGTCGCCGCAGACAGCGCGGCGCGTATGGTCTGCCGCAGCTTCTCCTTGTTCGTTTCAAACTTGGTCTGCCGGGGCGTGATACCGCCTGCAATCATGGGGGCGTTCTGCTTGTCCAGCGCGGCCTGTCCCTTTTTCTGCGCCCAATACTCCCGGTCTGTGACGCGGTTCTTGCTGCCGTTCAAGAGGTCGATTTGGTAAAGCCCCTCCCGGTGGCACATCTCCATGACTTCGGACTTGAAGTAGCGCAAGGCCGCGTCGGTACAGCGGTGCTTGCAGCCGGCTTTCGTGTCGGCTGGCCTGTCCATGTAGGGCAGGAACGGCACTTCCTCTATCCGCAGGCTGTTAATGACGATATGCACATGGATGTTGCCGCTGTGGTTATGCCCGTCCGGGTGGGTGCATACAAGGGCTTGGTGGCCGGGGAAATGCTCTTTACAGAATTGCTCCCCCAATGCCTGCGCCCGGTCTACGGTCAAGCCGTTGTCCGGGCCGTCCCGTGGGTCAAAGCTGATGATATAGTGGTGGCTTTTCACATCTTCCCGCCGCTGGTTTTTCCCATAGCGGAGATTTGCCCGCATACACGCAACGGCAAAATCCTCCCCGCCGCAGTTCAGCGTGGACAGCCGGTAGTCCTCGCGGGGGATAAGCCTGCCGGTTTCATCAAGGACGGGCTTCATGGTAAACTCGTCATGCTCAAAGAGCAGGTATTGTTCGGCGGCTCCGTAGTCGGCGTTTTTAGAGTTGATATGCTTGAGTGTTGCCAACCGCGTCACCTACTTTCTTTAGGACTTCATACTTGAGGGCGGCAAGGTCGGCTATGGCGGCGCGTACCTCGCCGGACAGCGCATTGTAGGGTGCGCCGTACTCGTTCAGATACCGGGCAATCTGATTGAGGTTGCCGCCGATCCTGCCGTACTCGGCTGTCAGCTTCCCGACAGCGGAAAGCAACTCGTCATTGACCGACGACACATGGACAACCGGGCGTATGGTCGCCCGCCGTATCGCCTGCCGGAGAAATTCGGACTGGCTGATACCATAGGGCGCAAGCCGCGCTGTGAAGTCGGCGTATTCATCTTCGGACAGCCGGGTTTTCACAACGCGGCTGCGGTGGGGCGTGTTGTATTTCTTTCGCATAGGCTGAAAACCTCCTCTCACTATTCTTATTGCTGACTTTTTTCGGATTTTGGGCGGAGAAAATTTCCTCTCACTCCTCCCATTGCTTAACTTTTCGGGAAATTACAAAAACTTTTTTTTGCATTTCGGCAGAAAAATCCCTCTATACCTCCCATTGGGCAACTTTTTGGAAAATAACAAAAACTGTTTTCAGCTTTTTCGCCCGTAAGGGCGTATAGCAGGGTTTGGGGAAGGCACTCCCCAACAAGTTTCCCGCGAGGGGCAAAACCGCAGAATTGCGGATTTTGGCACCGTGGTAGAAACTTGCTCTTAGTAAGCCGCAGACTGCCCCTGTCCGGGCTTTTCCGTACATAGAGCGAACGGGGCGGGGCTTTCAGCCCGCTGTGCGCGGTCTTTTTTTTCTTTCGCCAAAGATACATTCAAAAGGCCGCCAGCTACCCGCTGTCCGGGGATTTTTCAAATTTTCTTTTGCCTTAGTAATCCGGGAAACAGGATTTTGGCAACCTACGGGGCAGAGAATTTTTCCTTTCACTCCCTACAACACTGCGTTTTGAAATTTGCCAAACGGAGCAGGCAGCTTTTTCTGGCTTCACCTACCTACTACGGGTGACTTTGCGATTTTGCCAAATGGACAACAAAAAAAGCAGCAAATCTTTTTCAGACTTACTGCTTTCACTGGCCGCTGGTGGGCGGCTGGTATTCAGTTTTGGGGCTTATCGGTCAAAGCGAAACTTGAATAGTGCGGAGATTAGCTGCTGCTTCACATATTCCTCAACCTCGGCGTTAACCTGACCGTGTACTTTGGAAAAGTAGCGGATATATCCGGCATAGTGGGAAAGGACGGTGTCGATTGCGTCCGGGTCGCCCTCATGGGCTTTGACGATTGTTTCATAGGGGAGAAGTTTACTCATGGTCTTTTCCCTCCATGAGCCGCCGTAGCCGCTGCAAGGCAAGCTGGATATGCCGCCCCGCTGTGCTGCGTGTCCGGCCAATATGTACGCCGATCACTCGCTGCGGCTGGCGCAGGAAATAGTAACGGAAAATCTCTTCCTGTGTCTGCTCCGGCAAGAGGGCAAGGGCGGCGGCAAGTTCCGCATGGTACAGAACGGCGGTCTGGCCGCAGGCGGTAAAAAGATATTCTTCAAGCTGCTCCGGCTCGGCAAGCTGGACAAACTTCTCATTCATCAGATAGTCAAGGGAAACTTCCCGTTCCCACCTCCGGCGCAGCTTCAAGATTTTATCTATGGCTGCGTGACGAATGACAACCTTGCAAAAGGCATTGAATGTGTACTGGATATGCACTTTGTAGGCTTCATCTTCGGTCATGGAAATTCCCCCTCTCTGAATAATAGTGCGGGGCGGCAGCACTCCTTGCTGTCGCCCCTTGATTGCCTATCTGCAAAGGCGGGCGGGGCTGTCAACGGCGGCGCATATGCGCCGTTCATCTTGACTGTTGACTGGCTCGGCTGGCTTTGCCATTTGAGTGTAATTGCTTATTCTTTTTTTATTTGCAGACTTTTGAGGTAGAACGCCTGCTCCTCCCTTTTCTCTGGCTCACTCTCAAAAGGGTTATGCTGTCTAATTCATTCGTTGTCTTACTATTTCATACATCATTATAGATGCAGCACAACTGACATTGAAAGAACTGGCATAGGAATCTTCAGCCATAGGAATCGTACATAAAACATCACAATATTCCTTAAATGCCTTATTTAATCCCATGGTTTCATTTCCCATCATTAACATAACCGGGGTTTTCAAGTCCTCATGATAGATAGGCTTTTCGTGGTGGGCTGTTGTGCCTATGATCTTAAAGCCAGGGTATTTTATTCTAAGGCTTTCAACGAATTTATATAAATCCTCATTGTGAATGATTCGAATCACCGGAAGATTGAAAAAAGAACCCATCGCCGAAACAATTACATCAGGCTCATACAAATCAACCGCATGTCCAGTAATTATCAACATATCTACTCCCAACGCATCACATGAACGTATCATCGTACCTAAATTTCCTTTATTAGAGGGCCTGTCAAATAACACAATAAATGGATTGGAAGATAACGCAACATTTTCTAACCTGTCTTCCCTCATTTCAATAATAGCCAATAATTCAGAAGTTTCTTCTTTTCCACTTAATTCCTTTAGCAACTGTGCCGTAAGAGTATAATTGACTTCTGTTTTTACTGTTTCTATCATATGTTTTGCCCAGCCTGACAGATTATTCTTGTCATAAATAAAAGAAATAATCTTCCAGTTATTTTTAACCGCTTCATTTAAACTTCTTACGCCTTCAACAATAAATTGATTATATTTATATCTTTTATTTCGATTATGCTTCAATACTTCAAATCTCTGGTAATCATTATTTTTATTTAATATAGAAACAACTTTCATTTCAATACCTGCCTCATCATACTTTGGTTTTCGAATTTTTCACCCATTGTAAGCCCATTTTTGAAAAAATAAGGGAAAATGATTTCCCGGTTTTTCTGTGGCAGGGATAACAGGACGGCGGCAAGTTTTCCATTGGTGAGGATAACTGCCTGACCGCATATCGTTATAGGGTGTTCTTCATGGGGTGCTTCAAAATATTCGTCTGTTGTGCCTAAAGGGTAAAACTTTTCTTCTGTGAGGTATTCAAGGGATATTTCTTTTTGCCGCCGTCTGCTCCTGTCACGCCATGCGTTGATAGCCGCATAGTGTATGACGGTCTTGCAAAGCCATTGAACGTGTACATGATGTGTTCTTTGTATGCTTCTGTGCAAGGCATAGATGATTCCCCCTTTCTCCCACATAGGGCGTTGTATGGTTGACGGGTTTCATTTATAATATCAGAGGGCGGCAGCACCCCTTGCTGTCGCCCCTTGATTGCCTACCAGCAAAGGCGGGCGGGGCTGTCAACAGCGGCGCATATGCGCCGTTTATCTTGACTGCCCGCTGGCTCGGCTGGCTTTCCTATTTGAGTGTAATTGCTTATTCTTTTTTTGTTACTGGAATCCAAATTTCACTGTATGCGTAGTTGGGCTTTTTGTCGTCCATTTTTGTAAAAGAGAAAGAAAACGGCTCTGCCAGTTCATAATCTGCCGTCATAAACCATTCGGAGTAGATTCTTGCCATTGTATCCTGCAAAGTAAACGGGAAGATTCCTTCATTTGGAAAAACTGCCCACGTATGAGCTTTAACAGGAAATGTGTCCAGATTACTGCTAATGTCATTTTTAGTTGTTAAAACTCCAATTAAATGCGTTAATTCACCAGCTTCTTCAAGAAAGTTCGTATCTGATTCATAGGAAACATTTACAGTTTCATATGGCTCAATGTTTTGCAACCGGTGCATTTCTTCTTTCTGTTCCTGTGTTATGCTTTGTGCCAGTTCCAAAATAGCGTTGTTTACTCCCTCATATTGTAACGGCACTCGTTTACTTACACCTGCAAACGTAAAAGCAGGTTTTTCAACAATTTTATATTCCATTAAAGTTCCTCCCTTCATAGTTACAACAAATTGTAACTTTTGGCATGATTTACATTGTTTCAACTTTGCGACTTGTGACGGTAAGATACCGCTCCATTTTTTAAAGGCACGTGTAAATCCGTCTACGGATTGATACCCATATTGATAAGCGACATCTGTTACCTGCGCCCCCTGCAACAATTCTTTGTTAGCTTCTGAAAGTCGTCTGTTTTTTACATACTCATTCAGCGTCATATTGGTAAGCGCAAAAAATATTTTTCTAAAATGATAATCTGAAACATTTATATGCTCAGAAATCTTCTCAAGTAAAAACTCGTCCTCCAGGTGCGCTTCAATATAGTCCATCGCGTCATTCAATTTCTTTAACACATTGCCCCTCCTTCCGAATATGAATATCACAATTTAGAAAGATATGCTCGACATTAGCATACAAAATTAGTCGGGTTATAAATAAAGGCCGTTTGCTCAATATAAGTTTACACAAAACCGACTTGAAAACAAAACTAACATAGACTCTCCTTATATTCAAAGATTTTTATCCGTGATAACGCACAAAATATTACGTTATTTTCTGAAACATATGCCGAACCTTATCTAAACGGCTGTTAGGACGGCGTGGCTGCAATACAGGCTCCCCGGAAATTTCTTGGTACCCTTTTAATTCGGTAAGGCAGACGCTTCTCCCATTTGTATAAAAATTTAAATCATTCCTATATTCGCCGATGCAGCGGGCGGGGATTTCTCCCGTAAAAATAACTTCATCATTTTTAAGCAAGGTTGATTCAATCACTGCACAATACTTCGGTGCGTCATTATAAGCCCGTGAAATATATTCCTGCGGTGCAAAAAGGGTAAAGGAAAGGTATGGTTCCAATAATTGTGTTCCTGCTCTTTTCAATGCCTGTTCTAACACGATAGGAGCAAGGGAACGAAAATCTGCGGGGGTACTAACTGGACTGTAATAAACTCCATAGTCAAAACAAATTTCACAATCTGTCACTTCCCAACCGTATAAGCCTTGCTCCATTCCATAACGCACCCCTTCCATAACGGCATTTTGAAAACTTTGGTTTAAATAGCCGAGAGATACTTTGCTTTTAAACCGGGTTCCACTTCCGGCAGGAAGTGGCGTTACAGTTAAGCCAATGGATGCCCAAAACGGATTCGGCGGCACTTCAATATGAATCGTGTAACTGGCTGTTTTTAATGGCCTTTCCAGATAAATGACCGTAGGTTCTTTCACATTTATGTTCACATGGTATCGCTCTACTAACAGAGAGCATACAACCTCTAACTGGACTTTTCCTAAAAAAGAAATGATGATTTCATGCGTTATCGTATCCACATAGTAATGCAACAGCGGATCTGTATCTGCAATTTCCGTCAGGGCATTCAGCAGGAGGTCTCTTTGTTCCTGATTTTGCGGCTCCACCGTCGTCCGAAGCAAAGGAATCGGATTTTTTTCCCATGCCTTGCGCGGCAAAAGTTCTACATTTCCGAGAGTATCATTCAGCTTCAGAGTGTCATTGGTCAAAATAACAATTTCTCCGCAACAGGCTGTGTCCGCCGGTATAATCTCTCCGTTTGACGGAATCCTCATTTCTGTGATTTTTAGTTTTTGATTTTGGGGCAGGAGAATCGTATCCCGTAAATGAAGTGTCCCGCTGTATAACCGCAAATAAACGAGCCGCTTTTTCTGGTCTGTGTACTCGATTTTAAAAACGCTTCCGCATAGCTCGGATTGATCGTTGTCCGCACCAGAAGTAAATGTTTCTGCAATCACTTCAATCAGCTTTTCAGTTCCGATATTGTTCTTTGCACTCCCATGATAAATAGGAAACAGGGAACCGTTTTGCATTCTTCTGCATTTCTCCCTCTGTAAATCTTGTATTTTCAAAGGTTCCCCCGCAATATATTTTTCCAAAAGTTCATCATTTCCAGCAATAATAGAATCCCATTTTTCTATATCCTCAATGTCTGTCAGAGACACTTCCGGAGTGAGCGAAACATCTTGCATAACCATGACATCATCAGAAAGTTTTTCTCTGATATTTTGATAAACGCTCTGTAAGTCAATGCCCTCCTGGTCTATCTTATTTACAAAAATAATCGTTGGGATTTTCATTTTCTGGAGCGCATGGAACAGTACCCGTGTTTGTGCCTGCACGCCGTCCTTTGCGGAAACTACTAAAATTGCTCCGTCAAGAACAGCAAGTGAGCGATATACTTCCGCCAAAAAGTCCATATGGCCGGGGGTATCGACAATATTGATCTTATAATTCTTCCAGCCGAAAGAAGTGACGGCCGTTTGAATGGTAATCCCACGCTGGCGTTCCAACAGCATGGTGTCTGTCCGCGTTGTTCCCTTATCTACACTCCCTAATTCCGGAACGGCTCCGCTGGTATAGAGCAGGCTTTCTGTCAAAGTCGTTTTTCCTGCGTCTACATGAGCAAGAATGCCGATATTGATTATTTTCATGTGTTTGTCCTCCATTCAGCCCCCAAAGGGCATAAAAATCCCCAGCAGCAAAATACTTTTACCGCTGGGGATATAGCGAATAGACATACACATACATACAACGCACTGCAAGCAGCGGTCGCTCTTTTGATATGTCAAATATATAAGGCAAAAGTATTCTTAAAAAGGGTACAAAAAACTAAGCCCCTTGCAAGGGACGGTTACAATTCTTTGTTCCCACTATTTGATTATAGTTAATTAAGAATACCTTGCCGCATATTTTTAACTCCTTACTTGGAATAGAAATATTATAGCATATCGGCATTGAAAAAGAAAGTCCTGAAACAAAATTTACGGAATAGTAGGCTGCTGTCTATCAATCTCTTGTGTGTTTCTTTATGACACATGAGCATTCGATCCGGGGTTGTCCGAGCCATAGCCTTCCAGCAGGTTGACGCCGCCCCACACGCCGAGGCCGGCGCCCAGGGCAACCACGAGGGTCTGAAGGACTTCGATTGCGCTGTTGAAGAATTCCATGGTGATCTCCTCCTTAAAATAAAGAGCTTGCGGCCGGTCGGATACACGCCTGAAATCGTCATTTTTATAAGCTGCCAACCGCAGCGGAAGTTGATTTGTCGGTGTATCCTGGGGCCTGGGGTAAATAAAAAATCCTCCCGGGATGGGAGGATCGCAGTTCTATTTAGTCGAATGACTGGGTTTCCACATAAAAGGCGACAGCACTCCTTGCTGTCGCCCCCTTGATTGCCTATCTGCAAAGGCGGGCGGGGCTGTCAACGGCGGTGCGTATGCGCCGTTCATCTTGACCGTTGACTGGCTCGGCTGACTTTGCTATTATTCTTACAAACTATCATGTGTTCTCTTTCTCAAAAGAATATAACTTATAATGCAAATTGTTAAGAACACTATACCAAAAATTAAAACATGAAATATCCCACTTGGATAGGGAGCAATCCAACCTTGTTTGAAAATAATGATTGAAAAATAACCAGTTAATATAGAAATCGGCATAAAAGTAATTCCAATGATATTAAGCCAGTCAATATAAAATGGGACTTTTGCTGTTGACAACAACCTCCCTATAAAGTAGCCTGCAATTCCAACTGCTTGAATAATCATTGCCCCCCAAACAGTTTCCATTGTTTGTTCAGCATACCACCCGCCAAAAGCACAAAATAATCCAATGGCGATAAAGGCTGTTGATGAAATATATAGTATTCTGCTTATGATTTCTTTGCCTTTTTCATCTTTGTCTTTTGTTGGTTCAATGCCTTTTAGAATATAGTCGGTCGTAACTTCAAAAAACTCACTTAATATAATTATTTTTTCTAAATCGGGCGTGCTTTGTTCGCTTTCCCATTTAGATACAGCTTGTCTTGAAACACCGACCTTATCTGCAAGTTCCTCTTGTGATATTCCTTTTGATTTCCTTAAATATTGTATTCTGTCTGCCATGTTCATTGTCATCTCTCCTTTCTTTGTATGGAGTAATCTTAGCAGAATTATCAGTTGCATAACCACCATTCAGACATGGAAATGCGGCAACTGGCAGTTGCAAGGATGTTTGTAGACGAAAAAGTGAAAAACACACTAATGCAAGTTCTGTTTTGCCGTTTTTCCCTTTGCTACATTGTACCACAATGAAGACTACATTTCTATTAGTCTGGCTCCTGCTTTTACGGAATAGCGGGCGGCTATTTATTAAATTCCTGTGTTACTTTATGGCACATGAGCATTCGAGCCGGGGTTGTCGCTACCATACCCTTCCAGCAGGTTGACGCCGCCCCACACGTCGAGGCCAGCGCCCAGGGCAACAACGAGGGTCTGAAGGACTTCGATTGCGCTATTGAAAAATTCCATGGTGATCTCCTCCTTAAAATAAAGGGCTTGCGGCCGGTCGGATAGATGGGAGGATAAAACAAAAAACCAGATGGCAGTTCAAACCATCTGGTCAAACAATGATGATACGGAGCTGAGCTTAATCCAGCGCATCACTTCTCACATAGTGTGTCTTTCTGCCGGCCCCTATTTTTTGAAGGGTTCCATCTGCAACCAGTTTCCGCAATGCAGCTTCCACCGAGGAACTGCCAAGACTGGGACACGCAACCAAGGCATCCTGTTTGGTAAATGTCCCGATCGTGTGGAGAACATACGCTTTTACAATATCGTAGGATGTGCTTCGGACACCTGCCTTTTCTGCCGTGCCCACACGACTTTCAAACTCCCGATAACAGGAGAGCAGTATCCCCAACATATACCGAATGAATGGTTTCGGATCATTTTCTCCTGTATGCCACTGGTGATTGGAAGCAGCGATGGACGCATAATAGTCCTCTTTGGTATCAGCAATCGCCTTTTCGATGCTGATATACTGCCCAACCATATAGCCGCTGCGATACAGCAGCAAAAGGGTGAGCAGACGGCTCATTCGCCCGTTTCCATCGTTAAAAGGGTGAATGCAGAGAAAATCCAGAATAAAACAGGGTATCAGCAGCAACGGGTCCACTGCCCCTATTTCCAGAGTCTTTTGATAGCTTTCACAAATCGCCTCAACTGCCGCCGGCGTTTCGTAAGGTGCAAGCGGCTGGAACAGGATGACCTTTTCACCTGTCGGCAAAGTCATGTCGACCTCATTGGGGACACTTTTCCACTGGCCACCGTAAGTGAGGGACGTGTATTTCAGCATATCCCGATGGAGCTGTAAAATATAGCCGGGTTTGAGCGGAATGAGTGAATAATTCTCGTGGATCAAATTCAACACATTGCGATAGCCGAGTATCTCACTCTCGTCCCTGTTATGGGGCGTAGTCTTGTCCGACATCAACTGTTTCAACCGTGCGTTCGTTGTGACGATGCCCTCGATCCGGTTGGAGCTTTCGGTACTCTGTACTTTCGCAATTTGGATCAGACGGTCAAGTTCTACCGGCTTCTGGCGAAGATACAACTCCTGTTTCCCCTTGTATTCGTGGATTTGCGCCACATAAGACACGATCTCATTATCCCAGGTCCGGTTCGTCAGAGTCCCATAGTCAAAGCTCCGCATGGCCACCCTCTCCTTTCTCCTAAGTCATCATTTCTTTCTCCCAATTATACCTGTATTTTGGGAGAATCGCAAGACGCATGGGAGAAAGCAATTAACATTCATCGGCGTCCACCACATCGTACACGTCCGATGGTTTCAGCTTTAACCGGCGGTCAAGGAACTTCTCAATGTCGAAAAGATTCTTCTTGTCATAGTCTCCGGTCAGCTTGTAATTGGGATGCTGGGTCAGGTCGTACTTATTCGAGAGGAAGGGCCGCACGCCGCGCAGCTGCAGGATGCACTTGCCGCCATCCATGACAGCCAGCTCATCCCGGCTCATGAGTTCGTGACCCGTCTTTTGGTACGATGTGCCATAGCTTGGGCTGTTGCCACGAGTGTCTGATGTGTTGTAAAGGTCGATCGTCTCTTTCCCAAGCGTGGCTGCCAGCTCCTTGAGAGTGGTATTTTCCGAACCGCCCAGAAAGATTTGACTGTCCATGTTCCCGATGATGGTGTCGGCGTTGTCCTTATACAGTGCTTTCAGCTGGCTCTGTGCCTGCAAAACCAGACAGGCCGAAATCTCCCGGCTGCGGATGGTAGCCACTAGCTTTTCCAGGTTCGGGATCTGCCCGATATTGGCACACTCGTCGATTAGGCACCGCACATGGACCGGCAGCCGCCCGCCGTACACATCGTCGGCCTTCTCGCAGAGCAGATTGAATAACTGGGTGTACACCATAGAAATCAGGAAGTTGAAGGTGCTATCGGTGTCCGACATGATGAGAAACAGCGCCGTTTTTCGGTCGCCCAGGGTGTCCAGTTCCAGCTCGTCGTAGGCGGTGATCTCCCGCAGTTCCGCGATGTCGAAGGGGGCCAATCTGGCACCGCAGGAAATCAAAATCGACTTGGCAGTCTTGCCGGCCGCCAGCTTGTAAAGACGGTATTGCCGCACCGCAAAGTGGTCCGGCTTCTGTTTTGCCAGGTCCTCGAACATCAGGTCCACCGGATTTTGGAATTCCTCGTCATCTTCCCGGACTTCCATGATGTTGAGAAATTCCAGCAGGGTGGCGAAGTTTTGTTCCTCCTCCGGGGCCTCGTAGTGGATATAGGCAATAAGCGACGTAAGCAAGAGCTTTTCTGCCTTGTCCCAAAATGGATCACCGCCTTTTCCCTCGCCGCGGGTGTTGGTCATGAGGGTCGTGACCAGCTTCAAAATGTCCTTTTCTGAGTGGATATACACGAACGGATTATAATGCATCGACTTTTTGAAGTTGATGGTGTTGAAAATTTTGATGCGGTAGCCTTTCTTCAAAAAGGCGTTGCCGACCTCCAAAACCGTGGTGCCTTTCGGGTCAGTGAGGACATAGGAGCTGTGCATTTGCAGGAGATTGGGCTTGATCCAAAATCTCGTCTTGCCGCTGCCGGAGCCGCCTACAATCAGGACATTTTTGTTCCGGGCCGTCTTGGGGTCTTTGGGCCGGCTGGACATGGTGAGGCGTTCGGTCTGGGTCAGGATGATGTTGTCCTCAAACTTGGGGGCCACATACGGCTCGATGTCTTTGGCATTGCCCCAGCGGGCCGAGCCGTACTCGCTGCCGTGGCGGTACTTCTTGGCGTTCTTGCCTTTCAGGTAGACCGCCAGCCGCAGTCCCACGCCGCAGCACAGGCCAACAGCCAAGTCCAGCGGGTGGAAGCTGGGTACAATGCGCCCCAGGGCGTCCGGCAGCACCGACATGAGGGACATCATCTTTTCAGAAAAGTCAGCCCCGACAGCCAGCCGCCAGGCCAGGCCCAGATTGGTGGCGTAAAGGCCCATCAGGACATAGGGCAGGTTCAGGAGTACAAGGCGTTTGGTGTTTTGGTTCATCGGCCGGCACGCTCCTGTTTCTTTTCCCGCATCTTGCCGGGCACCAGCTCAGCAGCCAGGGCCTTGAACTGCTGCAAACGCTCCAGAGCACTGGGGCGCTTTTCTTTTTGGACCAGCTTGGCGGAGTAGTCTTTGAAGGCAGCAGTCAGGGTATCGGCATCTCTGGCCTTGAAGAAAACCAGATACCGCGGCGGGTCGTCATGGTTTTTGGTGATGGCGTAGTCCACACCGTACTTGTCCAAAATCCGCTTGAAGTCCCGGATGCCGGTTTTCTCGATCTCGATGTTGGTGGCCCCCTGGTCTTGCCGCAGAAGCTGCTTGACGCTTTGCTTTCCTACCGGCTTGCCGTGCGCCTGGCCCGCCCGCCACTGCAAGAACTTACGGGCCGCCGCCAGGATCGTCCGGCCCGTCAGTTTGGTGGTGCTGATGGCGAAGTTGATCGTTCTGTTCTCCACATCTTCCTGCATGGGGGTCATCCTCCTTTCCCGCCTGCATCAGGGCCACGATGAAAAAGCCGAACCAGGTACCCGCCGCAAAAAATACCGCGCTCGTCCACATGGTCAGTCCAGCCGGATGGCGATAAAGCTTTCGCCGCCCTGCATCAGGATGATGCTGTGCTCCTCCAAAAATTCCGCCAGCTGATACAGGTCTGCTACCTGAAGGGATACGGTGTTGCCAATGTGGTCGATGCGGAAAAAGACCATGGGGCCGACGAGATAAGATTCCTCTCCGATGTCCATGACCTGTTCCGGGCAGTAGCTCATGAGGATGGGCAGGCCGGGGATGCCATACAGCAGGTCGGCCTCGTCGAAGCAGGGCAGATAGTCGGGCGCATCCTCCAAGCGGATGACCGAGAGCGGCATCTCGGGGCCGGCCGTCGCCAGATAGAGGGGACGCTTCTGCATGGGTGTGCCGCTGTCTGCCAGCAGGCTGTTCAGGATGGTCTCGATGGCGCAGACCTTCTCAAAGGTCTGCTGTGCGAGGGTGGGTTTCGTTTTAGCCATAGATATTTCCTTTCTGTTTTAAAGTTTTTTCTGAAATCCAGCAAAAACTCTTGAATTTTATTCCGTTTCTCTTATACTATGAATAGAAGGAGGCGATTTCTGTGATTCTCAGGCCACGATATATAGACGCTCTGCGCACCTATCGCAACATCCCGCTGGTGAAGATCCTCGCAGGTATCCGTCGTTGCGGAAAGTCCACCATCCTTGAAATGCTGCGGGATGATTTGTTGGCAGGCGGTGTCATGGCAGAGCAGGTCATTTTGATGCGCTATACATCCGAGGAGCTCGAACAGGGCATGACCGACCGTGAGATGTACCAAAACATCAAGTCGCAGATGAAGGATGGCGTTTTTTACTACCTGCTCCTGGACGAGGTGCAGGAAATTGCCGGCTGGGAGAAAGCTGTGAACAGTTTGCTTGAAAACGGAAACGCCGACATCTATGTGACCGGCTCCAATTCCCGGTTGATGTCCAGCGAAATCTCCACCTATCTCTCCGGGCGGTATGTTTCCATTCCGGTATATACCCTATCATTCGCAGAGTACCTGGATTTCAAAGCGGCCAGTGGACGTCCACCCAGAGAGCTGCTCAACGACTATCTGCGCACCGGCGGTTTTCCTATTGTTGCTCTGGGTTCTTTTGACGAGCGTTCCGCTTACCAGATCGTAGAGGGTATCTACACTTCTGTCATTACCAACGATATCACCAGACGGCATAACATCAGCAATTACGACCTGTTTAACCGGGTGGTCAAATATGTGGTGGAAAACGTGGGCAAAACTTTCTCGGCCAACGCTATCGTCAAGTTTCTCAGGGGCGAAGGGCGTTCTCTGTCCGTCGAATCCATCTACAATTACTTGAACTGGCTTGAAAAGGCTTTCGTCATTTACCGTTGTCAGCGGTACGATCTGCAGGGTAAGTCTGTCCTCAAAACGCAGGAAAAGTTTTATCTGGCTGACCCTTCGCTCAAATACTGCATGACGGGCTTCAACCCTAAATCGCTGGCATCCATGCTGGAAAATGTCGTGTATTTTGAGCTGCTGCGCCGCGGTTATGAGGTATACATCGGCAAGAATGAGACCAGGGAAATCGACTTTGTAGCTGTGCGGCGAGATGAGCGCATTTATGTGCAGGTCTGCCGTCAGCTGCCCGAAGATTCTGACCGGGAAGTCGGTAACCTCCTGGAAATCAGGGACCATTACCCCAAATTTGTAGTGACATTGGACGATCTGGCTTCTGGGAATATCAACGGTGTGCAGATCGTGCATTTGCTGGATTTCCTGTTGAGCGACAGGTATTGAAAACCAGATAAAGGTCAGGGCCATTGTTGGTCCTGGCCTTTATCGTTCCTGGCTGCGCTGGCGCTTTTTCTGCCACTGTTCCAGCAGCTTGATGATGGTGTCCTGCATCTGTTTGGGCGTGTAAGACCTTGGAAAATATTTCCGCAGCACATCGTTTTTGATGGTCACGCGGTCCATTTCGGCCTTCTTTTCCTCTCCCATGATGTCGAAGATGGCATCGTAGGTGCACTTGCCTTCCTGGCTCAGCTTCTTGATGCGCTGAGCCTGGGAAAGAGACGGGGCGTTCTGGGTATCCTGCATGGCCTCCAAAAAATCCCGCTGTTCGGCAGCCGTCAAATAGGACAGCTCCACAGCGGGATTGAAGGAGATTTTCTTTTGGTCCACCAGGTCCAGAAGTTCGGGGATAAGGTTGGTCAGGCGAATATAACGACGCACCGTATCACCACTAATCCCTTGCCCTTTAGCAACTTCATCATCGCTTCGGAACTTCGCCGCAACTTGCGGCGAAGTTAAATCCGACCTAGCACCTTGATTTTTTATAGCTTCCAGCTTCATTTTGTAGGCAAAAGCCCGTTCACTGGGCAGGATGTGTTCGCGCTGCAAATTGCTGTCCACCATGTGGATCACCGCCTCATCGTCGCTCATGTTCCGCACAATCACCGGTAAAGTCGTCAGCCCGGCCAGCTCTGCCGCGTGCTGGCGGCGGTGCCCCGAAATGATCTCGTAACCTCCTTCCGGCCGGGGCCGGGCAATGAGCGGAGCCAGCACGCCGAACTGCGCCACGCTCTCCACCGTCCGCTGCATGGCCTCATCGTCCAGGACCTTGAACGGATGGTTTTTGAAGGGGTGCAGCTCGGCGATGGGGATTTGCTGGATCTGCTCGCGGTTGGATTCCGTTGAGATTACTTCGCTTTTTTGTTCTGAAATGGTTCATCACCTCCTAACAGAAATGGCCCGGAGAAACCTCTGGGCCAAACTTTTATCCTGTTTTGAAATCGTGTTGCACCCGGGCAGCATAGGAACTGTGCATAGTCATAGGAGCGTTGTAGAGGGTCGCCAACAGATACTGCCGGACGTTTCGTACCTGAGTGGTGTTCTCTTTCAGGCACATAAGGACAAACCGCAGATGGTCGCTGTTCAGCTTCATGAGCTGGGCCTTCACCACCTCGGCTGGCTTATCGTCGCCTGCAATGCGGATGAAGCGGCGTTTGCTGCACACGGTATCAACCAGCAGTTCCAGCATCTCACGCAGTATATCCTCATCATCAGGGTGGCCTGCAATCAGAGCCTCGAAGTTGATCTGCCGAGAAAAATACTCCTGATACAGGGTGCGGTCGTCTTTCCCTTCGGTTTCCGTTCCGGCGGCCCAGCCTGAAAGGAAAGGATCCGTCTCACTCATCTCAGTCTTATTCTGATTCGTCTTATTACTGTGTCCTTTTGACACCTCTTGCCGTGTGGAAATGACACCGCTGGATGTGTCGTTTTGGCACTTTTGGAATTGGCTTTCCGGCACTTCTGTAAAGTTTTTCACATAAATCAGATTGGGCCTCCCCAGGCCCTGCCTTCTGCGCTCGATCAAGCCAGCCTTTTCTTCCAGTTCTCGCAGCAGCCCCACCGCTTTTTTGTTGCCGCAGGCAAGATACTCCATAATTTCCTCCACTGTGAAGATGATGTATACCCGCCCTGACTCATCCAACCACCCATTCTTCACCGAAAGGCTCATCCGGTCGAGCACCAGGCCATACAGCACTTTGGCGTCTGTGGAGATGCTCCGGAACTGAAGGTCCGTAAAAAGGATCTTGGGGAGTCGGTAGAACGAAAACAGTTCGGCTTGTCCGCCCGTAAAGTAATTGGCCACTTCGATCTTCCTTTCTTCTTTGCTGCTGAATCTTCACTTACAAGGGAGCCGGCCTTACTTTTTCTTCCAGGCCAGGATTTCAGCAAGCTGTTTGCGAATCTCGTCTTTTCCAGACGGGGTGAACAGCGTATAGCAGCCGAAAAAACCAGTATCATGGTTATAGAAGTCCCGGACAATAAAAAATCCCCGCCGGAAAGGCGCCTCATAGGGCATCAGGTTTCCGGCGGGGGCACGGTAGAGATATTTTTTGTGCTGAAGGTATTTGCAGAAGAGCCGTTCCGGCACGTTCAGCTCTTTGGCGGTGGCCCGGATGTTGGTGCAGTCGCCCGGGTTCACAAAGGCATCGTAAAACTCCGCTTTGGGTTTCAGCGCCAGCAGCTCTTTGCGCAGCGCGTTGTTGTCTTTCCTCTCTTTGAGCAGCGCTTCCGCGAAACGGAACAGGACATCAGGGTCCTGCTGGACCTGCTCCATCAGGGATTCACCCAGGTAGCCGCCGTACTTGCGGATGGTGGGCAGCACCTCCTCAAACACCCACCGCTCGAACTTCACAGCGTTAGGCAGCTTGCTGTGGACGATCAGCCGGTACACATCGCCTTCGGGGATAAAAGCCATCTCGATTCTCTTGTCCGGCGACTGAGGGTGCGGTGCGTAACGTTTCGTTACACACCTGCAATGGTCAGTCAGCGCTTTCCGGTTGTTCTTGTAGCCCAGCGCTTTTGCCACATCTGCCCCGCAGAACAGGCACTTGCCGCTTTCCTGAAGGATGCGGATCTCCCCAAACATCTGGTTGCGGAATACGCTGACAGCATTCTTCATTTCGACATTCATTTTCATGTTGCCTCCTTTGTCGCTCTGGATGGATGAAAGAAAAAGAGTCACGGCTTGTCTTTCCGATGAAGAAATCGTGCCGTGGCTCTATGTAACAAAGGAGGCATTCCAGAAAGAAACGGAAGGTATGCCATGTCCATCGGACGGGTGTACAGAGGCCAAAAAGTTAGCCCCTCTTTTCACCCATTTTTGCGAAAAAGAGGACGGTTAGCCCCGATTTTGACCCCTAAAAAGCAGTGCAAACCAGGTCAAAAACCACCAAATTTTTCCAAATGCGCCGAACCATACCAAACAGAAAAAGCCCGGAAAGGCACGTCTTTCCGAGCTTTTTTGAAAACTTTTTGAGAAAAATCAGCGCTTGGAGAACTGGGGAGCGCGGCGGGCAGCCTTGAGGCCGTACTTCTTGCGCTCCTTCATGCGAGGATCGCGGGTCAGGTAGCCGGCCTTCTTCAGGACGGCGCGGTTCTCCTCGTTCTGCTGCAGCATGGCGCGGCTGATGCCGTGGCGGATGGCGCCGGCCTGGCCGGAAATGCCGCCGCCGGCCACGCGGACCACCACGTCGAACTTGTCCTCGACGCCCAGCAGGACCAGCGGAGCGCGGACGATCAGCTTCAGGGTCTCCAGGCCGAAGTAGTTGTCCAGATCACGGTCGTTGATGGTGATCTTGCCGGTGCCGGCGTACACGCGAACGCGGGCAACGGAATCCTTACGACGACCAGTGCCGTAGAAATAAGGTTTGGTTTCGTACATATTCGATTGCCTCCTTCTTAGAACTCGATCTTCTCGGGCTTCTGTGCAGCGTGAGCGTGCTCAGCACCCTTGTAGCAGTGCAGGCGGGTGAGGGCCTTTGCACCGATGGTGTTGGAAGGGATCATGCCCTTGACGGCGTAGGTCATGGCCAGGTTGCTGTTCTCGGCCATCAGCTTCTTGTACTGGACCTTCTTCAGGCCGCCGATGTAGGCAGAGTGGGTGATGTGGAACTTCTGCTCGGCCTTCTTGCCGGTCAGCACGGCCTTGTCGCAGTTGACGATGACCACGAAATCGCCGCAGTCCACGTTGGGGGTGAAGTTGACCTTCTGCTTGCCGCGCAGCAGAACGGCGGCCTCGGCAGCGACGCGGCCCAGCGGCTTGCCGGCAGCGTCGAGCAGGTACCACTTGCGCTCGACTTCAGCGGGCTTTACGAGAGTAGTGCTCATATCTATATCCTCCTGATAAGCATTCGTAACAGTTCAGGCGCCGGGTGGGCGCGAATGATAGTATATACCATCAAAAGCCGCCTGTCAACATGATTTTTCGATTTTTCCGCACGAAACTTTTTATTCTCTTGAAATCTCTTGTTTTCTTTCCGATGCTTTCAAATCCTTTCATCAATTTTTTCTTTGCGGGGCGCGGGGGCCGGACGGGTTTTCTTTGCCGGGGCGCTGTAAATCCGCCGGGTTTTATGCTATACTATAGGGTACACTGCGTTTTACATATCATAGCTAAAGGAGAACTTCCATCATGCCCAGAGAGATCGACCGCCAGGCCGCCGCCCAGAAGCGCTCTTCCCGGCTTCTGATCGGGATGGCCGCGTTCATACTGATCGGCGTCGCTGCCTATATGGGGCTGGTGTTCCTCACCAGCCGCCGCACCCCCGCCAACCCCGACACCCGCTACACCGCCGAAAACGGCGTCTCGGTCTATTACGAATCGGCCACCTGGCCGGTCTGCCGGATGACCGAGGACCCCACCCTGGGCCCGGTGCTGGAGCTGGCCTCCCACGAGGACCCGGAGGATGACCAGTACCAGGTGGTGCTGTTCCAGCATGGGGACCAGGCCACCTACCAGGATTTTCTGGCCACGAGCCAGGACGACCTGCGGGCCAGCTACGGCGTCATCAGCCCCAAAAAGATTGACATCCAGGTGGAGGGGGCCTCCGTGGAGGCCGTCCGCTGCGACATCCAGGCCTATTATGCCGTGCTGGCCACCATCACCTACGACAGCGGGGACGTGATCTACGTCTCGGCCCTGACCCGGCTGGCCTCCCTCAACGACGTGCTGAACCTGATCGAAAGCGTGAGCCTCGGATGAAGCAGATGCGGGAAGGAAAAGCCATGCAGCGCCTGGCCGGCCTGATGCGGAAAGCCGTCCAGGATTACGAGATGCTGGCCCCGGGGGACCGGGTGCTGATCGGCGTGTCCGGCGGCAAGGACAGCGTGGCCCTGACGGTGGGCCTGGCCCTGCTGCGGGAGTACATCGGTTTTGACTACCAGCTCCAGGCGGTCACCCTGGACCCCCAGTTCGGCGGGGTGCCGGGGGATTACGCCCCTCTGGCCGATCTGATGGCCCGGTACGGCGTGCCCTATCAGGTGCGGCGCACCGACATCGGCCCGGTCATTTTTGACCAGCGGCAGGAAAAGAACCCCTGCGCCCTGTGCGCCAAAATGCGCCGGGGGGCCCTGCACACCGCGGCCCAGCAGCTGGGCTGCAACAAGGTGGCCCTGGGCCACCACCTGGACGACGCCGTCGAGACTTTTTATATGAACCTGTGGCAGGAAGGACGGATCGGCTGTTTCTCCCCGGTGACCTACCTGTCCCGGCGGGACCTGACCCTGGTCCGGCCCATGCTGCTGGCCACCGAGGCCGAGGTGAAGGCCGCCGTCTATGAAGAGGGGCTGCCCATCGTCAAGAGCCGCTGCCCCGCCGACGGCGCCACCACCCGGGAAAAGACCAAGGAGTTCGTCCGGGAGCGGTGCTGCACCGACCACGCTTTCCGCCAAAAGACCCTGCACGCCCTGCAGGGCAGCGGCATCGACGGCTGGCGGCCCCTGCACACCGGCCGCAACTCCTTTGCGGTACCACAACAACAAGATTGAGAGGCGGGAACGATGGACGAAATCCCTTTTGAGCGCCACGTCTGGGCCGAGATCGACCTGGACGCCCTGCGCCATAATTTCCGGCTGACCCAGCAGCAGGCGGGGAAGATGCCGCTGTGCGCCGTGGTCAAGGCAGACGCCTACGGCCACGGCGCCATCCGCTGCGCCCGGGTCTTTGCCCAGGAGGGGACGGCCTGGCTGGCGGTCAGCCGCCTGACCGAAGCGCTGGAGCTGCGGCGGGCCGGGCTCGGCCTGCCCATCCTGATCCTGGGGCGGACCGATCCCCGGTTTGCCGGGGTGCTGGCCCGGCAGCGGATCACCCAGTGCTGCTATTCCCTGTCCTATGCCCTGGCCCTCTCGGAGCGGGCCTCCGCCGCGGGGGTGCAGGTGGACATCCACCTCAAGGCCGACACCGGCATGGGCCGGATCGGCTTTGCCCTCCGGTCCAGCTTTGACACCGCCATCCAGGAGATGCTGACCGCCGCCGGGCTGCCCGGCCTGCGCATGACCGGGCTGTTCCAGCATTTTTCAGCGGCCGACGAGGCAGGGGCGGACAGCGCAGCCTACACCGCCGCCCAGCACGCCCTGTTTGTCCGCACCTTCGAGGCCCTGCGGGCTGCCGGCCGGGAGCCCGCCCTGGTCCACTGCGACAACTCGGCCGGCACCCTGCTCCACCCCGACTGGCCCGCCGGCCTGCCCCGGACCCGCTGCATGGGCCGCCCGGGCATCATCCTGTACGGCTACCCGCCCAGCAGCGACGTCCCCTGCCCCGGCCTGCGGCCGGCCATGGCCATGAAAACGGTGGTCAGCATGGTGAAAGAGCTGCAGCCCGGCCAGTCGGCCAGCTATGGCCGGCGGTTCACCGCCAAGGCCCCCACCCTGGCCGCCACCCTCTGCGCCGGCTACGCCGACGGCTACCCCCGCCTGCTCAGCGAAGGCAAAGGGGTGGTGGACATCCACGGCGTGCCCTGCCCGGTGCTGGGCCGTGTCTGCATGGACCAGATGCTGGTGGATGTCAGCGGCGTGCCTTCCACCGCCGAAGGGGACGAGGCCGTCCTCTGGGGCGGCTGCACCGCCGGGGACACCGCCGAGAGCATCGCCCGCAAGACCGGCACCATCTCCTACGAGGTGCTGTGCGGCGTGGCCCGCCGGGTGCCCCGGGTCTATGTCCAGGAGGGCCGGCCGCTGTATATCGACGATCACCTCAATGTCTAACACGGAGGAACCATGGCAAACAAGAACATCCGCAATTTCTGCATCATCGCGCACATCGACCACGGCAAATCCACCCTGTCCGACCGCATCCTGGAGCTGACCCAGAGCGTGGACGAGCGGACCATGTCCGACCAGATCCTGGACAATATGGACATCGAGCGGGAACGCGGCATCACCATCAAGGCCCGGGCCGTCACCATGCACTACACCGCCCGGGACGGCCAGACCTATGAGCTGAACCTGATCGACACCCCGGGCCATGTGGACTTTGCCTACGAGGTCAGCCGCAGCCTGGCCGCCTGCGAGGGCGCCATCCTGGTGGTGGACGCCACCCAGGGGGTGGAGGCCCAGACCCTGGCCAACACCTACATGGCCCTGGAGCACGACCTGGAGCTGGTGCCGGTGCTGAACAAGATCGACCTGCCCAGCGCCCACCCCGACGAGGTGGCCCAGGAGGTGGAGGACGTCATCGGCCTGCCCTGCATGGACGCCCCCCGCATCTCGGCCAAGACCGGCCTGAACATCGACCAGGTGCTGGAGCGGGTGGTGGCCGAC
>ERZ1090869.417-NODE-417-length-23143-cov-8.422904_pt1 | contig 23143 bp, 15 predicted proteins | sample MGYA00478474_ERZ1090869 | MGnify/ENA primary metagenome ERZ1090869 (study PRJEB33644, sample SAMEA5815748) | chicken gut metagenome | biome: Chicken; feature: Gastrointestinal Tract; material: Caecum | place: Ireland | collected 2019-01-01 | study: A study of the... | reverse complement strand
ACCGCGAGTATATGCGGTACAGCGGCTATATGCGCGAGATTTTGCAGGACTACACCGACCAGATCGAGGCGTTCGGCCTGGATGAGAGCTGGGCGGATGTAAGCGGCAGTGTGGGCCTGTTCGGCAGCGCGATGACCATGGCGCAGGAGATCGGCGCCCGCGTCAAGCGGGAACTGGGCATCACGGTGAGCATCGGCGTTTCCAACAACAAAGTCACTGCAAAATTGGGCAGTGATTACAAAAAGCCCGACGCCATCACCCGCATCGAGGCGGACAATTATCAGGAGATCGTCTACCCGCTGCCGGTGCAGGACCTTTTGTATGTGGGGCCTGCCACCCAGCGCAAGCTCAACTCTTACGGCATCCGCACGATCGGGCAGCTGGCAGAAATCAACCCCGAGACCCTGCGCGGGTGGTTTGGCAAGGTGGGGTACTCGCTGTCCGCCTTCGCCCGCGGGCTGGATGCCTCGCCGGTGGCCCGGCAAGACCATGTGGCGGCGGTCAAGAGCGTGGGCAACAGCGGCACCACGCCGCGGGACCTCGTCAACAACGAGGATGTCTGGCTTATGCTGCTGGTCATGGCCGAGAGCGTCGCCATGCGGATGCGGGAGCTGAACATGAAATGTACCGTGGTGGAGGTCAGCGTCCGGGATTGCGATTTGAACGGTTTTGTCCGGCAGCGCAAGATCGACACGCCCACCAGCAGCAGTTTGGAAATTGCGCAGATTGCCTTTGAACTTTTCAAAAGCAACTACCGCTGGGGCAAGCCGCTGCGGGGTGTCGGGGTGCGCGGGGCCTCGCTGGTCCCAGCCGATGTGCCCATTCAGCTTGGCTTTTTCAGCAATGCCGAAAAGCGCGAAAAACTCGAACGGCTGGACAAGGCGGTGGATGTCGTGCGCGAGCGGTACGGGTACACCAGCGTCCAGCGGGCGCGAATCTATACCGACCGCGGGCTGGGGGCCATCAACCCAAAGGATGACCACACAGTGCACCCAGTGGGATTTTTCAACGCGGGATAACGTAAACAGGGAGGTTCTGGCAACATGGCGCGCAAGATCATCGGACGCGAAAAGCGGTATGTGGAAGTGGATGTCCGCTTTGAGCCGGACGGCCACCTGCGGCCGCTGGCGATCCGCTTTGGCCCGGAGCAGGTGTACGAGATCGACAAGATCAAGGACGTCAGCCGCCGCGCCGCCGAGGTGGGCGGTGTGGGGGATCGGTATGTCTGTGTGATCCACGGCCAGGAAACGAACCTCTGGATGGAAAAGGGACGATGGTTTGTGGAGGCCAAGCTGGTGGCCGAAGCGTGATATAATGCAGCCTTCATATAAAGCAAATGCCGCGGGTGCGGGTGTGAATCGGAAGATTCAAGAACCTGCCTCGCGGCGTTTTGCATCTATATGATGGCACGAAGCCTTATTTGTTGTCCGCGATCGGCCGGGCGGTTGCCCTGGCATGGCCTTAAGCGGTAATGGCGGTGTCGCTTTTGCGGTACCGTTTTGTCTATGTTAATAGAATACCAGACCTATTTGAAAAACATTTGATAAGCGTTTGAAGAAACTTCAAACAATATTTGACCAATCCATGAACAGACTACAAGCGCATCGCCCCCAAACCGTTTGCCCGCACCTTTGACGAGCAGATGGAAGAGGCCGAAGAATTGTACGGCACGCATCTGACCTGCCGGTGGGGCAATCGACAACTGGAAGCCACGGTGCAAGACCTTGCGTCTTTGTATACGCAGCCTGAAATCGAGAGAGTTGTTCGGGTGCTGCGTGAGCAGAAGCGGAGATACGCCGCCTATTTCAAAGAATGAAGCCAAATAGAAACCGGGACACTTTCAACCAAACTGGTGAAGGTGTCCCGGTTTTTCGCTGATCGGGTTATTGCGGGAGAAACTCGCCCGTCTGCGGGAAGGTTTTATGTACTTCCGGCACAGGTGCGTCCGGGTTGCGGGCATCGAACATCCGCAGCGTGGGTTCGTCGGCTTTCTGCCAGCCGGTGTCGGTGCGCAGGAACATGGTCAGTTCGCCGTCCACCTGCATCAGCTTGAAGGTGATGCTGTCGGCCGCCAGATACCCGGCGGGCACCCCCTCTTCTACCAGCGTGTAGGTGTACTCGGTGGTATCGGTGGAGAACAGCAGCAGATGGACCCGCGGGTCGCCGGCAGCATCCTCGGCTGTCAGCACTGGCAGTACATGGGGCACACCGGTCGTCTGCCAGCGGTCGATCACGGTGCCGGAGCCGTCCACCAGCGCCAGCTGGGCGCCGGCCAGGGTGGTGTTGCTGGTCTCATCCAGTTTGGCGATCGTGAAGGTGCCCACAGGGGCGTCGTACATCGTCACCTTCTGGATGCGGCCGCTTTCCTCGACCACAAAGCGCACGCTTTCGGCCAACTGGTAGCCGTTCGGGGGGGGGTAGTCTCGGTCAAGATGTACTCGCCGGGCTGCAACCGGTCGATGCGGTGGGGCCGGCCGTCAGTGATCCATTCGGCCACGATGTGGCCCTCGGAATCGGTGATCTGAAGATGCGCGCCGCGCAGTTCGTCACCGTTGGTGATGTCCTTTTTGCTGATCTCGACTTTGGTGAAATCGTCCTTCATCTCGACCCGCTGGATCTCGCCGGTGGGCAGTACCTCAAAGGTGACGTTCTCGGCGCGGACATAGCCGTCCTCGGTGGGGGCCTGGGTCTCGATCAGGGTCAGGGTGCCGACCGGCAGCCGCTCGATATAATGCGGCGTACCGTCGGTGACCCACTCAGCCAGGACATTGCCCTCGCCGTCCACGATTTGCAGATGGGCGCCGGGCACCTCCGCGCCGGTGGCAATGTCGGTCTTGGAAATGCTGACCTTGGTGTAGTCGTCCTGCATAAAGACCTGCTGCACCTTGCCGTCGTCCTCCACGGTAAACCGGATGGACCGGGCGGGCACATAGCCCTCGGCGGTCGGGGCCAGTGTCTCCACCAGTGTGTAGGTCGCACCGGCGACCAGCTTGCCCTCGATATAGTGCGGTCCGGTGCCGGAAGTCCAGCTCTCGACCACATTGCCGTCGCTGTCTACGATCTGCAGCTCAGCGCCGGGCACTTCCTCGCCGGTGGTGATGTCCAGCTTGGAGATGCGGATGCGGGTGGGCGCGTCCACCATCGTGATGGTGGTGCCGTCTGCCTTGTGCCAGTCGGTCGTGTAGACGACCTCACTGTCGGCAGGCTTTTCGGCGACCTGCAGCTCCGGGAAGAAGTCCGGGGCCGAGCCGCCTACCAGGTAGACCTTGTCAAAGTCGAGACCGGCAAAGTCCCGCTCATGCAGGCATTTGGCAATGGCGGCTTCGGTGGCGTCATCGGTAAAGGTGACGGTCAGCGTGCCTCCCGTGCAGACCCAGTTGGCGATGACCACGCCGTCCTGGACATCGGTTTCATCTGTACCCGTGAAGAAGCCGGTCACGGCGTCCAGCGCCCGCTGGAGCAGGCCCGGTTCGTCGTCGGCAAATTCCAAGGGCGAAATGATACTGCCGGACTGGTATTCGGCGTTGGCGACCGTTTCGCGCACCCAAAGTTCGGTTTCCTGCGTGTAGACGCCATTGACGGACGCCTGCTTGAGGTAGAACTGGATGGAGCGGGCGGCGGTATAGCCATCGGCAGGGCGGGTCTCGGTCAGGGTGTAGATCTTGCCCAGGTCATCGGCGTAGTCGGGCGCAAAGCTCTGGTTGAGATGCAGCCCGCGCACCACATGAGCAGTGTCGGAAGTTTCCCAGCTGTCCACTACAGTGCCGTTCCAGTCGGTAATGGTCAGCGTGGCGCCGGGCAGCGCAAAGGTAGTGTCAGGATCGGCAGCGGCAAACGCCTGTTTGTCGATGGTGACCTCTGTCTGCTTGTCGGAATGGAGGCAGTCCACCACCTGCCAGGCGATCGTCTGGCCCTCATAAGTGAACTCCACGGGAATGTCCGACTGCTCGATCAGGTAGCCGTCCGGCACTGCCACCTCGCGGATGTAGTACCGGCCGCTGTTGGTCTTCCAGTCGTGGGCATCGCTGCTGCCGTAGTTTTCGCCGCGGATGGGCACATCCACCGGGAAGTGGGCAAGGCCGTCCTCGCCGGTGGTGGCGGTGGCCAGCAGCGTGTCGGCGGCTGCCAGCAGGGTACCGTCCAGGCTGTAGATGTCATCGGCGGTGTACAGTTCGTAGGTCGCGCCGGGCACCAGGATGGCACCTTCGGGGATGCGGTCGCGGTTGCTGCCGCCGGCCAGCAGGGCCGGGGCGGTCTTGATGCCATCCACATACGGCTGGTCATCTGTCATGCCGGCAGAGTCTCGGCCGAGCTTGTAGACGCCGACACCGATACGGCCTTCCTCCACAACGGGCAGGACGCGGTCATTCTCAAACTGGATGGTGCCGGGCAGATCGTCCAATTCATCCTCGGTTGCGTTGGACACATTGACGATGTCGTAGCTGTAGATTTCGTCGCCGCCTTGGGTATGGTCCACAATGGTCTGGGCCAGCACCACGTCATTGCTTTGGTCATTCCAGCCAAAGGTTACGGTATAGGTTTGGTCAGTGAGCACAAAACCGTAGGGGGCCTGCACCTCTGCGATGTCGTAGGACCCCAACGGCAGCGTAATGGTGACCTCGCCGGTGGTGCCGTTGTGGCTGACAGTCAAAAAATCGTAGGTGGCGGGTGTGCGGGTTGGGCTGAACTCAACTTCATCCACCTGGCCTTCTTCGCCGGTGGTCACAGTGGCAATCAGGTCGCCGTCGGCATACCACAGCGTGCCCTGGCGGTCACCGGTGGCAATGTCGCCGTGGGCGCGGATCTCGTAGGTCGCCCCGGCCAGGTTGGCCTGCTCATACTGGAACTGGCCGTCCTCATAGCCGGTCAGGACATTGCCGACTTTGCGGATGGTGAGCTGGCCCAAGGTTTCGTGGTTGTTGTACTCTTCGGTGATGATGAAGTCATCCATGTCATCGGTGGCGTTGCCGACGACTTCCCACACGCGCTCACTGGTCAACTCGAACACGACATTATACTGTTCGTCGTTGAAGAAACCTTCGGGGCCTTCGATCTCGACCACGCGATAGCGGCCGAGCGGCAGCTTTTCGGGTGTTTTAAGGTAGCCGTCTGCGTCAGTGTAGAAGGTGGAGGTCTTGGCGGTGGCGCTGCCCGAATCTGGGTCGGGCATCTCGATGAGTTCCTCTGTCCCGTCCTCCAGAATGCGATAGATTTGGAAAGCCGCATCGGCGATTTTGACCGGTTTGCCGGTCTCGGCGTCGATCTTGATGAGCTGCAAATAGCCTTCCAGTTCCTCGTTCAACACATTGTAGGTCATGTAGGAATTGCTGGGCGTAGTCACACTGCCGTCCGGCTGGCACAGGATGCTCTGAGGCGCGTTGCTGTCCACCGTGACCACAAACGGGTCGGCCTGGAACAGGTCTTTGGGCAGTGTCGTTTCCACGACCAGATACTGGCCATACGGCAGGCCGGTCACACGGATGATGCCTTCCTCGTTGGTGAAAATCTCCGAGAGAATGTACTCGTTTTCCACCCCGGTCGGCACCCAGCCGTCGCTCTGACCGTTCGCATAGTCCTGTGCGGCGGTCAGACTGGCATTGTATTCCTCCACCAGCGTCTGGTCAGATTCATACATCCGGGCGATTGCTGCGCCCTCGCCGCTGAAATCATATTTCGGGGTGTTGTTGTCGTAGCTGTCCTTGCGGTAGGCGTCCAGAATGGACTGCACGTTGTAGGTGCCGTCCGGGTTGCGGGTGAATTGGTCGGCTTTGGACAGCTCCCACACACGGTAGACCGTGAAGCCTGCACCCTCCAACTTGGGGGCCGGGCTGCCCGGGCCGGTCGTGCTGACAATCTTCTGGATGGAGAAGCCGGATTTCAGCACTGCGTCTTTGGAACCATCCGTGTCACGGGTGATGTACTGGCTCTCGCTGCCGTAGGCCAGGGTGCTGTAATGGTTGATTTCGTCGCAGAGATACCCTTCTGCAAAACTGAGGTAATAGCCATCGTATGTCTTGACGCCGGACAGGGCGCGGCTTTCCGCCACCGCGGAATACTGGTTGCGGTAGACATAGTCGGTGTACTCGCCGTTTTCGGTTGCTAGGGGCTGCGTTTCACCGGTGGGCTGCAAGGTTCTGTCCAATACGGGGTATTGTCCGGTCAGATAGAAATGCCCGTCGGTATCCACCGGCAGGACAATGCCCGTGGCGCGTTCAACGAGATAATACTTGCCCAGGTAGAGGTTGGCAAAAGCCAGCACACCGTCACGTATCTCGGCGCTGGCGACCAGGTGGTCTTTGGCGAGAACCGGCAAATAGTCGGTGTCCCAGCCGCCGTTGGTCAGGACGGTTGTGTGCCAGATCGGGTTGCCGTTGGCATCTACGATTTTGGAGTAGTCCACCACACCCGAAACGCCGTCCGGGTGCCGGATATCTTCGGCAGCGTACAGGTCGTACACCGCGCCCTCTATGCTGGCAATGCCGTGCAAGGCGGTGTCGGCACCTTCCACGGCCTGATCCAGATCAGACTTGGTCAGCACGATCTCGCCGATCACGCGGTCATTGGTAAACTTGCCGCTGACCGGCGTGCTGGTGTACGAATCCTCATTGTTCGCCAGCCCGGTGCTGTCAGTGGTATAGGTGCGGGTGGCCTCCTGCGGCTGGTCATGCAGCGTGACGGTAACGGTGTTGCCTTCCGGCGTGCGCAGCAGGGTCCCGCCGTTGTCGGCGGTGCCGATGTCCGCATTGTAATCCTCGTTGGACAGGTCGATGACCGAGCCGTCGTTGTCCTTGGAAATGGTGAACGCATAGGCGCGTTTGCCTTCTACCTGACCGGCCGTACCAGGCTGGGTGATGTCCGTCCAGTCACCGTAGTAACCTTCCGGGGTGCGGGTCTCCACGATGATAAACTTGCCCTCATTGCGTTGGGTGTAGTACAGCGTGCGGTCAGCCGGGCTGCCGGTGGCATAGCTGCTGCCATTGGCAACGGAATAACTGCCGTCCTCATTGCGGACAACCGAATACTGGTTGTGCCCGCCAAACGGAATGTACATCTGCTCGACCGTGTCCCACTCGAACACCGCAAACTCGGCGTCAGCCGCGATGGGCTGGTGGGTCTCGCTGTCGATCTTGGCAATGTTGACCTGCACAGACCATTCCTCATTGTGGATGGTCACATTGGTGCTGCCATCCGCGGGCACAGAGACCTGCTGCTCGCTGCCGGTGCTGCCGGTATAGGCGTCAAAGCCATGGGGAACCGAGGTCTCGCGCACCGTAAAGGTAATGTTCGCCAGCTGGCTGCGCGCCGATGCAATGGCGGCATCCACGGCGGCCTGTGCCTCGCCCTGCAGCCGGCTGACCGCTTCGCTCTGCGCGGCGCTGGCTGCCGCATTGGCTTCTTCCTGCGAGGAGTACGGCCCCACGTTCCCGCTGGCCGTGCCGCTGGTCTTGCTGACCGAGTAGTGCATCGTCCAGCTGGCCGAGGCATTGCCGCCGGTGGTGTGGTAGGTATCGTCCATGACGTGGCCGCCGGTGGTCACGGTTTGCGACCCGGCAGGCGTCAGGCTCCAGCTGCCGCCGTCAATGCTGCCGCCGGTGGCCGAGGGCGTGATCTCAAACACCGCTTTGTCAATCGTCTCGCCGGTGATAAGGCCGATCTTGTGCAGGTTCAAACCATAGCTTAAATCCAGCACCCCGCTGGCCGTCTGCGGGCCAGCCGACCAGGAGGCATAATACTGCGATTCGGGAATATCCGGCACATCCGTACCGCCCTCCTCGGAAATTTCTTCGCCCACAATAGCGACCGTCTGCCAGGCGTACCCGGCCGGAGGTGTGTAGATGTAGGTATAGTAGCCGTTTTCGCCGCTGTAGGCGGTGAACCCGTTGCCGTTGCTATGCTCTGCCAATGCCTGGGCCGATGCACGGTAAGTCTGTGCAGCCAGACTGTCCGGGTAGTGCTCCATGATCCACAGCTGGGTGTCGTCGTAGTACCGGTAGGCGGTCTCCTCTGCGGCATCGTTTGCCAGGCCATAGGTCGTAGCGGAAGCGCCGCTTTGCTTTTCTTCCAACAAACCGAGCGACAACTGGTTGAGTCCGCCCCAGATATTGATCTGGTTGGCGTAATGTGCCCCCGGCGTGTATTGGCCGGGTTCCAGCTTGGACACATAGGCGAACGAATATGTGGGGCAGCCATTGGGCTGACCGCTGAGCCCGTGCGAGCAGCAGTATGCTTCTACGCCATTGAACCAAATGAGCCAGGTGCCGCCCTCAAAGCTGATCGAGGTGATTTTGCCGGTCGTGAACGGGGGTGTGGGCTCGGCTGCATAGGTGCTGATGCCGCTCTTTGCTGTGACAATCGGGTTTGTGCCGCCGACATCGCGCACCTTGACTTCCAGGCTCTTGCTCAGTTCCGTTCCGTCTGGGGCGGTATACACAAATTCGGCAGTGAAATCCTGTGCAGCCTGCACATAGATGCCGTGGGCCGCCGCAGAGGTATCGGTATACGAGGCGTGGAGGATATTCTCGGCTTCTTCCTCATCGGCCGCGTTGCCCTCATAGTCCAGCAGCGTCACACTGTCCGGTAGGATGATCTCGGTCGAACTGCCATTGGCCGGGTATTCCGCCTGCACCATGATCGGCACGATTGCGCAATCTTGGCCCGTCAACCGTTCCACAGTGACGATCTCGCCGTCCGCATGAAGGGCTGCGGCGTCGATATGCGCGTCCACACCGTCGTACAGGTCGGTCACCCATTCCGAGATGGAGATCCGTGTCTCGCCCGTGGCGATGGGCAGGCCCATGCTGCCGATATAGCTTCCCGTGGGGGCATCCGGCAGGTCGTCGTAGAGGACATCATAGATTTCCTCATCATCCGGCGGTGCGCCGGTGCCTTCGGGCAGTTCCGGCTGCTCCATCGCCAGCTGCATCGAGGCGACCAGTGCGGCCAGGGCCGTATAGGCGGCCTGCACCTCGTCGCCCCGCTGTTCCTCTTCGGGGATGGCGTAATACAAATCTTCCGCAGCATACACCGGCGCGGCTGCTTCATCCGAGGCGGCGATGGCTTCGTTCAGCGCGGCTTCCAGCTCGGCGTTGTCCGGGTCGGACTGCCACGCCGCGCTGGCAATGGCCCACTGGCGCACGGCGCCAAGAATTGACTGCCGATCCAGCGCATTGACAGTGTCTACAAAGGCTTGCGCTTCAGGGCTGAGCGCCGTTTCGGGCGTGGCCGTCTCCGGTGTGGCCGCTGCGGTCACCGCTTCCGGGGCCTGCGGATCGGCGCCGGGGGCCTCCTCGGCAAAGGCTGCGCCCGGCGTCATCGAAAGGCACAGCATACCGGCCAGCAGTCCGGCCAGTATGCGGCGCATGGGTTTGTGCTTCATAACATACCTCCAGTTTCGTCAGGTGGCCGCCTTGGCGGCTTCGGCCTGGCGCTTGTCAAAAATCGCCTTGATCTCTGGCGGGGTGACCCAGGTATCGTCCAGCTCGAACGGCTCGACAGGTTCCGGCAGGACCGGTTTGTGCGGGGCGTCGGTGGGCTTCTGCTCGGCGGCGTCAGCCGGGCGGCCCTCGTGACAGTCCTTGCGCCCGACCGTGATAGAAAATCCAAATGTAATGCTGTACTTTTTCATAAGACGTCATTCAACCTCCGCATAGTCTACAAGCTTTGCCACGACCAGATACCGCACATTGGGGTCATCGGTACAGGTGGATAGGGTGAGGATATGGTCATCGGTGCTGGCCGTCACACCGTAATCAAAGGCGCATCGTTCAAAGGATTTGGCCAAAATCGAGCGGAATTCGTTGTCGGTGGGGTGGGTGGCGATGCAGTCGTAGTCGGTGTCGGCCCGCGCCACGCCGGTGCTGAAGATCTGGTAGGTCAGCATCGCATCCGAGAGGGACAGGTAGATGTACGGGTGTTCCTCGCCAAATTCATAGACACGGTAGTTGTGCAGCTGGCCAAAACTGTTTTCCCGATCTTCGTCAAAGGTGTGGCCGTAGAGGACGAGATTGCGCGGCAGCGTGGCGGAGCTGGACAGGTCACAGTCATAGTCGGCATAGATCGAGCCGAATTCGTCGTACTCACCCAAAGCGTTGCGACGCAGATAATAGTCGTTGTCGTCCGCCTGCTGCACCGGGGCGTCGATGTTGGTGCCGGGGACCGTCAGCCAGGCGACCGAATCCGGGTTGGCCGCGTGTGCGTCCGCCAAACGCTCGTCCGGCGCGGCGGTGGTCACGGGCAGCGGGACGGCTGCGGTTTCACCGGTGGCTGCCGCCACACTCCCGGCCACACCTCGGGGCCAGAGCAGCACAGCCGCCACACCGGCCAGCAAAATTGCCAACGGAACCAGCCAAAGGCCATACTTGCGAAAGAATCGCTTCACGAGACCACCTCCTTGCGGGGCAGCAGGATGTCGTCCTCGGCCCAGGACAGGGAGGGCAGCGGCGCGAAGTGCCGTCCGTTCTGCTCCACCCACCGGCCGCGCTGGCAGCCAAACACATGGATGTCGTGGGCGTTGAGCACCGAGAGCAGCGCCTCCAGCTCCTGCGGCTCACACAGCAGGTCGGCCGGGTCGCCAATGAGCAGTGTGTTGAAGCTCGTATGCTCGGCGCTGGCGATGATCTGCTTGACGGCGGGGCGCATCAGCAGGGGCATGGTGGGCGGTGTGTCGGAGGTCAGCTCCCCGGTCAGGCGCCATTGCAGCTTGCGCACCGCCCGCAAACAGGCCTTGCGCTGGCGGCTCATCCCGGCCAGGTCGGCGGTGTTGGATTGATAGAGACATTGTGCGGTCATTGAAAATTACCTCCTTGCAAATTGCGTTCATCTCGGTTTACGGTACACTTCTTTGCGCAGGGCCAGCGCACGGCGGTTGTCGTACCAGTGCAGCAGCTGCCGCACCAGCAGCGGGCTGCCTGCCAGTGCCAGGACAGCCATAACTTTAGACCAAGTCCTCATCCTCATCCCCCTTTCCGCCCACCACAATATCGTTGGAGGGCACGTAGATCTTCTGTTTTTTGGGCGGTGCAGGCGGCGCGGCTTTGGGGTTGGACTCCGCAGCGCGTCGAGGCCTCGGTGCGATGGGCCTGCGCAGGATCATCAGCATACAGGTAAAGATAAACAGCGCCAGGCTGACCAGCATGATGAGCAGCAGCACATCGGTGGGAATCTCCTGTACCGGTTCCGGCTCGGCGGGGGCGTTGACCGGCGCGTAGTACAGTTCATAACAGACATTCCCGGTCAGGCTGTGGCTGACGGTGCCGGTATAGCGGGTCGTGGCGATGTAGGTGCCGTCCTCCTGCGCGGTCTCGCTCACGGTCAGGTCGGCCAGCGTCAGCGTACCGGCAAAGCCGTCCTCATCGCTGTAGTCGATGGTCTCCCGCACTTCGCTGCGGGCCTCATCGGGGATATTGCTGTACACCGAGACATCAAAGGTCTGCTCGGCTTCCTTTTCCTCGGTGGTGGCATCTTCCGGCGTCTCGGTGATGGCCCAGAGGGTGTAGGGCTCGCCCATGCGGGTCAGGCCGTCCAGTTCCAGCGCATCGGCGGTGGTGCCCTCCGGCACGCGGTACCGCATGACGATCAGCGTCTGCCGGCCGTCAGGGACGGTGGCGATCTGGTAAGGATAATACGCCGGGGTTGATTCGCCAGAAATATTACTATCTGTATTGTTTTCGGGAACTGCCTCACCGGTATTATCTGTGGTACTGCTTGTCGTTTCCGGCGACGGCCCCGAAACAGGCGCAGGGGCAGCCTCCTCGGCCAGCGCCGGCAGGCAGCACCCTGCCGCCAACGCGCAGGTCAAGAAGAATGTGGCGATCCGTTTGGTCATAGTGTGTCCTCCTTCTGGTGGGTTTCTTTCTTATTCAATTCCCGCTCCACGATCCGCCGCAGTTCCTCACGGTCGGTGGTGATGAGCTCCTGCTCCATCCGGCTGCACCGGATGGCGACGGTCACATGGTTGGAGTTGGTGGAGATCAGGGCGTTGCCGCGCTCAAACCGGGTGATCAGGTCGATCTCGGCGTCGGTCAGTTTCAGCACCTTCTGCACCAGCTGGGCCTCGTCCTCCTCCAAATTCAAAATGATCTTGATCTTGCAGTTGTTGAGGATGCCGCGCCCGTACTTGCCGTCCTCCAAAGCAAAAAAGTCGGAGATGTCCTGGGTGGCGATCAGCGGCGCGCCGCCGTACCCGCGAATGGTCTTGACGGCCTCGAAGATGTAGTTGGCAGCCAGCGAGTTGGACGAAGCACCGATGATCTGCCATGCCTCGTCCACCACCAGCAGCTTCGGTTTGGTGATGTCCTCCTTGACCTTCGACAAGGCAAAGTTGAAAGCGATGAAGGTACCGACCACCAGCATATCCCCGGTCAGGTCACTGATGTCCAGCACGGTGTAGGGGTTGTCCAAATCCACATTGGTGGGCCGGTTGAAGTTGGACGCTGACCCGGTCACAAACACCGAGAGGGCGTTGGCCAGCCGGTGGGCCTCCGGCTTTTCGCGCAGCACTGCGTACAGGTCGCCGGGCAGCGGCATTTCCCGGTAGCGGCTGGGGTCTTTGGGGTCGAGCAGGCTGTCGTTATCGTGGGTGATGCCTTTGCGGGCGTAGGTCTCGATGAGGGCCTCGTCCAAAATCTGCGATTCCTCGTTGGTCATGTCGCGCAGCCGGAGCGAAAACAGAACGTGCAGCGTCTGGATCTGCGCAGCCAGGATGGAACGCTGCAGGGCCGCGCCGTCCAGCACCTCCCGGCTGCGGGTGTCCTGTTTGCGGATCTCCATGAAGTTGATGGTGTCGGGGCTGCCGGGGCCGAGCCGGATGAAGGTGCCGCTGACCGATTTACACATCCGATAAAATTCGTGCCCTTTCAACGGCGCGATGATGTACACCGGCACCCCGGAGAGCCGAAACCGGTGGGTGATCAACTGGGTGGTAAAGGTTTTGCCTGCGCCGGAAGTGCCCATGAGGGCGATGCCGCCGTTTTTGTAGATGCGGGTGTCGAAGTTGTTGAGGGATACCAGCGAGTTGTTGTACTGGTTGACGCCCAGCAATACACCGTTTCGGTCGCACAGCTCGTAACTGACCAGCGGGTAGCAGGAGGCCACGCCGAAGGTGAGCATATTGCGGCGGTATTTTTTGAAGAGCCGCGGGTCGATCTGGCACAGCGGCAGCGCCGAGAGAAAGGCGGCTTCCTGCCGGAACCGGCAGAGCTGCAGATCCATGTCCTGCGAGATACAGAGCTTGCGCAGCTCGCCCACCCGCCACTGCAGGTCCTTGGGGTTGGCCGCCGTCACCGTCACAAGGATGGCTGCGTAGTAGAAATCTTCCCCGTTGGCGAGGCCGTCCTTGAGGAAATACCCCGAACGGATAGCACCGGCCAAATCATCGAAGTCGGTGTTGGTGTCGCTGGTCTCCTTGATGCGGCTGCGGTTGAGCCGAATTTGCTGACCGATCTTCTGGATCATCCGTTCCTTGGGCTGGCGTTCGACGAATAAATCCACGTCGATGCCCTCGCCCGCGTTGACCAGCAGGTTCAGCCACCCGGCCGTCACCTGGGGGCGGTAGCCGTCGGCGGGGATCATCAGGTAGGCGTGGCATAGGCCATCCATACAGACATACTTACCGTGTTTGAAGTCAAGCGCGGGCGGGATCAGAAAGGCGTTGGCCGGAATGTCATCAAGGGCGGTGACATCCTCCTCGGCCAGAAAGCTCGCCAGCACATCCTGGATGCGGTCGGGCAGCGGATGCTTCACCGCTGTTTGCCGGTTGAGCAGGTCGTAAAACACCTCGGTGACGAACTCGTCCTCGTTGTCATGCTCCACGACGTTGTTGCCGCACTGGCCCAGGTAGGTGCGAAAGTTGCGGGCGGTGGTTTCCAGCATCGAGACGATCTCGGCATAGGGGGTATTGCGCTCATTCACCGGGCTTTCGTACTGAAAAATGACGAAGAAGCGGCGGCTGACGGCGTCCCGGGAACCAAGGCGGGAGACAAAGCGGATGTAATCCGCATGGTGCGGGAGGACGGCGGGGTCTTTCTCGTTGGCTTCATCCTCCCGCAGCTTGGCCAGGTAGGCGTTGACGGCGGCTTTCTGGGCCAAACTTTTGATCTGCAATTTGACCGGCGCGATCTTGAGCATACTGGCAAAGGATTGGATGACGTTGCGCTGTTCCCGCGCCGACCGCAGCATGAAGTTGATGGGCTCGACCTCCAGAATCTTGATGTACCGGCCATCGGTGGTTGTCACGATACCATTCTCAATTTTGGCGATCGGCAGCAGATCGTAGAGAGTCTGGCTGCGGGCCAGCTTGCCGGGGGTGGTGCTGCGCTTGCGCACCGTCTTGGCTCCCTTGGGCAGCCGGGCCTCGTCCTCGTAGTAGACGACGCGGTATTTCCTGCGGTTGATGAACCGCAGATGCCGCCGCTTGTTGGCTTCGAGGTTGCCCTCCACGGTGGGGGTGACGATGCGCCTGCGCCGCAGGAAGCGGAACCAGTGGGCCAGGAACTCGGTCAGGCTGTCGCCCTCAATGCCCACGACGGCGAAGATCGCCAGCGGCAGCGAGATGACAATGACGAGAATCAGCCGCCAGTTGAAGGGCAGTGGCAGGTACATGAGCGGGATGCCGGTGCCGGCGGCCAGAACGGCGGCCTCCACCGCATTGCGCAGCCGGATGCTGCCACCGAAGATCGAGCCCGTGTCGATGAAATTCTGCGGGATGAAGTAGACATCCCGCCGCTCACGCTCCGCCAAAGGCATTCCTCCTCTCAGTTAAAATGGATCTATGTCAATGCAGATACTGCTCCGGGTCTGTGTACTGCCCGTTCACGATGAAGCATATATGCAGGTGGTTGCCGGTGGAATCGCCGGTGGAGCCCACCTCAGCGATGGTGTCGTACTTGCTGACCGTCTGGCCAACGCTGACCAATAATCGGCTGCAATGGGCATACAGCGTGCAGATGCCGCCGCCGTGGTCGATGACCAGATAGTTGCCGTAGCTGGGCGAGGTGGTGGCCGTGATGACCGTCCCACTCTGCACCGCCAAAATCGGGGTGCCGTAGCCATAGGCAATATCCAGGCCATTGTGGTTGGTTGTGTCCTTGCCGGGCAGGCCGACATCCGGCCGTTTGCCAAAGCGCGAAGTGATGTGGGAACGCCAGGCGGGGTCGTTGAACGGGTTGCCGAAATCGCCCTCGGCCACCGGCACGGTGCTGCCGGCGGTCAGATCGTTGATCTGTTCGAGAATGGAAATGCCCTCGCGCTCTTCGATCTCCTGCAAGTACAGCGTCAGGTTTTGGGCGTAGTCGCTGGCAAAGGCACGCTCGGTTTCATCCAGCTGCCAGATTGTGTCTGCAAAGTAGTTGTCGCCTGCGTAGGAGATGGTGTAAGTCGTGTAATCGTGGGTTTCGGGTACTTTGGTGGGTACGCCGTCCACGATCTTGTCCACCATCTCGATCTTGGTCTCGGTCTCGGCGGTGTAGCTGTAATACTCGTCCTGGTGGGCCTTGACCTGTTCGGCCAGGTCGTCGATGCTGATGGACTCATAATCGGTGGCACCCATGTGGGCGCAGTACATCGAGAGAATTTCAAGCGCGTTAAAGGTGACCTGCCCGCCCACAGGGTCCACGACCTCGGTGGAATAGCGGCCCTTGCTGTCCTCCTCGATCTCGGCCAGAACATCCTCGTAAGCCGTTTGCAGCACCGCGCCGATGCTGTTCTTGATTTCGATGACATTTTCGGCGATCTCCATCTCATCGGTCAGGACGGTGTCGCTGGGGGCCAGCAGACTGCCGAAGACCACGGCGGGCAGCGAAAGAATCAGCAGCACTGGCAACAGCAGTACCACCACAATGACCGTGGCGGCCTGTTTGTGGTATTCCTTGACAGTCTGGGCCGCCGCGCCCGCCGCACCGCCCGCTTGGGCGGCCTGCACGATTTTGGCGACCTTGCTGGCGGCACGGGCGGCGTCGGTCAGCTGGTCAAGGCTGTCTCTGCGTTCATCCGCCACGGTTCTGCCTCCTGGCGGGGGCTTTGGGCAGCGCGGCGACCTTGCGCTCCTCGTACTGGTAATGGCCGCGCTCGTCTTTGGTGGTGGGGGTGCGCTCTACGGCCGAGGCGGCGTACACCTTGTACCACTGTTCGCCGTCCCGGGAGGTCTGCACGGTGTAGTGCCCGCTGGGCCGCTCGAACTGCCTGGCGTTGTACATGGCGAACTGAATCTGCCCGCAGCCCGGGATGATCTCCCGCCCGGTGATCTTGCCGCCGCCGATCTCCACATCGGTGGTGCGGTTGCCCATCTGGCCCAGCGCCACCCGCTGCAGGGCAGCCTGCTGGAGACTGGAAGAGGTGGGGATGGTAGCCGGGGAGGCTGTACCGCCGGAAGCAGCAGGTCCGCTGCCAACGCTGGCGGCATAACCGGCGGATGTTTCACCCGCGGCAGCCCCCGCGGCCTGGGCAATCTCTGTTTCATAGCCCGGCGAGACCGGCACGGCAGTGTCGCCTTCGAGTGCCAGCGGGCTGGTGGGAATGGGCGCATCGGCGGGAATGTCTGCGCCAACGTCATCCAGGACAGCACCGTCCGCCGAAGCAGGGATGGCCCCAAAGCCATCCGCGGAGAAATCGGCGGCAGCATCCGCACTCCCTTGAGCGGGCGCCGGGTCGGGCGTCCCGGCAAAGTAGCCCTGCATGGCTTCCTCGGCGGCCGCGCCGTGGATGGCGCCGGGCGTCTGCCCGGTGGCGACAGAGCCGATGACCCGGCTGGCAAATCCATTGTCCTGGCCGAGCGTACTTCTATATAGAGAGGCACCAAGGCCGGAAGTGATCCCGCCGCCACCCGAACCGCTCATGGAAGCGGCCGTGTCGGTCTCTAGCTTGGAGCTGACCATCCCGGCCAGCCCACCGGAGAATGCCGAAGCTGTGCCCGCCCCGGCTGCGGCGCTTCGGCTGCCCGCGCCCGGCATCTGGCCCGAAAGGACGGCCTTGCCTGCCTGCATCCCGCGCAGCGCCATGAAGGCTTCGGCCAGGATGGAGCCGGGAGCCCGCCCCACACCGAGGCCCATCGCCTGGAGGATGCTGTCGAGCTTGGTGCTGACCTTTAAGAAAGCGATGGCGCAGAGGAACCAGACAAACAGGTTGCCGGATACCACTTCCTTGCCCTGGCTGGCGACGGCAGCTTCCACGTCGGCTTCCGACACAGCCAGCGCGGGCAAGGCCCAGCAGACTGCCATTGCGGCCATACCGGGCAGCAGAATGACCTGTTTTCGCAAACTTGATTTGTGCATAACGCCTCCTTACAACGCCAGCGGGTTCGCCAGAAACTCGGCCACCATGTTGGTGAACAGCTTGAGACACCAGGCGTTCATGATGAGCAGGAACAGCTGGCTGGCAAACACCCGGCACCAGCTCTTGAAGATGTTCGAGGTGCTGCGCGAAGCCCCCAGCGCAAACGCCACCGGCGCGGTGAATACGAGAATGCCCAGCGTGATGTACCGCTCGGCGGCCTCCAACAGCAGTTTGAGATAGTTCCACGCCAGGATGATGAGCAGGATCAGGGCGATGAGGGCTACCGACCCGTTGGCGATGACGCCGATGATGACCAGCAATATGGAATTGAAATTGCCGAACTGCACGGCAGGCAGGGCGCTGTCCACGATCCAGCTGTAGGGCGTGCCGCCGATGGACAACGCCAGGTTGACGATGTCGTCGGCGTACCAGATGCAGAGCAGAAACACACCGCTGCGCAAAAGCAGTTTGACCGGGTCCTCGGTCTCCACGTCCAGCCCGGCACCGTAGTTTTTGAACAGGCACCAGATCAGGTTCAAGAGCAGCAGCCCCACGCCGATCCAGACAAAGATCTCGTACATGGTCTCTGCAGCCGGAAAATACCGCTTGAAGGTGTTCATATCGCAGCCCAGCGCCCCCAGCACCGAGGTGGAAATCAGGTCGAGCAGGTTCATGACCTGGGTGGCCAGCCACTCGACAATGCCGTCTAAGATTCCCATGCGCGGCCTCCGTTACGGGGTACCGGGCGTCCAGGTTCCACCGGAAAAGAACGGCGTGATGTAGGCCATAATGAAGCCCAGCCCGTTGAGGATGGCCCAGGTGATGACGATGCGCTTGAGCCATGCGCGGCTGTCGTCCACCGTGCGGCCGTTTTTGGAAAAGTTCATGAGCAGCAGTGCGACCGAGGCACAAACCACCGCCGTAATAGTGGAGATGGAAACGATCTGGGTGTAGACGTCCTGCATGATCTCGGATGCCTTAGTCCAGACGGTCGTGCCGGATGCGGCGCTGGCGGGCAGCATGGTCGTACCTGCCACGAGCAGGCCGAACGAAACCTGATCCGCCAGGCGCATGAACCTGCGCACGGCGGATTGGGAAAATTTGAGCAAATGCATGGATTCCTCCTTTGTCAAGGTAAAATGGCATAACAAAAGGCGCCCCCTCGGTCAATGACCGAAGGGACGCCTTTGCGGCTTCGCTTGCTTTTTAAGCCGTTATCATTATAGCACAGGGATATTGCAGGAAAAAGTGTAGTAACCACGAAAATAGATTGTAATTTCTATGAAGCACATAACGCAACTATCAGTTTTGATACCACCCCTATCTTTTGTTCCAAGCAGGTTAATTGCACGCCAAATGTTGATAAACCGTGCCAAATGGGAATGCCGTTAACGGCACAAAAAACTGAATGCGATAGAACGAGGCATTACGTATCCCGACTCCTAAAGAAGATTGAACTAGGCTCTGGCAGTAGGTTTGGCTGGCAGAGATATGGTTTCCACCTGCCGCAAGCACTTTTGAATGCACGGTACAGCAAAACGGATTGGTACGTGAAAGTGATGCTCAAACTGTGTGCAGATGGGATGAGGTGGCAATTTTTTCACTAAAAGAATGCTATATTGTGATGGATATGGAAGGGTTGACTTATAGTTAAGTCCAATTAGAGGAGAGATAAGCTTGCACTTTTCCCTGTGAAAACTCATAGAAGGATAAAATTGGATCGGTTTACCAATTTTGCCTGCAGAACGACCGGTCATGCCAGACACATTGACAAGTAATTGTGTACGATATAATGTTATTGCAAGGATTAAAATATTATCCTGCACGGGATGATTTTGTGATGAATTGGAGAAAGTACACTATGGGAAAAAGCAATCTGGGATGAACTACAAGAGTGCATATACCTTAACTTGTTGTGGTGTATAAGATATTGACGAGGGGGGCGATTCCAGTGTTCACATCAAGAACTTTAAGGTTTCAATGAAGCTGATTAAGTGATACTAAAAGTCAAGAATTAATAAGGAGGCATAATATGTCTACTACAATGAATCATTTCGCAAAAAAAGCTATGGGATGCGTTATAGCCTTTTTGCTGGCTGTGACTATGACGGCTAACGTCAATGCAGAAGCACCATCCGAGATTACGAATACTGTCAATCCAGTTACAGCAGAAAGTAATGTACTTGATGCGCTGATTCAGAACAGTACTTTCCGTAACGACATTGCTGCAGAAGCTCCAGATGCAGAAATGATTGACACCAAGTATCTGTCTCAGGCAAAAGAAAACTATGTGATTTTTGAAAAGGATACCATTGTTTCGGCAAAGACAATGCGGAATGGCAGCAACTGCGTTCAGCATAAAGAGGACTTTGCAGTGGTAGTTGCAGCATCGGACTTTACGAATGTTGGCAGCAGTACTTCGAGCCGTAATGAAACGGATTCGTCTAATAGTATTCGAATTTATACCACAATTTATTATGATGTGCTGGAAAATGATGGACGCGAATTCAATGATTTGACGAAAGTAACTGGCTATTATAATTGGACTACATCAAACGGGACAACTATCAGCAATCAAAATGTGAGACTGGGGCAAACAGGCTGGACAATCGGTAGTTATGCCACTCAGTATAAAGATTATAGTATTTCTTCTAACAACTGGACGCAATATCCGGTTTCTTCGTGGGAACCAGTCCTTGCGGGTAATAATGACTATGTTGGAGCAACCTATACTGTGACTCTCAGAGACTCAAATGGCAAGACTTGGATTGTTGAATTGGTCAACAATATTTGAAGGAGTAAGAGAAAGTGATCACCTTTTGGAATCGAAAAGAGGTCATGATTTGTAACTCGCAAAAAGAGTGTGACGCGGCCTGTGCACTTCTTGATGCACACCAAATTTCCTATATTGTGAGGGTTCGTTCAAGGAATTCTCCTTCAGTCTTTTCAGTTGGGGTGCGCGAACGATCGGGTACTTTTATGCAGAGTACGATTGGCACATATATGTACTATATATATGTCAAACGTGATGACTACGAATATGCCAAAAGGTGTATGCACCCACAGAGAAAATGATACTAGTCATAATCATGCTTACCCTCTGCGGTCAGCATTTGGATTGGAATAATCATGCGCAGGCAAAGCAAATCTATCCCGATTCGTATTGTTCATTACATATCTGATGCTTAATCTCTTGAGACGAAAAGCACAGAGACGCAGGATTAACTCTTGCCCTCTGTGCTTTTTGTCTCTTTGTGGGTGTTTGTTGGGCGGTTACATTCAAACTCAAGAGGAGCTCTTTTGTGACTGCCACCATTGAGCAGTATCACCGTCGGGAGAGCGGCGCGAAAGAAGCTCCCATTGAGTTGTACCGCTAGAAGGGGGAATTTGCCCTGTGAGTAGAGGATGTTACAGAGGTCCTGTGGGGCAGAAAGGTGTCTCCGGCAAACCATCTGTGAGCTGAACAAGAAAGTGTATGTCCACATTGAGGATTGGCGCATCCGCCCCTTGCGGAACCAGCGACACTAGGATGTCTATGTGGACGGGAGCTATCTGCGCCGCAGGTTGGGCACAAAGTTTGAAAATATAGCTATTCTGGTGGCGATTGCGATGAAAAGGACGGTTGACGTGAGATTCTTAGTGCTTCCGCAGGCATAATGGAGGACCAAGCCATCTGGGGCAAATTCCTCCAGTGGCTACATAGTTTCAGTCTGGAGGGGGTTAAACTACCTACTGCAATTTTCTCAGTGACCACTAAACCCGCACCCACACCGATAACGTTATTGCACAGTCCAACCAGTAGATTCGTAGCATTCGTGTTGCGAGCGGTCCCCCGGACGGCAACTCCGTCCTCATGCCGGTCTATACCTAAGCTGGACCAAGTGTCCAGTTATCAGTTGGGCAACAAGAAGTACATGAACATGAAGAATCTGGAGACTATTCTTGAGAATATTACTATTACCAACCAACTTCACCCATGACGCTATTTTGCAAGAATACTTGGTACTACCCGCAAGGCCAGGAAATTATTGACAGGTACGATAAATTATTGTAGATGCAGCAGAGCATCGCATTGATTTAATACATATTCATTGTGAGAAACAACAATAATGATTTTATTCTCCTTGTGACTTTTTAAGTATAGCATTAAGTTCTTACAACTAATTTCATCTAATGAAGAGTCAGGTTCATCCAAAATTAATACGTCGCCTTTTTTTAAAAGTGAACGCATTATGCATAGCTTTCTCGATTCACCACCAGAAAGTGACTCAGTTGATATAATGCTCTTACTATGTAGTTTTGTGATATTTAATAATTTTGACAAAAGGTGTATCTTTTTACCATCTATACCTTTTTGGTAGGGAAGTAGAATTGTTACATTTTCTTTGTACGTTCCAGGAATAATTGCGTTTGTCTGACTTAAATAGGTAATATTATTTTTGCGGAGAAAACTAGTATCAATATCTTTGATATCGATGTGATTAAAGTAAATGTGTCCTTTTGGTAGTCGCTCATTATAAAGTCCCAGAAGTATATTTAATAGTGTAGTTTTCCCTTTCCCGTTTTCTGCAAGAACACCGTATATGTTATCTACTTTTAATTCAAAATTAAGAGAGTTTAACAATAGAGGACTATGGTCAGAAAATGAAAACGATAAATTCTGACATATAATTGATGTGATTTTTACCGGTCTTATACTTCCTGTGGTTTCCACTTTTTGTGAATACAATTCTTCTATTCTATCGGATGATACTTTAGCATTTTGATACGATGAACCTAGTGACAAGAAGTACTGTGCTGCACTCTGCAGCAAGGAGGAATAGTTAGAAAAAGTCAGCAGAATACCGATAGTAAGATTTCCTTCTGAAACTAGCGAGGCCCCCCAGTAAAATGACGGCACATTGCGTAAAAGTTGTTGTCGCACCCTGAGCAAAAGATATAAGGAGACGGGTGGTGGAATCTTCTACTCTAGCATGGAGTAATTTGTCGAATGCGGGATTAAGCCGTTGTCGAAAGGCATTCTCGATAGCATTGGATTTTATGAAGTAATCGTATTCCAATTGCTCAAACAGTTTGGCAAAAAAGTCGTTCTCTGTGTTTCTCAGCTTTCGACGTTTCTGCAGAAGAATTCTCTTTGTTGATATATAGATTGCAACATAGAGCAATGTTGAAATGATGAGGATGGCCGACATTTCTGGACTAATAACGTAGCAAACAATCAATAGCACAATAAAAAGGATGCCTTGCCTCAGAACGTTTATTAGTACATTTACATAAAATCCAACAATTGTATTGGCATCCTGGTTTATAGCTTGATTTAACGCAGCCTTATTTTGCTGCTGAAGAAATAAATAAGAGAGAGATTGGACATGAAAAATGATTTCACAATTGTATTCTTTTGCTATTTCTGTTCCTACCTTAGTGCCAACAATCCCGGAACTAATATTGAGTAGTTGACTTAGGAAGAAAAGCAGAATAAGAATTAAGCATTTATTCGATATTATTTGGATTTTCTCCATTCGTGAAATATCTGTAATTAGTGAACCTGTGAGATATGGGGGAATTAATCCTAAAAGTGTTCCTAGCAGTGAAGCAAAGAAAACTATAGCAAGGCCAATTTTATGTGCACCAAAGTTTTTTTTGCATCTATTAAACATATCACATTAATCTCCGTAAAGTTTTATGTTGCTTTCGAGATCGAACAATCTTGGATTTTGATTCTTGGCCATAAGAATATCGATACTACATGTATTTAGTACTTTATTACACTTAACTGTGGCTTGTGTGTATCAAAATACACTTCGATAGCGTCACCTCTTCGAACGTTTGGCCTATCCCAGATAAAATCCGATTTTCCAATGAACTGTTTCCCGTTTAC
>ERZ1090869.409-NODE-409-length-23275-cov-4.983721_pt1 | contig 23275 bp, 17 predicted proteins | sample MGYA00478474_ERZ1090869 | MGnify/ENA primary metagenome ERZ1090869 (study PRJEB33644, sample SAMEA5815748) | chicken gut metagenome | biome: Chicken; feature: Gastrointestinal Tract; material: Caecum | place: Ireland | collected 2019-01-01 | study: A study of the... | reverse complement strand
AATGAAATTATCAGGAAACAGAAAATGTATGAAAAGCAAAGGAGGAAAAGAGGTATGAAGAAAAAGCTGATCAGTCTGTTGATGACAGTAGCTATGGCGGGTTCCGTTCTAATGGGCAGCAGCATAGTATCTGCGGCAGAGAACGCGGAAACAGAGACGGAAGCTGCTGCAGAAGAAACAGAAGAATCCGCAGATGAGAGTACAGGAGGCGGTACAAGTGACGGCCTCGAGGATGTCTCCGAACCGGTTACACTGTCTCTGATGGTTACTACAAGGCCGAGTACGGATGCAAAAGATTTTTATCTGGACTGGCTTCCGGAACTGGTTCATGAGAGATTTCCGAACATTACCATCGAAGTGGAGCAGTTACCCACAGATCAGTATAAACAGACAGTACGTTTAAGATTTGCCAGTGGTGAAGGTCCGGATCTTTTCACATGGTGGGCAAAGAAACAGGCAGAGGATCTTGTACAGGCAGAATACGTAAGAGATTTGTCAGATTTCAATCTTCTGGATAAATTTGACGCGTCTATTACCAGTGCGTATACCTTTGATGATAAAGTTTACGGACTTCCATTGGGTACAAGTTTCCTGACAACATGGTACAACAAAGATATGTTCGCTGAGGTTGGCTATGACACATATCCTACAAACTGGGATGAATTTATTGATGTTTGCCAGAAATTAAAAGATGCCGGATATACTCCGATCACTTGCGGGGATAATTCAAGTTTTGTAATCCAGTTTGCTATGTATCAGATCGGTGCCTCTGAAATTTATGCAGAAAATCCGGATTTTGACAATCAGCTTTACACAGGTGAGACGAAATTTACGGATGAGTGCTGGGTAGATACAGTAAGTAAACTCCAGTATCTGTACGACAACGGATATGTTGTAGAAGATTCACTGGGACTTTCACAGGATCAGAGCCGTCAGCTGTTTATTGATGGCGAAGCGGCCATGATTTTTGATGGAAGTTTTGGTTATACACAGCTTATGAATGAAGGCGCTGCAGATTTCGAAAGAGGTATGTTCTGTGTTCCATCAAATGCAGAGGGCGAAGATTTTGTATATAACTGGACTTCCGCAAATGCTCTGTTTACCAGTAATCTTTCTGATGAACTTCATCAGCAGGCATGTGATCTGGTAATGCAGTACTGGTTTGATGAGTCTTCTCCGCTTTTCGAAGCATGGGTAGAAAATACTACTGATATTATCGCGTTTGAAGGTGTATCTGACAGCCGGGAGATGATCAATGAATATCTGGATCGCTATAAAGATTTCCAGAATATCGATAATCTGAATAACGCTTGGCCGGAGGGCGTATCTGATGAAATGTGCTCCAGATTCCAGGAAGTAATTACTGGTGATGCCACAGCTGAAGATGTATGCGAGGCAATGCAGGCCAAGTTTGAGGAACTGGCAGGATAAGCAGCAGTAACAGCTGAATAGATTGTAACAGGTTAAGGCATTTGTAAACTTCCATTTACAGATGCCTTCCTTGTTAAATGCAGTTAAGACAAATTGAAAGGAGAGGCATATGATTGATAAAAGAATTAGGAATGTCTTGCTGATATTTATTATTCCTGCTCTGGTCTTCTATGTGGTTTTCTGGATTTCTCCGGTTCTAATGTCTTTTTATTACGGACTTACTAATTGGAGAGGTCTGGGTACCTACGATTTTATCGGATTGACGAACTATGAAAATCTCATCAAGCAGGGAACCTTATTTGCTTCAATGGGAAATACCATTAAATATACATTGTTCGTTGTAATCTGGGGAAATGTTCAGGCTCTTGCGCTCGCTATGATTTTAAATATGAAACTTCGATCCAGGGGAATATTCAGGACAGTCTTCTACATACCGGCATTGTTCAGTACTATTGTTGTAGCTTTCCTGTGGAGTTATGTATATGCTCCTCATTATGGAATGATCTCAGAGATTTTTGAACTGCTGGGACTTTCCGGGGCACCCAATCTCCTTGGTGACAGATCAACTTCGCTTTTTGCAGCAGCTTTTGTTGAGACCTGGAAAACATCCGGAACAATGACAATTATTTATCTGGCCGGACTTCAGAATATTTCTGATGAGGTAATAGAGTCGGCCAAAATTGACGGATGTACCGGATGGCAGGCAATTCGTTATGTAAAAATTCCGATGCTTTCCAACACAATTACTGTTAATGTAATGCTGGGACTGATAGGCGGATTCAAATCATTTGACTATATCTTTGCATTAACCAGTGGTGGCCCCGGGGACTCCTCATCTACACTGATGTATACAATTTATAAAATGGCTTTCGTGGAAATGCAGTATGGTAAAGCAGAAGCTCTTGCGGCGATGGCGTTTGTATTTATTTTAGTTGTATCTATCGCTGTACTGACAATTATGAAAAGAAAGGAGCTGGAAGCCTGATGAGAAAAAGTACAAGAAATGAAATATTAGTGACCATAGGACTCACTGTTTTTTTCCTGGTTTTTCTTTCACCAATATTTATCGCGCTGTTTGGTTCCTTCAGAGAATTAGATGATACGTCTAACTATCTTCAGTTGTTTCATCCACTACATCTGGAAAGCTATATTACAGCTTTTGAAAGAATGAATTATTTCAGATCGCTTGGAAACAGTCTTACCATTACAATTACCAGTGTGGTGGTACTTCTCACCTGTTGCTCTATGGCAGGTTATGCTATTGCAAGACTGAAAGGAAAACTTGGAAGCTTTTTCCAGATATTCTTTCTGGCAGGAATGATTGTATCGGCTCAGATGTCTATTATTCCGATGTATAAAGTCGTAAACGGACTGGGAATCGGCAATACTATTATTGCACCGATCTGCTTATATGTGACCTCCGCATTGCCGTTCTCAATCTTTCTGTATACGAATTTTATTAAGTCCGGAGTTCCTTACAGCCTTGAAGAAGCTGCGAGAATTGACGGCGCAAGTATTCCGTTTACTTTTGTAAAGATTGTAATTCCGTTGACAAAGCCAGCGCTTGTATCCCTCATAATTACACAGGGAGTACCAATCTGGAATGATTTCTTTTTTGGAATGTTGTTTTTATCTTCACCTACGAAGAAAACGCTCCCGCTGATGATGCTTAATTTCATTGGTGACATGGAAAATGCAACTCAGTGGAATATGTTGTTTGCAGCCTGTTTCCTGAGCGCTCTTCCGATATTGATTATTTATGCATTCCTTCAGAGATATTTTGTCGGCGGACTGACAGTTGGCGCTGTAAAAGGATAAGTTTAGAATTTTGGTAGATATATCAGATAAAATCGGTATAATGGATATGAAATGTGCAAATAGAAAGAATTGGGAGGCGACTATGAAAGTTTTAAGAAGTATTCGCTTTAAATATTTTTTATGTCTGCTGGCTATATCCGTTTTACCGGTTTTATTTTTGTTTTTTTATATTTCGCAAAACAACCGGAAATTTTACAACAGTCAGGTCGAAACAGCCAGTGCCAGCGAGGTACTGAGGATTACTACACGAATCAATGAAAACTATCAGGACATAAGGAACTTGATCAGTTCGTTGATTTTCAGCACATATGACGACATAAATTGTATTACAAGCATTTGTGAACAGGAGGCGGAAGGAAAAAGCATTACAGAAAGTCAAAGACTTCAAAATTATCGGATGTTCAAGTATGTTTGTGGAAATCTTCTGGAAAATGCCAGTAATGCAGATGGTGTATATCTTTTTTGTGAAAACGGCCATGTGTATTCTTATATGAAGAACCTTTACTACGGAATTGAAAGACATTATCAGGAAGATAGCTGGTATCAGGAACTAAAAGAAAACAGTACTGTTGAACTTGCCGGTATGGCGCCTTTGGATCGTAATGTATACGGACAGGGTGATTCCTGCTTTCTGGCAGCAAGAAAGTTTCAAAATATCAGGGGAGACGCGACGGCAATACTTGCGGTTGTGTGCAGTGATGCTTTTTTTGAAGATATCAGCCGTGGCGAAAATCTGCCCTGGGGAAGCAGTCTGATCATTGATGGCAAGGGAACGCTGGTCTACGGAGAAGAGGCCGATATATTTACCGAAGAGCAGCTGGCCAGAACTTATGATACTGAGGAAGGGATTATCCATGTGGATGATGATATGACGCGTGCCTTCGTGTATGGTACGTTGGATATTAATGACTGGAAAGTTGTTTCGGCGGTATCTTTTATGTCATTTTATGAAAATTACATGCAAAACAGCCAGATTCTATATGTACTGATTTTTGTAGATCTGGTTTTTGTGATGGTGATCGTTTTCTGGATGGAGAGGCACAGTATCCGACCTATAGTGAGATTGTCTAAGGTGATGGAAACCACTGCAGAAAGCGGGCTTGTTTTTCATAATGAATATAAAGGACGGCGGGATGAAATCGGCACGCTGTATTCATATTACGATAAACTGATCTCACAGATCAACCGGCTTATCAGAGAAAAATATCAGAATGAAATTAAAATTCTGAAGTCCAGACTTCGAAATCTTACATCACAGATTAATGCACATTTTATCTTTAATACACTGGAGAATATTTCCTGCCTGGCACAGATAGAGGGAAATAAACAGATTGTAACTATGTCTAAATCGTTGGGAGATATGCTCCGGTACAGTATGGATTTTGAAGGTGACCTGATCCGCCTGGAGAAAGAAATAAGTCATATACAGCAATACCTGAATATCCAGGAAGTAAGATTCGGGAATGAAATTTCCCTGGTACTGGATCTGGAAAAGGATACATGCAGGCGCAAAGTTATGAAATTCATGCTTCAGCCTATTGTAGAGAACGCCATTGAGCATGGAATGGCAGGGAAAGACTTTCCGTGGATCATTACGATACGAACCCGCCTGCAGAATGGGGATCTGTATATTGACGTAGAAGATAATGGGATTGGAATGGATAAACAAACACTGGAAAGAGTTCGAAGGCGCATATATGAGCCACAGGATGTAGAGGAGGAGCTTCGTTGTTTTAATATCGGTCTGGTGAATATTCATGAGCGTATTCAACTTATTTTTTCGGACTCATATGGTCTTGAAATAGAAAGCAGACCGAACGAAGGAACTAGGGTAACGTTACACATACCGTGGATTTAAGAGGACAGCAGAAAATGTATACTTATATAATAATTGATGATGAAAGGCTGATCAGACTGGGCCTGATCAGTAAAGTGAAGGAGATCAATACCGAAGAATTTCAGTGTATCGGAGAAGCTTCCAATGGTTTGGAAGGACTTCAGCTTATCAGTGAAGCAGAACCTGATATTGTGATTACGGACATGAAAATGGCAAAAATGGATGGTGTGGAATTCCTTCAACGACTGCATGAGGCCCATCCGGGGATTCCGGTTATTGTTCTTAGTGGATATAAAGCATTCGACTATATGAACCAGGCGATTGAACACGGTGTGGTAGGCTATGTATTGAAGCCTTTTTCTTCGGAAGAACTGGAGAAGCAGCTTCTTAAAGCAGTGGCGCGGCTGGAACAGCAGAAGAATATTCTTAAAATGCAGGAAAGAATGGTCAGTCTGGAAAAACGTACAGAAGGAATGGAGTTTTTGAAACTGATTATCGAACCCTGGAATATCGAGAATGAGGAGAATGGGCAATATGCAATGGATCACTGGCATATCCTTATAAGCTTTTACAGCAATATCCCCGACAGTATACAGTTTCTCCGAGAAGGTATTATGCGATGCTACGGGAAAGAAGGATATGTACTTCTCGGGAATCCGGGAATAAATGGACAATACTTTTTATTGTTCGATGCAGAAAAAGAAACAGAGATTATTTTGATTGAAGAGAAACTTACAGATTGCTTTGCATTTTTGAAAAGAAGAAAAACAGAGGGAAAATTGTTTGCGTCTGTTTCAGAATATTTCAGAGGACTGCCGTCTTTAAATCGTGCATATCAGAAAAATGAACAGATTTTAAAAGACGTATATCTGACGGATCAATTCAGGGTTTTTTACGAAAAGAATTATGAAAGAAGAAGAAAAAAAATATTTACGGAAGACGAAATCGTAAATATTCTCAGAACAATAAAATATGAACAGGATGGTGTAAAAAAGGGTACAAGTGTTTTTTTTAACCGCTTTTCGCTGGACAAAGATTCCCTTCTGGATATTGGAAGCGCCTGCAAAAAGCTTTTGTCCAGAGTAGACGAATGGGCGGTGGAAAATCAGGTGGATACAGATGATATCATGGCTGTTTTTTATCAGAGGTATCATTTTTTAGACAATCTGGAGAAAATCGAAAAGGAAATATCCGGATATGTAAATCTGATTTCTTTGTCTATACGCAGGAAAAGTTATGGAAGTGAATATTTATATGAGCGTATGTATCAATATATTCAGGAAAATTATTACAAAAAGATCACGTTACAGACACTGGCAGATCTGTTTTATGTATCGGCAGCACAATGCAGCAGCATCTTAAAAGAACATTTGAACAAAGGACTGAATGAATATCTCCTGGAAATCCGGATTGAGAAAGCCAAAGAACTTCTTGATAATACCAGTATGAGCGCGGAAAAGATTTCAAAGGAGATAGGATATCCAAATCCAAAATATTTTTTCAGAATGTTTAAACAGGTAACTACATTTACACCTATTGAATATCGTAACAGGAGAAAATGACAATGTTTTATGAAGAAAAGAATGAAAAAGAATTAAGGGAAGCACTCTTCAAAAATCCGGGAAGCAGCTACAGAGGCGCGCCATTCTGGGCATGGAATACCAGATTGGATAAGAATGAGCTAATTAAGCAGATCCACCAGTTTAAAGAAATGGGATTTGGAGGATTTCATATTCACTGTCGGGTTGGTCTGGATACAGAGTATCTGGGTGAAGAGTTTTTTGAATGTGTAAAGGCGTGCGAGGAAGAAGCAAAAAAAGAAGGATTGTACTGTTTTCTGTATGATGAAGACCGTTGGCCGTCGGGAAGCGCTGGAGGAATTGTCACACGGGAAACGAATAACCGTACCCGTTTTCTGGTCTTTTCTCCTGTCGGATATGTGGAAGATGATGAAGAAGCATATATGGCTGCGGCAAAAGCGGTAAGAAGTAAAAATCGAAAACATCTTGCATATTACAGGATACATCTGGACGAAGAAGGGTATCTTGAAAAGTACGATTTTTTGACGCAGAAGCCCCAAAATACAGATGATTTATGGGAGGCCTTTTTAGAGGTATCAGGAGATACGCCCTGGTTTAATAATCAGGCATATGTAAATACACTTGACAAAAAGGCAATACGCAGATTCCTGGATGTAACTCACGAACGCTATTATGAGGAAATTGGAAGTGACTTTGGAAGCAACATAAAAAGTATTTTTACAGACGAACCACAGACTACTCATAAAGGAATGCTGACCACTCCATTTGACCGTGTTCAGGTTCTTACTGCCTATACAGATGATTTTGATGAGACTTTCCGAAAAAAATACGGTTATTCCCTGATTGAACATCTTCCGGAAATTTTTTATGAACAAAAAACCCGGGATTATCAAGTCCGATATCATTATCATACCCATGTCATGGAACGTTTCTCAGAGGCTTTCGGAGATCAGATAGGAGAATGGTGTGATGCTCATCAAATTTCTCTGACCGGCCATATGCTCAATGAGTGGACGCTTTATTCTCAGACACTCGCCATTGGAGAGTGTATGCGTCCAATGAAAAAATTTGGTATTCCTGGTGTGGACATGCTTTGTGACCGAAGAGAGTTTTCTACATTAAAACAGGCAGCAAGTGTCGCCCGGCAGGAAAATCGAGAAGGTGTTATGTGTGAAATATATGGTGTGACCGGCTGGGCATTTGATTTTAGGAATCATAAACTGGCCGGGGACTGGCAGGCGGCAATGGGCGTAACTTTCCGGGTACCGCATTTGACCTGGGTTTCCATGGAGGGAGAGGCAAAGCGAGATTATCCTGCCTGTATCGGGCGTCATTCTCCATGGTATCGTCGCTATGGACTGATCGAAGATCATTTTGCACGATTAAATACTGCGCTTACAAGAGGCACACCCCTTGTAAGAGTGGGCATTATTCACCCGATAGAGTCATACTGGATGTATTGGGGAAATAAAGCGCAGACAGCATTAAAACGGCAGGTTCTGGAGGAAGGATTTGAACAGTTGATTGAATGGATGCTGTTTGGGCTGATAGACTTTGATTTTATTTCCGAATCACTTCTAAGCGAAGAAGAGGGAATAATAGAGAAAAATAATTTTTCTGTAGGAGCAATGTCATATCAGACAATCCTGGTTCCGGAATGCAGTACTTTAAGAACTACCACACTAAAACGGTTGGAAAAATTTGCTGAAAAAGGCGGGCGAATTATCTTCCTGGGAGAACCACCTGCATTTGAAGAAGCGAGAATAAGCGGCAGAGCACAAAAATTGGCGGAAAGAACGGAAATGATTCCATTTAACAGAGCAAAAATTTTAGAGACTTTGGCAAATGAACGTGATGTAGACATTGATGTGTTTTCGGTGGATGGATCTGATCCGACAAGAATGAAACATAAAGAAGAAGGAAACAGGGCATCAAATCTGATTTATCAAATGCGTACAGATGGAGAGAACCGGTGGCTTTTTGTCAGTCATGTCAATAAACCGTTCAACGAAAATATTGCCTGGACAGAACAGTGGAAAATAAAGATCCGGGGAATTTGGAACCCAGTGGAATATAATACTTTGACAGGAGAAATACGGGAGAGGTATGCTTTTTACCAGGGAAATAATACTATTATAGAGCAGTTTTCATCACAGCATGACAGTTTACTGTTAAAATTAATTCCGGGTAAATGTAAGGAAATTGCAACCAGAGAATATTTAAGTCTTCCGCAGAATACCAGGCTTTTACCAGAACCGGATTCTTATCTTTTGCTGGAAGATAACTGTTTTATGCTGGATCAGGCTGAGTATGCGTTTGACAACGGACAGTGGAGCGCGAAAGAAGAAATTTTGAGAATTGATAATCTGTTCCGGAAAGTTTTGGGTTATCCGCTTCGGATGGAAGCTCTGGCGCAACCGTGGGTAGATAAAGATGAGGAAAAGCCCCGGCATACTTTGAAACTTCGATTCTCTATAAGATCAGAACTGGCTTTACAGGAAGTATTTCTTGCCATGGAACATCCGGAACATGCGGCGATTCTTTGGAATGGTAAAGAAATCCAATATCAGGACGAAGGATTTTATGTGGATGAAAGTATAAAAAAATGCAGATTACCTGAACTGAAAGAAGGAATTAATGAGCTGATCGTAACAATTCCTTTCGGGCGAAAAACAAATGTCGAATGGATGTATCTCCTGGGCGCTTTTGGCTGCAGAGCAGAAGGAAGAGAAGGAATAATAACAGCATTGCCGGAACGGATTGTTTACGGAAACATTGTTGAGCAAAATCTTGCTTTTTATGGCGGTAACCTTGAATATACTACACATGTGGAAACGGCAGAAAACGGAAATCTGTTTCTGGAAATTTCACATTATCATGGTGCGCTGATGGATATATGGCTGAACGGGGAAAGTAAAGGTGCACTTTTCATGGCTCCTTATCGGAAAAATTTGGGATATGTAAAAAAAGGAAGACATGAAATCCGTATACGACTGTATGGAAATAGAATTAATTCCTTTGGAGCTGTGCACAATGCCAATATATCAGAACCCTGGTATGGTCCCAATCTCTGGAGGACAGAGGGCAATAAGTGGAGTTACGAGTACCAGCTTTTTGAAACGGGAATTCTGGTATCTCCCGTATGGTGGATAGAAAAGGAGCCAAGTCTATGAATGATTCTTTAAAAAAAATATTGTCAGATCCGTCTGGCGAATATCGGAGTGCTCCATTTTGGGGATGGAATGACAGAATACAACATGAAGAACTAGATTTTCAGGCTGAAGAGATGAAAGCGGCAGGAATGGGGGGCTTTTTCATCCATTCCCGCGAAGGACTTGAAACTCCTTATCTTTCAGAAGAATGGATGGAAAATGTGGAATATTCTATTGATAAAGCTGAGAAGGAAGGACTTGAAGTTTGGATTTACGATGAAGATAAATGGCCGTCGGGTTCTGCCGGAGGAATGGTAAGCTGTGAAAATCCCAGGGAATATTCTGCAAAAGGGCTCACGTTGGAAGTGATCTCGCCGGAGGAAGCAGAAAAACAGAAAGATAAACTCTGCGAAGGAAAGGAATATGCAGATGGAAAAATACTGGGGGTTTATACTGCGCAGATTATAAAAAATGAGATTCTGAAATTGAATTCAGGAATTGTGCAGATGCCGGAGTCAGAAGAATCCAGAGTACTGATCCTGCGCAGAGAAATATCAGATATCAGTGAATGGTATAATGGTTTTGCTCCTACTGATAATTTGAATCCGGAGGCTGTTAGAACTTTTATTGGTCTGACACATGAGCGATATAGGAAAAGACTCGGACATCAGTTTGGTAAAACGGTGAAAGGTTTTTTTACGGATGAACCTAACGTATGCGATTTTTATTCGATTTTTACAAAAGGACGTCCGTGGGTTACATTCAGTGACGGACTGCCGGCATATTTTGAGCGGAAAAGAGGGTATTGTCCGGTTCCATTGTTTCCCTATTTGTTTTATGATGGAAAAGGCTGTGAAAAACTCAGGCATGATTACTGGAGGACAGTAGCAGAACTGTTTTCCGAAGCATATATGAAACCTCTCTATGAATGGTGTGAGCAACAGGGAATAGAACTTACCGGCCATATGCTCTATGAGAATGACCTGGGATATCAGACGAGAGTATGTGGAGCGGCTATGCCGCAGTATAAATATCTTCATCGTCCGGGAATTGATATTCTGGGAGAACAGACCAAAGAATATCTCACGGTAAAACAGTGTACCAGTGTGGCACATCAGTACGGTAGAAAACATACGATAAGTGAAACTTATGGATGTACAGGTTGGGGATTCAGCTTTGAAGGACAAAAATGGCTGGGAGACTGGCAGTTTGTGATGGGGATTGACCGGCGTTGTCAGCATCTTGCTGAATATTCTATTGCCGGGTGTAGAAAAAGGGATTATCCGCCGGTTTTTAACTATCAAAATACCTGGTGGAAATATAACAGGCAAATGGAGAACTATTTTGGAAGGTTGTCATATCTTTCCAGTCAGGGAGCAGTGATACGGGATGTCCTAGTTATTTCCCCAATGTCATCCATATGGACAAAATGCAGAAGTCAGGCCGATGAAGATCTGAATAAAATTGAAATGAATATGGGGTGGCTTGATAAACATATCACTGATCTGAATCAGTGGGGAGAAGAATATAACCGCCTGGCGGAAATTCTTCTGGCAGCACATATTGATTTTGATTTTGGAGATGAGATCCTTTTAAATGAGGATGGAAAAGTTCATGGAAATGTTCTGGTTCTGGGTAAAGCATCTTATCACATTGTTCTTGTTCCAAGAGTGTTAAGCCTTTTTGAAAGTACAAGAAAGCTTTTGGAGAAATTTTCAGAACATGGGGGGAAAATTATCTGGACAGGTGAGTTTCCCCAAATGGAAGACGGATCTTTTGAAAACGGAGAAAAAGTGAGATGGGATAAAATTTCCGGAATCAGAAAAGCAGCTGATTATGTAGAGGCGGTTGAGATTCTGAGAAATGAACTGGATTTTACAGTTCAGATAATGGAAAGAAACGGGCTGGAGGATGGGAAAATCCTTACGATGATAAGAAAAACTGAAGAAGGATATATGATCTTTGCGGTAAATAATGACCGAAAAGAGGACCATACTGTCACGGTTACGTTTCCAAAAGAGGCAAATGTAGTTTCCTATTATCCATGGGAGGATAAATACCAGGAAATTACAGTGGAAAAAGTAAAATCCGGAATCCGCTTTCTGGCGGAGTTTACACCGGCAGAAAGCCGGATTTGGTTTTTAAACACCGATAAACCGCCTGCATGGGGAAAAGTGGAGTTTCCTTATATCCATCCTCATTTTGCGGATCCTGTGTTTGTATCGCTCGGTCCGACGGCAAAGGTGAGGCGAACAATGGAAAATGCTTTGATTCTGGATCAATGCAGTTTTTCTCTTGAATCTGAACCATTCAGTCCTGAAATGGAAGTATGGAAAGCTCAGAAAGAAATTCGAAAACGTCTCTGCATGCAGCAGATATATTACAACGGGGCGCCTCAGCGTTATTCATGGATAAATGAGGATAAGAAAGAAGGTTCGCCGTTTGAACTGCGTTTTACGTTTGAAGTCAGGGAAGATGTAGAAGGAGCCTGTTATGCCGTCATAGAAAAATCAAGAGCTTTTCAGGTATCGCTAGATGGGCTCCCGCTTACTTTGACAGACGGATTCTACATAGATCACGCAATGAATAAGTGGCTGATTCCCAATCTAAGTCAGGGCGTCCATTTCCTGAACATCAGTGGAATATACACTCAGGAAATTGAACTGGAAGATATCTATATTATAGGTGAATTTGCAGTAGATATTGAACGGAAAATCTGCCGTGAAAGAGGTACTCTGCATTTTGGCGACTGGACGAGCCAGGGATATTTTCACTATCCGGGAAGCATAATTTATGAGTTTGAGCTGCCATGCTGTACCGATGAAAAAAAACGGTATATTCTGAAAATGGGAGAATATAGAGCTACTGTAACAGAAGTCCGTATCAATGGAAAACATGCAGGCATCCTCATGGGAAATACAAAAAGAGAACTTGATATAACTGAATGGATGGAGAAGCAGGGAAACCATCTGGAAATCTGTGTGACAGGAAGTCCGAGAAATCTTTTTGGTCCTTTCCATCAGACTTATACCGGATGTAGTAGAATCAGTTGGGCTGACTTTCGGACTGAAGGTTCTTTTTATACTTCGGAATATGTCTTGGAACCATATGGAATTATGGGACAGATTATAATATACATGAAATAATCATAAAGAGAAAATACCGTAGAATTTTACCAGTTTCCAAAAGGATTTCAACTTGACAGAAAATTTTCTGGATAGTATCATTTTTTTTAGATGAGAAAATTTTTTGAGAGAGAGGAAATTTAGATGCCAAACGATCATGGTGAACAGATAAGAATCGTACAGGAAACCGTAGCGGGCAAGGAGATCACCTTTGCTCACGTAATGGGCGGTCCTGCGCCCATCATATACCAGAAACTTGGTCTGAATCCCCAGCTGGATTACCGTTCATCAGCAATCGGGATCATGAATATGACACCGCCGGAGTCGGCCGTTATCGCTTCGGATATCGCGGTGAAGAGCGGTAATGTCTATCTCGGATTTGCGGACAGATTTACCGGTACGCTGATCATCACAGGAGAGATTTCAGACGTGACGTCAGCCCTTACCGAGATCGTGAATTATTTCCGGGATTCCCTGGGATATGTGGTCTGCAATATTACGAAGAGATAGGAAGTGCGGATATGGCTCGAATGACCAGAGAAGAACTGCTGGAGAAGCTGTTCGGCGACAGTTATGAACACCTGAAAGGAAAGAAGCTGCGCATGACCCGTGTCCGTGTTCCGGGCAAGGAAGTATGTCTGGCGCATATCCTGACGCCTTCCGATACCAGGATCTATCACAATCTGGCTCTGCATATAGGCGTTCATGAAGGCGAAGACCATACGGGAGAATCCATCGGCATGATGCGTTTCACCCCCTGGGAAGCCGTGGTTGTGGCTGCGGATACGGCGGTGAAGAGCGCCCATGTAGAGATAGGGTTTATGGACCGTTTCTGCGGATCCCTTATTATTACCGGAGGACTTGCGGAGGTGGAGACAGCAGTGGAAGAGGTACTGCGCTTCTTTCAGGAAGTGCTGGGCTTCCAGACCTGCGAGATCCACAAAAGCTGAGAAGCACAGGTGACGGAATGAAGAAGATATTTTTGATGGGAAGAAGCGAGGCGGGGAAAACCTCCCTGACTCAGGCCCTGAAAGGTGAAGAACTCCACTATGTAAAAACTCAATATACCACCACAGAGGACGATACTATTGATTCTCCTGGAGAGTACGCGGAATCCAAGCGGTTCAGCGTGGGTCTGGCCTGCTTTTCTTTTGAGGCTGATGTGGTCGCCATCGTACAGGCTGCCGACGAACCTTTTAATCTTTTCGGGGACAGCAGCAGATGTTTTATCCAGCGGCCCCTGATCGGGATTATAACCAAGACAGATTCCCCCTACGCCAATATCCTCATGGTAAGGCAGTGGCTGATCAAGGCGGGATGCGAGAGGATTTTTGTGGTGAACAATGTTACCAGAGAGGGGATAGACGAGCTTCTGGATTATCTGAATGACGATCTGCCGAAGCTTACGCTGGAACAGGCGAAGTTCAAACAGGAACTGGGACTGAATGAATGGGACCCGCTGCCGGAGGGCGTGGAGTATCCGGAAGAGATCAGATAAATAACGTAAAAAGGAACGCTGGCCGGCGTTCCTTTTTTACTCCTGTTTCATATATTTCTGGTCAAATTCCTCCGCACTCAGCGGTCTGCTATACAGATATCCCTGTCCGGTATCGCATCCGATGCTGCGGATAAGCTGTTCGTCTTCCGGTGTTTCCACACCTTCGGCCAGTGTGGAGATACCCAGGCGGCCGGCGATATGGACGATTTCTTCCATGATAAGCCGGACGCGGTTCTGGTCGGCGGCATTCATCAGAAAATCTCTGTCCAGTTTTACTTCGTCAATCTTCAGGTTTCCCAGAATGTTCAGTGAAGAATAACCGCTTCCGAAATCATCCAGAGACACGCGGAATCCCAGCTTCTGAAGCTGGCCTATTTTCGCGTTCAGTTCATCTATATTTTCAAGCGCCAGCCCTTCCAGAATCTCAAGTGTGAGAAGCCGGGCGGGGATCCGGTGTTTCTGCAGTATTGCGGTCAGTCTTTGCACATAGTCCCCTTCAAAAAACAGGAGCTTTGACTGATTCACAGAAATCGGCACAGGTTCTGCGCCTCTGTCGAGCCAGCCGCGGATCTGCCGGCAGGCCAGTTCTACCATATACAGGTCCAGATTTATGCAGAAACCATTGGTCTCAAACAGAGGAATGAACTGGTCGGGGAAAATCATCTTTCCGGAATCTGTCCGCCAGCGGACAAGAGCCTCCGCTCCGTTTATATTACCGCTTCGAAGATCCTTTTTCGGCTGAAGGAACATTTTGAATTCGCCGTTTTCCAGCGCGCTGTGCATATGGCTTTCGATATAGTTTTCCAGTTCTTCCTGTTTATGCAGTTCTGTATCAAAGAACCAGATGGTACTGCTGTGTCCGCCTTTTGCTTTGTCCAGGGCAAAATGGATGTGTGTCAGCATGTTTTCTGCTTCCTGCTGCGGTTTGTCAGAACCGGAAGAAACCGTCACGCCGCAGTAGACGGCCAGCTGATAATCGATGCCCCGGAACAGGGATGTGTTTTCAATCTCATGGATTAGAGTTTCCAGGCGCTTCTGGATCACGGCGGCGTCGGTATCCCGGAAAAAGAGATAGAAGCGGTCTTCTGTGTCGCGGCAGAAAAACTCGTCTGCCCCTGTATTCCGGTCTGCGATTTCTTTAATCCGGCACAGAAGATGATCGGATTTTTCCCGGCCGAATATCTCTGTAAGGAACGGAAACTGGCGGATCGTAAACGCGGACACACTTCCGCCGCCGCTTTGGAGAGCCTCTGTCAGACGCTGCCGGAAGCGTGACATGTTTTCAGCACCGGTAAGTGTGTCGTGACAGGCAAGATAAAGAAGTTCTCTGTTATAATTGCGCAGGAGACGGTAACCGTAGATCATCAGAAACAGGATCAGCAGTATTATCACGGCAAACATCAGCTGCGCGATATGAGTGGAACTGTCCGCGGCGGCATTCAGCCCTTCCCCGGTATTGACGCAGAAGAGATACCAGTTGTTCAGGCCCATGGGTTCCAGCAGGAAAGGATATTCCTGTCCTTCATATGTAAAGGCGGAAAAAACTCTTTTTTGGTTTTCCAGGGCATCGCTGACTTCTGATCTTGTGCCCTCCGAAAGATACGGCCCCTCAAAAATAGAGGGGATATTATCCTGCACAACAGATTTCGAGGAGCGGATAAGAAAATCTCCGGCAGAGTCGATGAGATGGATATATCCTCCGCCGCCCAGAACAGTATTGCCGGAAAGAATGTCTGAAAAAATTTCTATGTGGTCGCTGGCGGAGAGAGCACCGATGATTTCCTCTCCGTCATACACAGGAACACTGTAGGCGAAGACCCGGCCATCAGATATTTGACTTTCAAACAGCCGGGATACAGAAGATTCTCCTTTCAGAGCTTTCCGGATACCATTCCGGCCTTCCTCAGACAGCAGAGACAGGTCTGCGTCCAGCATGATATTCTGGTCCCGGCTGGATACGATCCCATTGAGTTCCTGATCAAAGTAGGTGATCGTAACATAATCGTTATATTCCTGAGTCTGTCTCAGACGCTCGGCCAGAAGTTCCCGATCCGAACTGGAACTGCGGGTAATAAATACAGACAGAGAGGATAATGTCTGGAAGTCTGCCTGGAGCTGTTTCAGGATCCGGGATTTGTATTCTTCCGCTTCAATAATTACCTGTTCTTTGAGAATCCTGTCCGTTGTCCTGGACAGATAGGAGGAGAACAGCCCTCCGCATATAAGAACCGCCACGCTGATGCTAATTACGAGCAGGGCGGCTTTTTTCAGGCGCTTCTGCAGTTTTTCCTCAATCATAGGTTTCTCCTTCGTTTCCCTGCAAACATTAATGTATGACTTTCAAACCACAGTGCTAATATTATGTAAAATATAACACAACAGGTACTAAAAAGCAATTAAGCAGGAAAAAATAACGGCGAGTTAATATTGACTAATTTAATCCGGATTTGTTATACTGATTTTGTTATAAGGAAAGTATTGACAATAACTCATAAAACACATTTACACACACCAAGGAGGATCAGTGAATGAACGAATGTTTTGGATGTTCCACATGTAAGAGCGCGGACAAGCCCCTGGAGAAATATATCGCGGGCCTTCCCATGGAAACTTCCCACCACAGAGTGGAGAGCCAGAGTACGAAGTGCGGTTTCGGCCTGCAGGGCGTCTGTTGCCGTCTCTGTTCCAACGGCCCCTGCCGTATTACCCCGAAAGCGCCCAGAGGTATCTGCGGAGCGACGGCGGACGTGATCGTTGCCCGGAATTTCTTAAGAGCAGTGGCGGCCGGATCTGGCTGTTATATCCATATCGTGGAGAACACGGCGCTGAATGTGCTGAAGACCGCTCAGACAAAAGGAGAGATCAAGGGCGAGAACGCTCTGAATCACCTGGCGGAAGTTTTCGGGATCGAGACAGAGGATAAATATGAGAAGGCGGAGAAGGTTGCTCAGAAAGTGCTGGACGATCTGTACAAGCCGGAGTATGTGAAAATGGAACTGGTGGAGAAGCTTGCGTACGCTCCCCGCTTCGAGAAGTGGAAAGAACTGGGAATCCTTCCCGGCGGAGCCAAGGGCGAAGTGTTCCACGGCGTTGTGAAATGTTCCACCAACCTGAATTCCGATCCGGTGGATATGTACACAGACTGTCTGAAGCTCGGTATTTCCACCGGACTTTACGGACTGACTCTTACGAACCTTCTCAACGACGTGCTTCTGGGAGAGCCGGAGCTCCGCATGGCGCCCGTAGGCCTCCGTGTGGTAGATCCGGATTATATCAACATTATGATCACAGGACATCAGCACACCATCTTCGTGGACCTTCAGGAGAGACTGAAAAGCGACGAGGCAGTGGCGAAGGCGAAAGCGGCGGGAGCGAAAGGCTTCAAGCTGGTTGGATGTACCTGCGTAGGCCAGGATCTGCAGCTCCGCGGCGCTCATTATACAGAAGTGTTCGAGGGACATGCGGGAAATAACTATACCAGCGAGGCGGTGCTGGCGACAGGAGCCATCGACGCGGTACTCTCTGAGTTTAACTGTACGCTTCCGGGTATTGAACCTATCTGCGACGAGCTGAAGATCAAACAGATCTGTCTGGATGACGTGGCGAAAAAGGCCAACGCCGAGCTGAAACCTTTCGTGTTTGAGAACAGGGAACAGCAGAGCATGGAGATCATCGACGAGATCGTGGAAGCATATAAGGCGAGAAGAGGAAACGTTCCTATGAACCTCTTCCCGGAACATGGAAACGACGATACTCTTACCGGCGTAAGCGAAGGCTCTCTGAAGAAGTTTCTGGGAGATTCCTGGAAACCGCTGATCGACCTTCTTGTATCCGGAGATATCAAGGGTATTGCCGGCGTGGTAGGCTGCTCCAACCTGACCGCAGGCGGACACGACGTGCTCTCCGTAGAGCTTACCAAAGAGCTGATCGCGAAGGATATTCTGGTTCTGACTGCAGGCTGTTCGTCAGGCGGAATCGAGAACTGCGGACTGATGGAGCCCAAAGCGGCCGAGCTTGCGGGCCCGAAGCTGCGCGCGGTCTGCGAGAAACTGGGAATCCCGCCTGTGCTGAATTTCGGTCCCTGTCTTGCCATCGGACGTCTGGAGATCGTGGCTACGGAACTGGCGAAAGAGGTTGGCGTGGATCTTCCGCAGCTTCCTCTGGTTCTCTCCGCCGCGCAGTGGCTTGAGGAGCAGGCTCTCGCGGACGGATGCTTCGGACTGGCTCTGGGACTTCCCCTGCATCTGGGACTTCCGCCTTTCGTTACCGGAAGCGGCCTGGCGGTGAAGCTTCTCACAGAAGATATGAAGCAGCTTACCGGCGGACAGGTGATCATCAACGGCGACGCGAAAGAGAGCGCGGATATTCTGGAGAAGATCATTATGGAAAAACGTGCCGGACTGAATATCTGACAGGGGGACGTGACCATGAGAAGAATTATCATAGAAGCGGATAAATGCGACGGCTGCAAAAGCTGCAGCCTGGCGTGCATGCAGGCCCACCGGAAGGATGCGGGCGATATCTATACGCTGGATTTCGGCGATCCGGCGAACGAAAGCCGTAATTTCATCTATAAGACGGCGGATGGCTACAAACCGGTATTCTGCCGTCACTGCGACGAGCCGGAGTGCGTGCTTTCCTGTATGAGCGGGGCGCTGACGAAGGATCCCCTGGACGGTCATGTCTATTATGACAGAGAAAAATGCGGATCCTGCTTTATGTGTGTCATGAACTGTCCCTACGGCGTTCTCAAGCCGGACGACGAGACACACAGCGTCGTGATCAAATGTGATTTCTGCAGAGATCTGGGCGGCGAGCCAAGCTGTGTGAAGGCCTGTCCCAAGCAGGCGATCCACGTAGAGGAGGTGTGACGGAGATGAAATATGTGATTATCGGAATCGGAGCGGCGGGAATGACTGCCGCCAGAACTCTCCGGGAACTGGCGCCTCAGGATGAGATCGTGATGCTCTCCGTGGATGAGAAACCGCATTCCCGCTGTATGCTGCACAAGTATTTAAGCCATGAGCGCGACGGGGACGGACTGAACTTCGTTCCGGATGATTTCTTCACGGAGAACAATATCTGGCAGATCCCGGGACAGAGAGTTACGAAGCTGGATACAAAAGCGAAAAAGGTATATTACGGAACAGAAGGTTATGCCTGCGATTACGACAAGCTCCTGATTGCCACAGGTGCGGAAAGCTTCATTCCTCCTGTGGGAGATTTGAGAAACGCTCCCAATGTTTTCGGGCTCCGTCATTTAAGCGATGCCAAAGCCATTGATGAAAGAGCGGCAAAGTCTGAAAAAGTGGTGATCATCGGTTCAGGTCTTGTCGGCCTCGATGCGGCCTATGGACTTCTGGAACAAGGAAAGAAGATTACTATTGTGGAGATGGCGGAGCGGATTCTTCCCATCCAGCTTGATGAGAGAGGGGCTGCGGAATACCAGAAGCGTTTTGAAAAAGCAGGATGCCGCTTCTGCCTGGGAAGAAGAGGAGCAGATACGGTCGCCAATGAAAAAGGTGAGATCACCCATGTAGTTCTCGATAACGGGGAAAAACTGGAGTGCGACATGGTGATCGTGGCCGCCGGAGTGAGAAGCGCTGTGGCAGGCTTTGAGGATAGCGGTCTTGTGATCGACCGGGGAATCAGGGTCAACGATTATATGCAGACCAGCGAACAGGACGTGTACGCGGCGGGAGATGTGACAGGCCTTTCCGGTATCTGGCCCAACGCTCAGAAACAGGGCAGGATCGCCGCCCAGAATATGGTCCTTGGAAATAAGTTTATGTACGTGGATCGTTTCGCGGCGAAAAATACCATTAACTTCTTCGGGCTGGTGTCTCTCTGCGTAGGAGCTCTGAATCCGGAAGAAGGAGATTTGGTGATCGCAAAAGAAAGCCGGGATCAGTATGAGAGAGCGATCTTTAGAAATCACCGGCTTGTGGGCTTCCTGCAGCAGGGAGACATTTCCCACGATGGTATTTACCAGTATCTGATCAAAAATGAAATTGATCTTTCCGGCCGTGAAGAAGAGATCTTCTCTATGAGCTTCGCTGATTTTTATGGAGTGAAGGAGAATGGAGAATATATCTATTCTGTGTGATTGGAAGAGGAATTTCTGAAATATAAGAATTAATTATTATTGCAATCAAAAAGCTGTAAAATTTCACCATGAATTTTACAGCTTTTTGATTTTGTCAGGAATAAATTTTAGAGGTTTTGGGTATTTTGGATCGATCTGCTACTCTGCGGTGAAATGTTCTGAAGCCAAAGTTGACATTGTCTTTGCTTCATGCTAGCATCGATGTACAAGGGAACAATTGCCCCTTGTACACCGATGTTAACATCAGTGCATCACCTAAATCTGACTTTAGGTCAAGTGTGTGTTTGTAATTTTTCTGTGAGATTTGAATATACTTTTTGATGCTGACAGGAAGGAGAGGAGAGCAATGTATACCATAGGACAAATATCAGAGATGTTTCATCTTCCCGTTTCCACTCTCAGATATTACGACAAGGAAGGGCTTTTTCCGGATCTGAAGAGAAGCAGCGGAGTGCGCAGATTTGGAGAAAAAGAAATTGAGGCGCTCAGAGTAATCGAATGTCTGAAAAAATCCGGACTGGAAATACGGGAAATCAAAACTTTTATGGAATGGTGCGCCCAGGGTAGCAGCAGTTATCCAAAAAGACGGGAGCTGTTTATCCGCCAGGAAAAAGTGGTAAAGGAAGAAATGCGCAAGCTGGAAAAGGTTCTTGCCATGATCCGGTATAAGGAATGGTATTATGAACAGGCCATAAAGGATGGGAATGAAGACAGGGTGAGAGCAATGCTTCCCGATCATCTGCCGGAGGAAATCCAGATCTTTTACAATCTGGCAAATGAATGAGAACTCTTAAGAAATTGAAAAATAAATTCGCATATAACCTAAAGGGGGTGTCCCAAAATGAAAAAGGAGATTAAAATTACAGAAATCAATGGAATCAGAATCGGGCAGGCGGAAAATACAGAAGCCGGAACAGGCTGTACTGTCCTGATATCCGAAAACGGTATGGCGGCAGGGCTTGACGTGAGAGGCGGAGGACCTGCATCAAGAGAATCGGAGCTTATGAATCCTCTGGCAGCGGCATCGGCTGTTCATGGAGTAGTTCTGGCCGGCGGAAGCGCCTTCGGTCTGGGGGCGGCAGATGGAGTGATGAAATACCTGGAGGAAAGAGGGATTGGCTTTGATGTCGGGGTGACGAAGGTGCCTCTGGTGTGTCAGGCGGGTCTGTTTGATCTGACGGTGGGAGATCCTTCTGTAAGACCGGATAAGGAAATGGGATACCAGGCCTGCATGAATTCAGAAAAGGGAAATTACCGGGACGGAAATTATGGAGCAGGATGCGGAGCTACTGTGGGGAAGTTTGCGGGGATGGATTTCTGTATGAAGTCCGGAATTGGAAGCTATGCCCTTCAGATAGGAGAACTTCAGATCGGCGCTCTTGTGGCGGTAAATGCCCTGGGAGATATCTATGACTGGAAAACCGGAGAAAAAATTGCGGGACTTCTGGACGAGGATAAGAAATCCTTCCGCCGGACAGAAGATCTGATGTACGCAAGCACGGAAGTAGTGGAGAATAAGTTTACAGGAAATACGACTATCGGGATCATCCTTACCAATGGGGAATTCTCGAAAGCTTCTCTGTGTAAAATCGCAGGCATGGCTCACGACGGGTATGCGCGCTCCATAAGACCGGTTCATACAACTGCTGACGGAGACAGTATTTACGCGGTTTCTCTGGGGAAAATAAAGGCGGATCAGGATCTTGTGGGGACACTGGCTGCAGAGGTGATGAGTGAGGCGATCATCCGTGCCGTGACCAGTGCGCGGTGCGCATATGGATTTCCGGCTGTGCGTGATCTTAGAGATATCATAAGGAGAACAAAAATTGAAGGATAATTATCCAGAAATCGTAATCATAGGAGCCGGTATTCTGGACGTGCTTGTCCGGCCGGCGGGAAAAGAAGTGTTTCAGACAGGGTCATCTCCGGCGGAGGAAATCCGGCTTTCCACAGGAGGGGACGCCCTTAATGAGGCTACTATTCTGGCGAAAATGGGAAGACGGGTGCTGCTTGAAACGATTATAGGACGGGATAAGGCAGGAAACTATCTGGAGCAGCATTGCCAGGAATACGGAATTATCCTTCCTGACGACTGTATCAGAGAAAATATTCCTACAGGGATCAATTTGGTTTTAATAGACCGGGATGGTTCGAGACATTTCCTCACCAATCCATCCGGGACGCTGCGAAAGCTTACCCTGGAGGATATTCATATGCCGTTTCCGGAAAGCGCGAAAATCGTATGTTTTGCCAGTATCTTTGTATCTCCGGAAATAGGTCCCAGGGAACTTGAGATAATTTTCCGGATTGCCAAAGAACAAGGGAAAATCGTATGTGCGGATATGACGAAACGGAAGAAAAACGAGACGGCAGAGGAACTTGCGGAAGCGCTTTCTTATGTGGATTATCTGATACCCAATGATGAAGAAGCTATGCTGCTTACCGGGAAAAATACAGTGGAAGAGGCGGCGGAAAGTCTTAGAAGAGCCGGTGTTAAAACAGTAGTCGTTAAATGCGGAAGTAAAGGCTGTTATGTATGCGGCCGGGAGAAAAGCTTCTGGATGCCCGCTGAGAAAAATGTAAAATGCATAGACACCACAGGAGCAGGAGACAGCTTTATGGCGGGGTTTCTATATGCCCTTTTTCAGGAGAAAAATCTGAGAGACTGTGCCCGAAATGGCAATTATTTCGGTGGAAAAGCAGTTGCTGTGACGTGAGCCAGAGATTGGCTGGTTTCACATAAAAAAATTATGCTTTAATATGATTG
>ERZ1090869.405-NODE-405-length-23359-cov-17.023859_pt1 | contig 23359 bp, 17 predicted proteins | sample MGYA00478474_ERZ1090869 | MGnify/ENA primary metagenome ERZ1090869 (study PRJEB33644, sample SAMEA5815748) | chicken gut metagenome | biome: Chicken; feature: Gastrointestinal Tract; material: Caecum | place: Ireland | collected 2019-01-01 | study: A study of the... | reverse complement strand
CGAAGCGACGGAATAGCTATTGTTCGCCGTAGGCGCAATAGCGTCAATGACAATTATTTTTTATAATAAACGTTTCAAGCAAGGCTTTCCGCAGGAAAATTTAGCGAGCCGGCGCGAGCGTTAAAAACTTTACAAGGAATAAATTTTTTGCAATAGCAAATTTAAAATACTTACGCCGAAAAAATGCAAGGACGAGCAACACACTTCTGCAAACAGCACACACGCGCTGTTTGCGTGTTGCGAGATGAGCGAGGATAAATGTAAACCCGAGCGGTGACCGAATGCGGCGGCAATACGCCGCTCGCCGCATGAGAAAAATTTACTTTCGCCGTTAAGCATTTTTACGACTTACCGTAAACCTCACGGCGGAAGATTTTTGCGTAGCAAAAAGATTTCGCGTGAACTCAAACAATTAACGTTTCAAGCAAGGTTCCCTTGCGCAGAAAGACCCTATTTGCTGCGGTCAGCAGGCTCACCAAAGAGGGAATGACTGCAATTATATAATAAGTGAGCACTTAAAAATTGCAGTCAGGGGGAGCTGGCTCCCCTAAATCACGAAGATTTTTTGCTGTCACCAAGCAAAAAATCTGTGAGCTTTTTAAAGAAACATACTCATCTGCTGCGAATGGCCCCTTCCGCCGAACTTGCCGCTGAATATGCACACAGACTTTGCAGGCATGGCAAGGTGCAGCCTGCCGTACTTTACCCTGTATTCTTCGCCGGCGGGCATCTCTGCGGCGGTGCTCACCTCAAGCTTCATCTTGTCGGATGCAGGCACGCCCGCCTCCCACACGGGGACGGACAGCTTTATTTCGCTGTCGGCGACGTTTACCACCGTGACGACGCAGTCTTCGCTGTCAAAACGCGCATAGGCTATAAAACCGTGGCCGGCATCCAGCTTTTTGAGCGAACCCATTTTAAGGCAGTGCACGCGCCGCCTTAAGGCTGTGAGCTGTTTGTGGAAATCTATAAGCGACTTATCTTCCTGCCCCCACGGGTAGGTGCGGCGGCTGTCGGGATCAGTCCAGCCCACCTGGCCTGCCTCGTCGGCGTAATATATGCCGGGGCTTCCGGGCCATGTCATCTGAATGGCTACGGCAAGTTTGAACACGCGCTTATCTGTGCCCTCGCCCGCGGCTTGCGCGCCCATGGTCTGAGTTCTGCCCACCACGCGATTGGTGCGCGTTAAAAAGCGGGAGTGATCGTGATTGGAAAGCTGGTTGAGCGCCGAGTCCAGCGCGGGACGGGGAAAACGGCTCATGCCCCTGAACATGCTGTCGAAGAAGTAGTTGCCGTCGCCGAGAAGCCTGTCATCGCGGCTGTCGGAGTGCTTTTCCATGCCCGTAAGAAACCATGTGACAGGTTCCATGAAGGCGTCGTAATTCATTACCGTGTCCCACTGCTTGCCGTCGAACCAGTCGGCGGGGTCGCCGTAGTGTTCGGCAAATATAAACGTCTGCGGGTTGGCCTTGCGCACCCTTTTGCGGAACTTTGCCCAGAACCAGTGGTTGAACAGCGGGCTGTGACCCAGGTCGGCGGCCACGTCCAGCCGCCAGCCGTCTACGTTGTACGGCTCCGACACCCACTTTTCGCCTATCTTCATTATATTTTCTATCAGTTCGGGCGACTGCTCGTAGTTGAGCTTGGGCAGCGTGTCGTGCCCCCACCAGCCCTCGTAGTCGGAATAGTTTTCGTTGGGCCTGTCGAACTTGAAATAGTCGCGGTAGGGGCTGATGACCGACTGATAGGCGCCGTCTTCATACCCCTCTTTGTTGAGGTATATGCCCTCCCTGTCCAGCCACTTGTTGAACGAGCCGCAGTGGTTGAAAACGCCGTCTATTATTATCTTCATGCCGCGGCGGTGCACTTCCTTTACAAGGCCGGCAAAATATTGGTTGCTCTTTTCAAGGTTGACGCGCGAGGTCACGCGCTTTATATACCTGCGCGCAAAGCCGTCGTGCTTTTCCCAGTCGGCCATGGCGTAGGGCTCGTCCTCCTCTATCACGGCAAGGTGCGGGTCGATATACTCGTAGTCCTGCGTGTCGTACTTATGGTTGGAGGGGGAGACGAAGATGGGGTTGAAGTATATGGCGTCTACGCCCAGATCCTGCAGGTAGTCAAGCTTTTTCATGACGCCCTGAAGGTCGCCGCCGTAAAAGTTGGCTACGTCGAACCCCTCCGGGGGCTGCCCCCAGTATTTTACCCTGCGGCTGTGCTGCTGAATGTAGTAATATTCGTTGTCCTGCACGTCGTTAGAGGGGTCGCCGTTGCAGAACCTGTCCACAAATATCTGGTATACCACCGCGCCCTTTGCCCAATCGGGCACCTTGAAACCGGGAATGAACGAAAAGTTGTACTCCGCCTGGTTGTTTTCCACCCAGCCCAGCTTGTTGTAGCACACCTTGTCGTCTTCGTCGTATATTACGAAATAGTAGTTCACCGGGTCGTCTGTACAGCTTATCTGCACGCTGTACCAGTCGAACGTGCCGTCGGTGCGCTCCTTTGCCATCTCCTTTTTCAGGCCGTTTATAACGGCATATGCCCTTAAAACGTCGCCCGCAAGGGTGCGCAGCCTTATTGTTACTTTATCGCCCTTTACGGGCTCGTACGGGGTGCGGTAGCACTCCGTTTCGTCGCTGAACAGCGCCATTCTGTTTATCATCGCGTCCGTCCTTCACGTCTGCCGCACTGTACGGCGGCGCTGACAGTTGATATGTATAATTCCGATATAAATTTTACCATATGCGGGCGGCAAAGTCAATACGCAAATTTGCCGCAAAACGGGCTTATATTGCAAAAATATGGCGCCGCCGCGCCATGGCGCGGCGGCGCGCAAAAATTATGCCGTGCGGCAACGATTCACAGTATATCGCCGCCCGTTCCGCCATACTCCCGCCCGAGCGCCAGAAGGCACAGTTCAAGGCGGTTGGGATCTAAATTGTTCCTTATATAGTCGTATTCCAAAGACATGACGTATTCGTACTTTGCAAGCGGCTTGCCCTCGGCATGCTCTTCGCGCCAATACCTCTCCTCGGTGACGACAAAGTCGGCTTCGCCGTTTATGACATAGCTCTCCTGTCCTTCGTACAGTTCAGGATAGCTTTCGCGCGAGATCAGATTCTGTGCAAAATAATAAAATTCCGGCGTCTGATCGAGGGCGGTATAGAAGCCGCGGTCGAATATTTTATAGCTGAGCAGGCTGCCCTGCGGATTGGGACTGTTTTTTATTGCCTGCGCCGCGGCAAACTGGGGGTAATACGAGCGGGAATTGAGCAGATCGAGCGTATTGTTGCCGAAGATAAGGCACAAACCCGCCATAACGGCAAACACGACTGCAAGCACGCGCACCCTTATGCCGCCGCCCACTACCGACTTTACGCGCGCGAAGGCCGCGGCCGAACGTGCCTGCATGCTGTCCAGTGCCGCGGCATACCTATCGGCAATTTTTACACCCTTATGCCTGCGGCCGTTGAACAGCGCCGCAACGCCCGCGCATAACCTGGGCAGGCAGTATGCGCCGCCGGCAATGCCGAGGGGCATGAACGCCGCCATTACAAGGTGATAATAGCCTATATCGCCCAACACTATACACTGAACAATGAAGGTGAATACGAGGACGACGATATAATATATCTTACTGCGCCTGCCCTCCGACCCAGAGGGGAACGCCACGGACAGCGCATATACTACGCCGAATATTACAAACAGATATAAGAAGGGGTTGAGCACTACCTCTAACAGGGCGCCGAAGAAGCCGACGATTTTTTGCACTAAGCCGCCGTCGCCCGCGTACCCAAACAAATTGATGCCTATATATACGCGAAGCATGTCGCCGAACGCGCCGTTTACGCACAGGTATATCACCCACGGCAGGCCGACTGCGGCAAACGCGCCTATAAAGGCGCCCGCACAGGCAAAGCCCCCGCCCGGTTTACGCCTTAAGCAGTATTCAACGAACACGCATACGGCAAACGCGGCATAAAATGCCAGCATGGAATATTTTACCCAGAGTATACACGCCGCACACGCCCCGCATATTGCGGACTGCGCGTAAGTTACGCCCTTACCCGACGCGGCCGCCTTTAAAAAGACGTATACGCCGTAGGCTATGAGCGGAAGGCAGTACTCTTCAGCCTCGCCGCCTCCGCACCAGAAAGCGCGGCAGGTAAAGTATACTGCGGCCGCAAGCACGGTGCCTGCCACGGCGCCCCTGTATGTGAGCCACAGCCTGAGAATTTTATATGAAATATACAAAAACGCCGCGCCGCACAGCACCTCCGCAACATATATAACGTGCAATTGGGTGCCGCATATGGCGTAATTAAGGGCAAACAGCATGTATAGCAACACGCCCTTTTGCTCGAACAGGTCTTTATACGGCACAAGCCCGTCCGCAATGCCGTGACCGACGGTAAGAAACCAGTTTACGTCGTTGCCATCATGAAAGGCATATATAAACGAGCACTTTGAAACTATGGTGACGCACACAAACGCGAGCAGCAGGCACAGCGCCGCAACAAAAACGCATGCAAGGCAGGACGAACGGTCGTAAAAAGGCACACCATTGTTTTTTACGCCGTCTGCACGCGGAGACGTATTGACATTTTTCATGCCGCACCCCCTTCTGCCATAATGGCAAAGGCGGGCGCATATAGGCAAATTAATACATTTTCAGCGCGTCTGCGGGCAGGTTCAGTCGGAGAGCGTGTTACCCCCCCTTTTGACACGATCTGTTTATAGTCAAAGGCTTTATCGTGCGGGATTGGCTTCCAGCGCACGCGCATGAACAGCGACACAAGGCTGATGGGTACGTTTACAAGGTCGAACCAGAAAAAGGTGAACACATACAGCACCTTTTTGGCGGGCGAGCAGTGGATGCGCTTTCTTTCGCGTATCATTACCACGGCGGCCTGCAGCGTAAAGCCGAGGTATGCAAGCGCCGCCGCTATGAGTATCTGCTTATAGAAGTCCCACCCGGATACGGCGTCGAGCGCGTCGTTTACGGCCGTGCCGGCTATAATGCCTGCAACCAGCCCCGCCACTGCGGATATGATGGAGAGCACCGCGGCATACAGCCCGCCGGGAAACATATACCAGAACATATCGTAGTTTGTCCATGCTTCGGCGGCCTTTTTGCGCGTGAATATGCCTTTTAAATTCATCCAGCCATGCTTTAAAAACACGAACAGCCTGCCCTTTGCCCAGCGCAGGCGCTGGCGGAACATGACCTTGAAATTTGTGGGCTGCTCGTCAAAGAACTCGGCGTCTTCACAGAAAGCTATGCGCCTGCCTTGCGCGGCGATGTTCTGGGTAAGTTCAGTATCTTCGGTCAGTTCGGTAAAATTCCAGCCGTCCTTTAAAAGCGGGCTTTTTATGCAATAGCCCGTGCCTGCAATGTGCGTGCATAGGCCCATGAGCTGGCGGGGGCGGTGATAGCTTACAGTACTGCGGTAAAAGTGTATGCCGTAGGCTGCCGAGATGAAGTTAGTGTCAAAGTTCTTTGTATTGCGGTATGTAGTAACTATGTCGGCATCCGTATCAAAGGCGTTGTTCATCTTTTCAAACCAGTCCGGGGCGAGCACGTTGTCGGCGTCGAAAAAGGCAAAGCCTTCAAAACTGCATATATCGTAGTCGACGCGGATATGTTCGAACAGCCACTTGAGCGCATAGCCCTTGCGGGCGAAGTTGGGGTCGCTGTTGAACCGCTCGTATACCACGCAGCCCATGCCGCGGCAAATCTGGGCAGTTTTGTCGCTGCAGCTGTCCGCGCACACGAACACAGTTATTTTATCTGCGGGGTAAGTCTGATTTTTTATGCTTTCTATAAGCTTGCCTATAACCTTTTCCTCGTTGCGGGCGGTAACTACCACCGCATAGCGGTGCTTTTTTGCGGCGGGGGCAAACTTTATTTTGGGGGAGAACACGCCGATAAGCAGATAGACCACCTGATACGCCGTGAAAACCGTGGCTATTGTTGTCAGCACGGAAATTACCGTATTTAAAACCTGCATTGTAAGCTCTCTTCAGTTTTTTGCGCGGCAAAACGCGCGCGATAGCACGGATATAATTATAGTATAATACCCGCCGCCTTGTCAACAAAGGCGACGGGTAGCGGAGCGCATGAAAAGTGTATAATTTAGCGACATTGTCATTTCGACCGGGCGTAGCGAGCGGAAAAATCTATTCCGCATTGCAGGCTCCCTTTACACAAGGGAGCTGGCAGTGGAACTGACTGAGGGATTGTCATATTACTACGGCGCTTTGCGCCTACAATCCCCCCTTAATCCCCCCCCCTTTACACAAGGGGGGCACGGTGTGGGGTATCCCATTTACACAGGGGGGGGGGACTTGTCCGCTTATTGCTCATACAGCCTTTTTTACTCATCGGCAAAAGCCTATTACTGAATCCCCGGACTATCCGGGGGTTTTCTTTATACAAAAAGCCGCGCGGCGAACCGCGCGGCTTTTTATGTGACTGCTTCAGCGCAGCAACTTGTCGTACTCAGCCTCTGCTTCTGCGACCACGTCCTTCCAGCTGCGGTATACGTAGCGGCGGCAGTTTTCGCGCACGGCGGCAAGGGCGGACTTATCTGAAAGTATGTATTTAAGCCTTTCCGCCCACTCGTCCGCGTCGGCGGGCACGGCGTAGCCGCTGAACCCGTCCCTTATTATCTCCGAAGTGGGACTGTCCTTCACCAGCAGCGTGGGCAGCCCGAAGGCTGCGGCCTCTATGGGGCAGAGCGAGGCGGTATCGAACACCGAGGGGAACACGAACAGGTCGGCGCGCAGATAGAACGCCTTTAAAAACTGCCTGTCGGTAATTTCGCCCACAAACAGCACCCTGTCGCCCAGGCCGTATTCAAAAACCATCTGCCTGTACTCCTTCATGCCCTCGCCGTCGCCGACGACCACCATTTTGAAGGGCACGCTGCCGTTCAGCTTTTTGAGGGCGGCGAACACAAGTTTGAGGTTTTTGGTCTGCACCACCCTGCCTACGAACAGCAGCACGTTCTCTTCGTCCGCAAGGCCGTATTTTTCGTTGACCCTGTCCACAAGCTCGCGGGCGTTTTCGGGCACGGTCATATCGGTGCCGTTGCGTATTATGGTTATGTCGCCCTTGTACCCGTATTCGCGCAGCGTCTGCGCGGCGCCGTTGGACACCGTCCACACATAGTCGGTCTTGTTTATCACCGACATTATGCGGTGCATCATTATTGCCGTGCATACCTTTGAGTGGGTATAGCGCATGAATTCGTCTTTGAACTTTGTATGAAAGGTGATTATGGAGGGCTTATCGTATTTTTTTGCGGCGTTTGCAAAGTAGTTGCCCAGCGCAAACGGCGAATGGGCGTGGAATATATCGGCCTGTTTTGCCCTTTGGCGCAGGGCGCCGTCCAGCCCGGGCACGCAGTTGCGGAAGCCGCCTATGGGGATATATACCGAGCGGACGTGCATTACGGGCACGCCCGTTTCCCTGTCTACGCGCTCATCGGTCTCCCTTCCGTAAGAGGGAACTGCCGCAGTCACCTCGTTGTTTTCTGAAAGATATTTATAGTAGTTTGCCAGCACCACGTTGGGGCCGCCCATCTGCGGGTACCATGCGTCCACCGCAAGGAGAATGTTCTTCATGCTGCCCTCCCCGCCGCAGGCAATGATTCGGCCATATGCGGCATGCAATTGTTTAAGCGCGCAGGCGCGCGCCTGCCGTATGTGCCCGGCATAACTGTGTTGTTCATCAGTTTCCCTGCTTTCTGTCCTTGATATTTTTTATGATCAGGTCGACGACCGTCATCACAATGCCTATGATGATATAGATATAGTAGGCCGCAAAGCGCCAGAAGAGCACCGACCACGCGAGCGCGGCGCCCGCCGCAACCGAGAACGCGAGCACGCCCATGCCCTCTATAACGCCCGAGTTGCCGGGGGTGGGTATGAACGAAACGCCGAAGGTAGCGTATACGTTGAGGCACATTATGGCAAAGAACATTCCGTCTACATCGCACGAAAAGGCGTTCATAACAAACCAGGGCATTGCAAAGGTGAGGAAGTTTTCGGCAAAACAGCAGACTAGGAACAGCACAAGCCACAGCGGCTTTTTTACTATTATTTTAAAGGAGACAACAAAGTCGTCCACTATTTTGTGCGCCTTTGCCATCACCTTTTCTTTATTTTTTACGATACGCAGCTTTACGCCCATATTTATGAACCACGTGGTGCACCTGCCCGCAAGCTTGGGGAAGAACACAAAGAAGGCTATGAATATGGGGAGAATGAGGTTGACCGCCAGGCCCACCCAGCCGCAGACAAGCAGCAGCGTTCTGCCCGAAACGCCGTCTAAAACGCCGCACGCCGCGCCGCATATCATGCACACGGCGCCTATTAATGTAAAGCCGAATATGCTGCCGAAGTAGCGTATGAGCACCACCGCGGAGGAGTTGGAAACATCTACGCCCTTGGTGGTCATGTAATATATCTGCATGGGCTGGCCGCCCGTGGCAAAGGGCGTTATATTATCGTAGAACTTGCCCAGAAAGCTTGTCTTTATTGCCACGCCGGGGCGCACCCTGCCGATGACCGCCTTGTTTACAAAGCAGAACTTGAGGCTGTCCACCACCATTACGGCGAGCACCGCGCACACAAGGCCGATAACGCCGCCCACGCTCAGGCTGTTCATGGCTTCGACAAAGGTCATGCCGTCGCCGTCGGTCACTTCGCCGGCTATGCTGAACAAGCTCCACAGTCCGAGCGCTATCACGGCTATGAGCACTATGTTCCATATCCACCTGCGCTTCTTTTTGGGCGGTGCGGCAACGGTTGACATCTGCCCCTGCGCGGCCTCTGCGGGCTGGTCTTCGGGGCCTGCCCCACCTTCTGCGGGCTGTATTTGCCCGCCCGTCTGTGCCGCGTTATGCAAGGCCTGCCCCTGCGGGGCGGCCTCCTCTTCGGCGGGCGGTGTTTCGGGCTGTTCGGGCAGGGATATATCTTTTTCTTCCGCGCCTTTGTCGGGGTTCTGACTTTTAAACGTCACGCTGAAAAACTCCGCGTGCGCACGCAAAGCGCGCACATAAAAAATAATTATCGTTTTAAGCATGCGCGCACATTCGGGCCGAAAGGCTGAAACCGGCCGGCGCACACACCGAATAGATTATATATTATATTGCTCGCGCTTGTCAATTTTAACTGAAGTTGAATAAAAAATTAAGCCGATATTTTTTGGGCGGTATTTACCGCAAGAGGCACGAATGCAGGCAAAATATTCACTGCTTAACGTAAAAAGGGGCGGCAATATAGCTTAACCAACGCATTGCCCACGGCGGAGACATAAATTTAATTACCCGAAAAATATTCAGAGCGGCGCAATGCGCCGCCCGAATGAATTTACGCAATTAAAGCCCGCGCTTTTCCGTTCCGAAAAAGAAGAGCGCCACCGTGCCGGGGCCCGTGTGCGAGCCTATTACCGTTCCTATGGGGTTGATCTCCACTTCGCCATTCAGTTCGGGGAAGGCCTTTTCTATCATATCCTTGAGCTGAAGTGCCTCGGTATCCATCATAGAGTGGCTTATATAGCACTTGCCGGAATAGTTCAGCCCGCCTTCGGCCTGCGCGCACATGCAGTTGAAAATGTCGTTTACCGCCTTTTTGCGGCCGAGCGCCTTTCTGCGCACGATGAGCTTGCCCTCGTTGTTGACGTCCATTACGGGGCAGATCTTGAGCATGCTGCCTATGGCAGCGGCGGGGCCGGATATTCTGCCGCCGCGCTTGAAGTGCGCAAGGTTTGTGGCGAAGAACCAGTGCCTTACGCGCAATCTGTTGTCCTCCACCCACTTTTTAAGCTCGTCTATGCCCATGCCGCCCGCCTTGAGCTCTGCGGCCCTGTCTACAAGCAGGCCGTAGCCTGAAGAGGCGGCAAGTGAATCTACCACATACACCTTGCGGTCGGGGTAGCGCGCCTGCATTGTCTGCTGCGCGGCGAGCGCCGACTGCCAGCCGCCTGAAAGGCCGGAGGAAAATTCTATGTGCAGCACGTCTTCGCCCGCGGCGAGGATGGGTTCAAACACCTCGCACAGCTCTTCGGGCGTGACCTGCGAGGTGGTGGGCATTGCGCCCGCGTCTATCATGCCGTAAAATTCGGGAGGAGTCATGGTGGCGTAGAGGTCGTCGGCAAAGTCCTTGCCGTCTATGATGTAGTGGTATTTGCCGAACGCCACGCCGAGCTTTGTAAGGTGCTGCGAAGAAATATCTGCGGTGGAACAACAAGTAATTTTGTAATCAGCCATTTTTTATCTCCTTTATATTTTTATATACCTGCGGAAAAACCTCCCGCCCGAGGCGGGGCATCGAACAGCTCTGCCGCTTTTGCCCAGCGCGGGCGACCATAGCAGCCGCTGTTTGCCGCAGGCGTAAAAAGTGCCGCCTTTAAAAAAGCAGGCGGCCGCACGCGGATTAAAGCCCCGCGGCCAATTTATTTATCACGGTTATTTTATTACACGGCAAGGCAAAAATCAATGTTTTTAAAAAGAAAATTGCCCCGCCGCCTTCTACGCTTTAAAAATGGCACTCTACCGCACAAAAAGCGCACTCTACCGTGAGTAGAGTTGCAGTATTCATGCGGCTTTGCCGCCCGCCTTGAGCTGCCCGTCGCCCGCCGCAAAATAAAAACCGCGCACGCGGCAAAAAATACATATCATTCGGCTTTTTGCATAAGCTTTTTGCCCGCCCGCGCCGCATATTCACGCGCATACTCGGCGCATACGGCACTGCCCGCAGGCGAAAATAAACGGCAAAAAACCATTTAATATTATCAGAGCATGCTGGCTATTATGGCAAGGTTGGCGGCAACGTCTATGTTGCGCACCACCACGCCCTGTTCGGCCTTGAGCTGAACGGGGGCAAAGTTGAGTATGCCCTTTACCCCTGCCTTTACAAGCATGTCGCACACGCTCTGCGCGGCGGCCGCGGGAACGGCAACTATTGCCAGGGTGGGGTTGCAGCGCACTATGCCTGCGCCAAGCTCCTCCACGGCATACACCTTTTTGCCCGAAACTTGCGTACCTATCTTGGCGGGGTCGTTATCGAATGCCTCCACTATATCTATGCCGTAATTGGCAAAGCCGCCATAGCCGAGCAGGGCGCGGCCCAGCCCGCCCACGCCGACAAGCACGGCGTTCTTTTTTGCGTTGCAGCCCAGGTACTCCTCTATCGCGGCGATAAGTTCGGTGCGCACATAGCCCACTTTGGGCCTGCCCGCGCTGCTTGTGTAGGCAAGATCCTTTCTGACGAGCACTTCGCCCATGCCGAGCGCAACGGCTATGGCTCCGGAAGATATATACTTATTTTCGTCGCCCGAGAGCGATTTGAGATAGTTGAGGTAAACGGGCAATCTCTGAAGGGAAATTTCCGGAATGTCTCTCGTCATAAATCCTCCTTTTGCGTCACACTGTATAATTCATGGCCAGCGCGGCAGCGCCGTAGGCGCCCGCCTTGCTGCCGAGCGAGGCCTTTACTATTTTTACGGGAGCGTAAGAGGTGCCGCCGAACAGCTCTTTATCTACATAGGTCTGAAGGGGCACGGTAAGGTTATCGCCCTGTTCGCTCACGCCGCCGCCTATCATTATTATTTCGGGGCGGAATATGTTTGCAAGGTTGGCAAGGCCGCAGGCGAGGTACTTTATGTACCAGTCAACCACTTCCTTTGCGTCTATATCGTCGTGATAGAAGTCGAAGGCCGTTTTACCGTTTGCCGTTTCGGAAGTGTATTTTGTCCACATTGCCGAGCGGGGGTTATCTTCCATCTGCCTGCGCGTACGGCGCACAAGGGCAGTTGCCGAGCAGTAAGCTTCAAAGCAGCCGCGCCTGCCGCAGGTGCACACGTCGCCGTGGCGCTCTATTACCATGTGGCCTATTTCCGCGCCCGCGGACTTGTGTCCTTCGAACAGTTTGCCGTCTATTATTATGCCGCCGCCTACGCCCGTGCCCAGCGTTACAAGTATGCTGTTTTTATAATTTTTGCCGGCGCCGAACTTGGCTTCGCCCAGGGCTGCGGCGTTTGCGTCGTTGGTTATCTTGATGGGCACGTTTATACGCTCCCTTATCTTCTGCGCAAGGGGATAGTCCCTCAGGCTCAGGTTGCCCGAAAACACCAGCACGCCGTTTTTGCTGTCTATAACGCCGGGGCAGCCGACGCCGACGGAGATATTTTCCTTGCTTATGCCGCACTTGGCGAGCATTGAGTTGATAAGCTCGGCTATTACGTCGCACATGAAGTCGCCGCCCCTTTCAGAGCCGGTCACCGCCACGTCCTCCACAAGGGCGGCGCCCTTGGAATCGAGCACTATGCCCTTTATGGTCATTCCGCCGATATCTATGCCGACAAAGTATTCCATATATCACTCCCCGCGGCGGCGCTTTGCCGCGATCCCGCCGCAAAAAATAAGTAATTTATTACTTATTAAGTTTACTATTTTACGCCGCCGTTGTCAAGTGTTATCTGAAAAACTCAAACAAAATATGTTATTTTGCGCGTAAAGAAAAAAATACAGGCGCCCTGCCGCACAACATTGTGCGGCGGGGCGCCTTAAATATCAATATATATGCGGCAATCTGCAATTTTTTGAGGTGTCCCCAAAAAATTTATTTATCGGCTGCCGGCTGTCATATTGAGCGAAGCCGAAAGATCTCTCTTTATAACTGCTTTTTAGAGATTTATCTGCCGTTTCCCATAGGGGCCCTCGGCAGGGCAACGGCTGCGCCTCGCGCGACTGCGCTTCGCTCCGCCCGAAATAACATAAATGGCACCCGCGGCTCCTTACGGCCGAGCGGCATTATTCTTATCTTGTCATTTCGACTAAGTGAGCGCAGCGAACGCATGGAGAAATCTCTTTGCACCGCAACACAGCCTCCCTTACTAAGGGAAGTGACATATTCGAATTTATGAGAATATGGCGGTGGGATTACAATCCCCCTTTAATTCCCACTTTACACAAGGGAGACATGGTATATGGCAGAGATTTCTCCGCTCGCTATCAGCTCTCCCTTAAAAAGCGCGCCGAGCTTTTTGCCACCGCGCAGAGATATACAAAGAGCGCGCCGAAACCGAATGCCACCGCTGCCGTGCCCAGCGAAACGAGCAGGCAGAGCGGGACAAAATACACCGTCATGGCGCCTGCCGCCGCGAACGCGGCGGAATTCCACGCAGATACCGAGGCAACGCCGACTGCCGCCCCGATGACGAGCGCCGCCGCCACCGCTACGCACAGCTGACAGAAGAACACCAGCGACGCCCTGACAGAGGACAGCCCGAACGAGCGCAGGATGCCCACTTCGCGCCCGCACCTTGCAAAGGCAAACGCCGCATAGAATATCAGCGCGGCAAGGGCGCATATGCCCGATATGCCGCATACTACGGCAAGAACACTGCCAAGCGAATCGAACCAATCGAGCGCTTCCGCAATATTTTCGGTGATGTAAGAGTTTTCTGAAAAGCCCGCCGCCTTGAGTTCGCGCACATTGCCTTCGCTGTATTCGGGCAGGCATATGCCGGTGTTGCCGTTCATTCTCCACTCGCCGTATTTAAGAGCAAGGTCTAAGGCGTCGCCATCGGAAAGTATAAAGTATTCGGTGTAGGCGGTATCAAAAATGCCGCTCACGGTGAACGTGTTAGGCGCAAATTTGCCGTCCGGCCCGGCAAACAAAAACGTCTGCTCTGTGCCGAGAATTGCCTCCGCGCCGCCGTTTTGCGAGGCATATCGTTCGGAAACGTATATCTCTCCCGCGGCGGGGCCGTCTTCACCATACACCGGCGTGAAATACATAGGCTCGTCCTTCACACGCGAAAAGGCGCCGAAGCGGAATTCGCCCTCTATGTCTGTACCCGTTATGCTTTTGCGCAAAGTGCAAACCCGACCGCATGCATCTGCAATGCGCTGCAAAAACGCCTCTTCAGACATCACCACCCTGCCTTCCAGGCCTTCGACGTCCTCATAGGGGAGCGCCTTACTATCATAAGCGGCGCTTTCTACCGAATATATGCAGCTTATGGTAAAGCCGCCCGCCTGCAGGCCTATCATGTCGCCGATATCATCTACGCCATAGGCAGATCTGACCCTTTCGGCCGAATCCGAACTTATGGCGATGCCGCCGTCCAGATCTGCCGAACCGTACTGCACGGGCAAAAAACAACTGTCGGAAACGTATATGCGGCTTACCTGAATGCCGTTTATAGTGGCGTCCGGAACGCTGAGATCGAAATTTCCGTCACAAAAGAAGACTGCGCCGTAGTCCTCTTTGAACTGCTCCAGCTCTTCGTCGGTGACGGGGGAAGTATCGCCGCCGTTTATTATCATGTTCAGCCCATAGGAACCGTAGCTTATGTGATCTTTCTTCAGCTCGAATACCGCAGAGCCGTCGTTTCTGACGGCGGCTATCGTAGATGTGATGTCGTCTGAAAAGTACAGGTTTGAAAAGGTGGTCAGCGAAAATACGCACACTGCCAGGAATACGACGGTGAGCGCCACGGCGACCGCCGTGCGGCGCAGCGTTTTGCCCGCCAGCCAGAACGCCGTTTTGGCACCCAGCACGGGCGCGCATATATTTATTCCGCTGTCCGCCCCGCCGTTTACTTCGCCGTCTGTCCCGCCCTCGGGCAGAGGTTCTGCGGCTGCGTTTTCTTCTGCCGAAGGCGCTTCGCCCCCTGCCTTGTCGCTGTCCGAAATTATTTTGCCGCGCTTTAAAAATATGATACGGTCGGCAATATCATCGAAATACTCCCGCTCGTGAGTGGAGACGATGACCAACCTTTCGCGCGAAATTTCTTTGAGCAGCTCTGCCACCATGCGGCAGTTTTCTTCATCGAGGTTGGCGGTGGGTTCGTCGGCAAACAGCACGGGGCGCCCCGCCATGGCCGTGCGGATGATGGCCGCGCGCTGCACCTCGCCAAACGAAAGTTCTGAAGGCTTGCGGTTTAAAAGCGGGGTAAGCCCGAACCTTTCGGCGTCTTCGCGGAAGTCTTTGCACTTTTCGGGGAACATTCTTTTAACAAGCTGAAAATTTTCTTCCACGGTGAGGCTGTCTGAAAGCCTGCCGCCCTGAAACACAACCGAGCCATAGTATTTGCCGAAGGAACACTCTACCATTCCCGAAGAGGGACTGTCTGTGCCGGCAAGTATATTTAAAAGGGTGGTTTTGCCGCCGCCGCTTTCGCCGCAGACGAGCACAAGGCCGCTTTCGCCGAATTCAAGCGAACAGGGCGCAAGCGCCGTGACCTCGCCGCGCTTTGTTTTAAATATCTTGCTTATGCCTGTTGCTTTAAGCATACTATGCCCCCAATTTACAATGCAATGATGTTTTTTCGCATGAGATCTGCTCTCCTGCTTTCACGGTATATTATACACCTTTCCGCAGACAGGGCAAATTGCATAAGGCTTTTGTAAAGTAATAAATATGTAATATTTTTGTAACATAATTTATACAAAAAAACGGGCGCCCGAAGGGCACCCGCCAATATATGATTATTTTTTAACTGTTACTTGCTGCCGGTGCTGCCAAAGCCGCCCGCGCCGCGCGCCGTGGACGAAAGCTCCTTTTTCTCCTGGAACACGGCGGTTATATAGGGCGTTATTACAAGCTGGGCTATGCGGTCGCCCGAATTTACCGTGCGCGATTCCGAGGAGTGGTTGTGCAGCGCCACCATTACCTCGCCGCGGTAGTCGCAGTCCACCACGCCCACCTTGTTTGCGGGCGCAAGCCCCTGCTTGGTGGCAAGGCCGCTGCGGGCATATATCAGCCCCGCATAGCCTACAGGCAGTTCCAGCGCGATGCCCGTTGGTATCACCTTGGTGCGCCCGGGCGCGATGACCACGGGGAAATCGAGGCAGGCATACAGGTCTGCCCCCGCGGCAAATTCGCTGCCGTAGACGGGAATTTTTGCATTTTTGTTGAGCTTTTTGATTCCTATGTTCATATGTTTTTCCCCTTTTATATACTGTAATTGCCCGCCATATATGGCGGAATTAACCTGTATTATACAGCCGCGGCAAAACACTTTGCAAGGCAGTTTTTTATGTGGCAGCCTGTGCAGCGAAATTTCTCCGCGCGGGCTTCGCCATTGGCATAAATGACAACGCGCAAGCCTTATACCACCGTCTTTTCGTCCCAAAGCACCACTTCGTCGCTCTCAAGCGAGGGCTTTACGAGAATGACGCGCTGGTTTGAAGAGCCGCGGAACAACAGATCGGGGTTTTTAAGCTCCTCCACAAACCTGCCGTCCACAAGCACGTCTATGCACTTTAAAAGGCGCATAGTCACGTCCGGATCGCCCTTTTTGCCGGTGAGAAGGTCGGCCTCGAAGTCGTAACCCGTCCATGCCCACACAGACTTTTCGGGGAACTTAAGTTTAAGCTGTTCCATAAAATCGACGAGCGCGAGCTGGTTTTCCGGTTCGAACGGGTCGCCGCCGAGCAGCGAAAAGCCCTTTATATACGAAGGTTCAAGCCCCTTGAAAATTTTTTCCTCCACTTCGGGCGTGAACGGTTCGCCGTATTTGAAGTCCCACGTTTCGGCGTTGAAGCAGCCCTTGCAGTGGTTGCGGCAGCCGCTTACATACAGCGACACGCGCACCCCGGGGCCATTGGCTATATCATAGTATTTTATGGTAGCATAGTTCATAAAAAACCCCTCATGCCGACGCACATACCCCTGCGCGCGGCAAATTGACAAATGCGGCGCGCATATCGTTGCATATGCGCGCCGCGCTTTTAAAACAAATTTAACCTTATTATAATACTCACATACTAACTTCATAGAAGCGAGCAGAACGCGAAGCCGGCGGAACGCCGCGAGGGAGCTTACTAAGACGTAAGTGACTGAGCGGAACCGTAACGGCGACAAAGTTATGCGAAGCTTATATGAAGTTTGGCGGAGTAATCAGAGATGTAGAACGCGTGCTTTTATTTCCTTGGTCTTCCCCACATTCCAGAAGTTTTCGCCAAGGTAGCCGCAGGTACGGCGGGTGACGTTCATTTTGCGCTGGTCCTTGTTATGGCAGATGGGGCACTCCCACTCGTAGTTGTCGTTTATCATTATCTCGCCGTCGTAGCCGCAAACCTGGCAGTAGTCTGACTTGGTGTTGAATTCGGCATACTGGATGTTGTCGTATATAAACTTTACAACATCTTCCATGGCGGTGAGGTTGTGGCGCATGTTGGGTATTTCAACATACGATATTGCGCCGCCCGAAGATATCTTTTGGAACTGGCTTTCGAACTTGAACTTAGAGAATGCGTCTATGTGCTCGCGCACGTCCACGTGGTAGCTGTTTGTATAGTAGCCCTTATCGGTCACATCCTTTATGGTGCCGAAGCGCTGCTTGTCTATGCGGGCGAAGCGGTAGCACAGCGACTCTGCGGGTGTGCCATACAGGGCAAAACCTATGTTGGTCTGCTCCTTCCACTTATCGCAATGGTCACGCAGGCAATTCATTACCTTCAAGGCAAATTCCTGTCCCTTTTCTGTGGTCTGCGACTCGCCCGTCATAAGTTTTGTAACTTCATACAGACCTATATAGCCGAGCGAGATTGACGAATATCCGCCGAACAGATACTTATCTATCTTTTCGCCCTTGTCAAGGCGGGCTATGGCGCCGTACTGCCAGTGTATGGGCGATACGTCGGACGAAACTCCCATAAGCGCGTTATGGCGAACCATGAGCGCGTCGAAGCACAGCTGAAGCCTTTCCTCCATGAGTTCCCAGAACTTCTTTTCGTCGCCGCGGGCAAGTATGCCTATCTGGGGAAGGTTAATGGAAACAACACCCTGATTGAAGCGGCCTTCGAACTTATAGTTACCGTTTTCATCCTTCCAGGGGGACAGGAACGAGCGGCAGCCCATGGGCGAAAATACGTTACCTTCGTAATTTTCGCGCATCTTTTTTGCGGAGATATAGTCGGGGTAAAGGCGCTTGGAAGAGCACTTTACGGCAAGCTTTGTAAGGTAGTCGTACTTGCCGCCCTTGAGGCAGTTGTTTTCGTCGAGCACATAAACAAGCTTGGGGAAGGCGGGCGTTACGTATACGCCGACTTCGTTTTTGATGCCCTGATAGCGCTGGCGGAGTATCTCCTCTATTATCATGGCATTCTCTTCGATATAGGGATCGTCCTCCTTAAGATAAAGGAAAAGCGTTACAAAGGGCGACTGTCCGTTTGTAGTCATGAGCGTGTTGATCTGGTACTGTATGGTCTGCACGCCGGCCTTGAGCTCGTCCTTAAGGCGCATATCCACGAACTTATCCTTTTCTTCGCGGCTGATAGTATCGCCGAACTGCTCGTCGCACTGCTTCATGTACTTTTCCTTGGTGCGGCGCAGATATTTGCCGAGATGAGCCATATTTACCGACTGGCCGCCGTACTGTGAAGAGGCAACGGAGGCAATTATCTGCGTAACCACCGTGCAGGCAACCTGGAACGACTTGGGACTTTCTATCATCTTGCCGTTCATAACCGTGCCGTTATCAAGCATATCCTGTATGTTTATAAGGCAGCAATTGAATATGGGCTGCAGGAAGTAGTCGGCGTCGTGGAAGTGTATGGCGCCTTCGTCGTGCGCCTTTGAAATATATTCGGGCAGCAATATCCTGCGGGTGAGGTCTTTTGAAACTTCGCCCGCGATAAGGTCGCGCTGGGTGGACGCCGTGCGGGCGTTTTTGTTGGAATTTTCTTCCATTACGTCCTTGTTGGCGTTGCGTATGAGCGAAAGGATGCTCTCGTCGGTGGTGTTGGCCTTGCGCACGAGGGCACGCTCGTAGCGGTAGAGAATGTAGGACTTCATAAGCTGATACTTCTGAAGTTCCATCAGCTTTTCCTCTACCATGTCCTGAATATCCTCCACCAGCAGGCGCGCCCTGTGGCGGGAAGATATGTCGTCCACTATGGCGGTTATCTGCTCGTCGGCGACCCTGTCCTCGGGGTCGACGGACTCGTTGGCTTTTTTGATGGCGGTAAAAATCTTGCTTCCGTCGAAATCGCAGGTCGTACCATCTCTTTTTATGACTTTCATGAAATTCCTCCTTAAAGTTCCGCGGAAAAAAGCCGTCCGCGGGCACCCCGTTTACGTTATAAAAGCCGCACAAGCGGCAGTAAGATTACTCCGTTCTGAGTGAACACTTATATTATACAGCACATATTGTAGAATGTCAATACCAAAAACACAATATCTTGTATTAGAAAAAGTTATAGAAGCTATACGCGCATGCGTCGTGCTTTGTTTGCGCAGGTTGGCCGCGCCGCCGCACGCAACATACGGTCGACTACCAGTATATTAAATATATTGTGCAAAGTCAAGTACAGTGGCACAATATATTGTATGTTTTTTTATAACAAACGGCGCCGCACACAAAACTGTGCGGCGCCGCAGCAAATGCCTGTCCGCAGAGCAAAAAGGCGCATTTTTGCCCCGCTTTGCCCCGTTATGTTGAAAACTTTTAACAGCATTGTGGATAAATTGTGGAAAACTTTTTGTATGACCCTGCAAACACTCAGCGCCGCGCCGCACGCCGACGGCGCCGCGCAAGGGCGCGCCGTTTTGCATAACGGCGCGCCACTGTTGCATAACATTATTTTATATATTGGTACAGCGCCGCTATATCCAGCTTCCATTCGGGCACGGCATTGCGGCGGATGTGGTCGGCATTGGCCTTGCCAAGGGCGGCGCGCATTTCTGCATAGCTGCAGCCGTTTACCTGCATAAAGTGGTCTTCGGCGGCGCGGGCGTCGCCCTTCAGCTGCGTGCGGCCTATGTGTATCACGGCGTGGCAGGCGGGGCAGACGGCGACTATGCGGACAAGGCGCTGTGTGCAAGAACCTTCGTCGTACTCCCACTGCTCGTGCGCCTCAAGCCTTTTTGAGGGCGCGCCGCATATCATGCACCTGCCGTTCGCCTCTGCGCACACCTTTCTGCGCACCGCGCCCCACTGCGAAGGCGAAAGCATGCTGCGCAGGTTGGAATACCAGCAGCTATCGGGCACAAGCTCAAAATTTAATTTATATTTTTTATTTTGCATAAAATTATATTTTTTATTTAAATTTATTTTAACGGAAATATTTTTGCCGGTATACGCCGCCCCGGCGGCAAAAACAGCGCCATATATACCGCACATAATGCAATTTATTTAAAATAAATATTTTCGCCGAATACAGATAAAAAAATTTATAATATCATAAATAAAATTACGTCAGGCGCGAGCGCCTTACCGCAAGCTGCCAGCCGGAAAGCAGTTTTTTGCGCTCTCTGTCGCCCATAGACGGAGCAAACGCCCTTTCGCACACGGCGTTGCCGCGCAGCTGCTCCTCGCTCTCCCAGAAGCCGCAGCACAGCCCCGCAAGGTATGCCGCGCCCAGCGAAGTCACCTCGGTAACGGCGGGGCGGACTACGGTGCAGCCCGAGATATCTGCCTGAAAGCCCATTAAAAAGTTGTTGGCGCTGGCGCCGCCGTCCACCGCCAGCCGCGAAAGGTCTGCGCCGCACGCACTCTCCATTGCGCGGAGAACGTCGTTCACGCGGTAGGCTATGCCCTCAAGAACAGCGCGCACTATGTGTTCGCGGCGGGCGCCGCGCGTTATGCCGCTTAAAACGCCGCAGGCAGAACCGTCCCAGTAGGGCGCGCCCAGCCCGTTGAACGCGGGCACGAAGTACATGCCCAGGCTGCTGCCCGCGCGCACGGCCAGCTCCTCGGTTTCCGCCGCGGAGGAAATTATGCCCAGCCCGTCGCGCAGCCACTGCACGGCGGCGCCGCCTATAAACACCGAGCCTTCGAGCGCGTAGCCCGGCCTTTTGCCCACCGAAGCGCACAGCGTCGTCAGAAGCCCGTCCTTTACCTCCGGCGGGCGCGCGCCCGCATTCATAAGCAGAAAACAGCCCGTGCCGTAGGTGTTCTTTGCGTCGCCTTCACTTAAACACAGGTGCCCGAACAGCGCTGCCTGCTGGTCGCCCGCAGCGCCGCATATGGGTATTTCGCCGCCGAAAAAGGCCGCATCCGTTGCGCCGAACGGCGCTCCGCTGGGCATGACCTGCGGCAGCATGCAGGCGGGTATGCCGAACAGCTTTAACAGCTCCTCGTCCCACTGCAGAGTGTGTATGTTGAACAGCATGGTGCGCGCGGCGTTTGTGTAGTCGGTGGCAAACACCCTGCCGCCCGTAAGCTTCCACATCAGGTAGGTATCCACCGTGCCGAACAGCAGTTCGCCGCGCTCCGCGCGTTCACGCGCGCCCGCAACATTGCAGAGTATCCATTCCAGCTTAGTGGCGGAAAAATAGGGGTCGGGTATAAGGCCCGTTTTGCCGCGTATAAGCGGGGCAAGCCCCTCGCGCGCGAGCTGCCTGCACCGCTCCTCCGTGCGGCGGCACTGCCACACTATGGCGTTGCACACGGGGCGGCCGGTGGCTCTTTCCCACACTACGGTAGTTTCGCGCTGGTTGGTTATGCCCATTGCCGCCACGTCTGCGGGGGTTATGCCCGCCTGCTGCAGCACATTGCTTATAACGCGCACCGACGAAAAGAATATCTCCTCCGGGTCGTGTTCCACCATGCCGGGTGCGGGGTATATCTGCGGCAGTTCCCTGCCGTGCGAACAGACTATGCGCCCGCCCCCGTCGAACAGCACCGCGCGCGTGCTGGTAGTGCCCTGATCCAGCGCAAGAATGTACTTCATGTTTACACCGCCTTGAATTTACGCGGCGCAAGCCACCGCACATAGCCAGGCGGGGCGCCGCATAAAACTTAAAAAATATATATAAATTATATTACCTGCAGGCGCAGATGTCAACGGGCAATTTTGGGGGAGCATGCGCGGCAAACAACAAAAATATAATAAAATTTATACTGTGTTTATAAAAGTTTAATATTAAGTTAACACGCGCGCGGTAAACTTGCGTTAAACAATGACCGGAAAGAAAGATTATTACTGCGGCCCCTACGGGGCAGGGAGATCACGGAGAAAAATGAACGAACAACTTGTTGCAGACGGCGGCGAGGCGGCCGTGCACGAAAAAAAGCGTCTTACAATATTCGGCGTGGAATTTGTATACCTTGCCGTGCTGGGCATAGGCATGGCATTTGTGGGCTGGCTGGCGGAAAATACCGTAAAGGCAGTCACCGACGGCATAATAGATTCGCGCTTTCACGTACTGCCGTTCATATCGCCGTATGCGCTTATACCCTTTGCCGTGCATATAGCGCTGGGCAGCGCTGACGACATTGCCTTTTTCGGCAAAAAACTGTTCAAGGTAAGCACGAAAAAGACGAAAGTGCTCTCCAACCTGATAACGATAGCGGTGATTTGCGGCGCGGTATTTTTGGGCGAGCTTGCCGTGGGCAACCTTTGGGACATACTGTTCGGCGTACAGCTGTGGAACTACAGCGACCTGCCCCTGCAGGTGACGCAGTACGCGGGGCTGATACCTTCCCTGGGGTACGGCATAGGCGCATGGCTGCTTTTCAAGTTTGCCTATACCCCTCTTTTGAACCTGTGCAGAAAAAAGCTCAACTTTAAAGTTGCAAAGATAATAGTAGCCGTTCTGGGCACGCTCATCGTTGCCGACACCGTTATAATGTGCATACACATTGCCGTAACGGGCGAGGCGCTGATGCTGTGGCAGATACACCTTTGGTGAGGAGAAGCGGTATGGAAAAGTATTTATACGTAGTGCTGTCGCAGACGGGCACCTTCCCTTCAAACCTCATCAAACTTTTCACCCGCGGGCAGTTCAACCACGCCTCTATAAGCCTTACGCCCGACTTGAAGGAGCTGTATTCCTTCGGCAGAGTGCGCCTTTACAATCCCTTCCGCGGCGGGCTGGTGAAGGAATCGCCCGACTTTGGCACCTTTAAAAGGTTCAGCCACACCAGGATAGCCGTAATACGCATACCTGTAGACGACCGCACATACGAGCTTGCAGAAAAAACGCTGCTTACAATGTATGCAAAGCGGCGGCAGTACAAATACAACTACAAGGGGCTTTTGCACGCGATAGCAAAAAAGCCGTATAAGCGGGAAAATTACTTCTTCTGTTCGGAATTCGTGGCGTATGTGCTTGAAAGTTGCGGTGTTGCGGAGCGCGGGTATTCAGACGGCCTTGTAACGCCCATGGACCTTATGAAGCTTGCATGCGGAACGGTGGTATACAGGGGCGAGATATGCGATTTTGCCGACGGCGCGGGCAAAGAGGTGCGCCGCGTTGACGCCGAGGGCATGCATGCGGCCCTCCCTGCCGACCAGCCTACATAAATACCGCATACGCACGCAGACGGCGGACAGCCGCCCTGCGCGGCAAAAAATTTACCTATATTCTCCTTATAATATATATAAAAATG
>ERZ1090869.403-NODE-403-length-23450-cov-5.979953_pt1 | contig 23450 bp, 6 predicted proteins | sample MGYA00478474_ERZ1090869 | MGnify/ENA primary metagenome ERZ1090869 (study PRJEB33644, sample SAMEA5815748) | chicken gut metagenome | biome: Chicken; feature: Gastrointestinal Tract; material: Caecum | place: Ireland | collected 2019-01-01 | study: A study of the... | reverse complement strand
AGTCATTTATTGCATATAAGTCATAATATATTAAAACGGCATGTTTTTTTATGTTGAAATGTCGCAGTTTGACACCGTGTGAAATTCCGACGAAAGCGGCTCCTATTGATGTAAATCAAACGCGGAAAGCGTTTTAAATATTGAGGAGGTAAATCCTATGGCTAAAAAGAAACGGTTTTTGTTGCTGCTACTCGTTTGCGTGGCGGCGGCTGTGCTGCTCGCGCTGGGCGGCTGCAAGCCGAAACCTATCGAGGAAGGTCCGGAAACGGGCGTTTACTATTGTGACGCCGACGGAGAGGAGTATCAAATTGTCTTAAACAGCGGCAGCAGATTTTCCTTCGTTGTAAAAGGGGACAACAAGTCGGGAACATACGTTCTTGAAAACGGAGTTCTTACCCTGACTTTTCTCAAAGAGGAAGACGGGCAGCTCGCCGCGTCATATTCCGACGGCGGGATTGAGCTGACGTACAAAGGGGAGCGGCTTGTATTTCTGCCCAAAATTACCTATACGGTGACCTTCGACACCGACGGAGGAAGCGCGGTGCAATCGGTCTCCGTGGTAAACGGAAGGACTGTTGACAGACCTGTCGCGGAGCCGCAAAAGACGGATTGTGTTTTTGTCGGTTGGTATAGCGACAAAAACTTTACCCGACCTTATGATTTCGGTTCCGCAATTGTCTGCAACACAACCGTTTACGCAAGATTTGCCGCGGTAGTTCACGGACAGTCGGAGTACGCCGTGACTTTTGATTTGAATTACGACGGCGGCAAGCCGAGCGAAGCGGAGACTGTCGGCGGCAAGCTGCTTGAAGTTCCGTCGCCCGAGCGCGAGGGATATATATTCAAGGGCTGGTGGATAAGTATGTACGAGGACAGAGACAGACTGTCCTATATGTACGCGGACGGAATGGTTTTTTGCGAGGACACCACGCTTTTCGCCCTCTGGCAGGAAAAGGGAAGTGCGGCTTTGCCTTTGGTTTACGTCAGCGCGGAGGGTGTTTCCTGGGACGGCGCGGGCACGGCGGTCAGGCTTAAAGTAGTCAACCCGCTGGGCGCAGTCATTGTCGACGAAACTATCGGCGCGACGGCGGGCAGCTCCAAAAAGCTGGATTTTGCCAACGGCATTGCAGGCGACTATGAAATCACGCTCACCGCGGGCGACGTCACGGTTTCAAGATACTACAAAAACAAGGCGCTCAACAGAGTGTCCGATTTTTCCGTTGCGGACAACGGATTGCTTGTTTGGCGTCCCGTGCCCAATGCTGCGAGATATTACGTCGACGTCGTGTGTGGTGACGAAAATCACGTTCACACTCATTTTGACAACGGCGCTTCCGTATATTTCGATTTTTCAAACTGCAAAATGCGTTCCGAAGGCATTGTGTTTGTTGTTACCGCTACTGCGGAGGGCTATGCTTCGTCCGTTTCGAGAGCGTTTGTCTATCTGCGCAAGCTGCCCGTCGTAAGCGGTCTGCATCTCGACACGGAGAGCGACCTCTTGGTGTGGGACGCGCTTGACGACGCTTCGGATTATACCGTGTCGGTAAACGGAGGCGCGCCCGTATCCACGGGAGGCAGAAACAGTTTCAGCCTCAAAGAGTATTCCGGCGAAATTTCCGTCGTCGTGCGCGCGTATACGCCGGGTTTCGTTCCTTCGGACGAGGCGACGTTTGTCTTTGAAAAAAATCAGCTTGCCACTCCGTCGGGTATTGTCGTATCCGCCGACAGGATAAGCTGGAACGCCGTTGCCGACGCTACGTCGTACATAGTGAGCATCGACGGCAAAAACTTCGAGACTGACGAGACCTGCCTGCCGTTTTCGGACACCGACGTTGCATGGTCGAAGGGCGGATATTATTCCCTCAAAATCAAGGCTGCGGGAGAATCCGAATCCAAGTGGAGCGACGAAACGGTTTTCGGCTGGCAGACGCAAGCTACAAACCTGCGCTATTTCAGAAACGTAATTTCCTGGGACTATGTCGCGGGCGTTTCCTCCTATGAAGTGAGGATAAACGGCGGTTCCGCTTTCGGTGTTGCGGGCGGAGTCAACTTCGCCGAGATAAAACTGACCAAAGCGGGCGAAAACCTGATAGAGGTCAGATGCGCGGACGAAAACACCGAGGACGAAAGCGAGCCGGTTTGGACTTCTCTCAAGGTGTGGGCGCATACGTTGAGCTTGGACGCTATGGGAGGCGAAGCGGTCGCCCCGCTTTATCTGGCGGTGGGCGACAAAGTGGAGCTTGCCGAAACAAGCAAAACTGGCTATGACTTCGGCGGTTGGTACAACAAAGAGGGCGGAGCTGCGGCAAACGGCGCGGAGTTTTCCGAAGAATATTTCCCGTTCAACGCCGACGTTGTTCTCTATGCAAACTGGGTTGCCCACGTTTATACGATAACTCTCGACTGCGGCGAGTTCGGCACGGTAGACGGACAGCGCACGCTTACCGCCGAGGTGGCTTACGGCAGCGATTTCGTTCTGCCCGTGCCCGACGTAAATTACGAAATAAAGGTGTTTACGTATTGGTGCGCGAGCGCCGACGGCTACGGCGTCGCTTACACTGACTCCGAAGGCCGCAGCAGGATAAAATGGTCCCACACCTCGGAAGACATCGTTCTTTACGCTTATTACGTCGACGCAATCGATTACGTCAGAGACGGCGACGGTTACGCCGTCAAGGCGGGACCGAGAATCTCGCAGGTTACCCATCTTATTATCCCCGCGACGTACACTCCCGTGCCGACGGACGAAAATCCCAATCCCGAAACGCTAAAAGTGGTTTCTATTCAGGACTATGCGTTTCTCAACTGCACCAAGCTTGTGAGCGTAAGCATTCCCAACACGGTAAGGACAATTTCTTTGACCGCGTTTGACGGATGCAGATATATCGAGCGTTATGAAGTGCGTGAAATCGAGGGGGAAATCGACCCAGTTTACTTCGCGCAGGAGGGCACGCTTCTTTACAGAAACATCGTCATGCAGGGAGAGGTGGAAATAGCTCTCGTGCCCGCGACGTTTACCGGAAGCTACCGCATACCCGACGCGGTGACAAAAATAACGCAGAACGCTTTTGCCAAAACCAAGCTGGAAGAAATCATCGTTCCCGCTTCCGTCAAGACGGTTGCCCGCGCATCGTTTTCAAACAGCACGACGCTTAAATCCATTGTTTTCGAGCAGTCGATAACGGAGGAAATTCCGCTTACCATGAGCGACGGAGCAATCGTTTCCTGCACCGCGCTTGTAAATCTCACGCTGCCCGCAAGACTTAAAAAGTTTGAAAAGGCAGAGCACGAGATTTTTTCGCTGTTCGGAAAACTTGAAAATATAAACATCGTCGGCTCCTTCGACAACGCAGCCTATTCGTCAATCGACGGAGTGCTGTTCAACGCGGCAAAGGACACCCTGCTTTATTATCCCGCCGCGCACAACAAGGACAGCGGCGTTTACACGCTGCCGACGGCGGCGCTCAACATTGCCGAAAGGGCGTTTTATACCAACCCGTCTTCAACCAAAATCAAGAGTACGGTCAAAGAGGTGTATTTACACGCCAACGTCCGCACGATAGGGGCGGAAGCGTTTGCGGAGTGCGACAGTCTGACAAAGGTTGTTTTTGTCGCGAGCGAGCGCCCCGCAGGCACAATGGTTATCGGCAGAAGGGCTTTCGCCGATTGTTCCAAGCTTGCCGAGCTGGTTTTTGAAGAAAGCGGGACAATGACAAGAGTTACGGAAACGACGGAACAAGGAGAAAAGGTCAGCTTTAAATTCGAATATACCAAAAGCTGCGGCGTTGCCCAAATCGGCGAGGAGGCGTTTGAGGGTTGCTCTTTGCAATCTCTGCTGCTGCCGTCCACGCTCACGGCGATAGGCAAAAACGCCTTTGCCGACAACTCGAAACTTAACGACATAGATTTAAGCCACGTGCGTTCAGACCTGCAATTCGGCGAATACGTGTTCAGAAACTGCCGTATGCTGGAAAGCGTGGAAATCCCCGACAATGTGGGGTATATACCCTTCAATTCGGTGTTTTACAACTGCACCAAGCTTAAAAGCTTTGTTGTAAGCCCCGACAATCCAAACTATTACGCGGACGAACAGGGGGTGCTTTACAACGCCGACGTGACCGAAATCGCTTATTATCCCGAAGGACTGACGGGCGACTACGTTATACCTGATACTATCAAGGTTATCGGCGGCGGCGTGTTTATCGGCAAAGCCAATATGGTTAAAATTACCATACCCGCAAGCGTTGTCAACATAGGAAATGGCGCGTTTGAAAGCTGCGTCAATCTTTCGGAGGTGTTGTTCGTTGAGGGAGAGGAGCTTCTCACCATAGGCGACAAGGCGTTTTACCGCTGTACGGCGTTAAAGAGCATCAAATTGCCCGAGCGTACGCTGTCATTGGGCGAAAACTGCTTCGACGGAAGCGGCCTGTCCGATATAGATTTCGGCGGAGTCCGCACAATAGCGGCAAACGCTTTCGGCAACACCAAGAGCTTGTCCGTCCTCACAATACCCGCGTCGGTGACGGAAATAGGCAAATACGCCTTCCGCAGCTCTGCAATTTCCGAAATCAAATTCGCTCCGAGGGCGACGGGGAAGGAAGAAACGCCTTTTGAACCTCTCAAATTGGGCGAAAGCGTATTCACATACTGCGCGTCGCTCAAAAAAGCGACTTTTCCCGACGGACTGACGAGCATACCAGACTCCACGTTCTACAACTGCGCCGCGCTCACTTATGTTTACGTACCCAAAACCGTTGCCAACGGCGACGACGTGGTTGCGGGGGTAAGCGGCTTTGCGCGCGCAATCGGTCCGCGTGCCTTCTATCACTGCGAAAGCCTTGCCGAAATCGAGTTCGGGCTTGGCGGCACGGGCGACCTTTCCTTTGCGGAAAGAGCTTTCTGGGGCTGCACGTCGCTCAAAACTCTCAATCTGCCCAACAGACTGCGCGGAGTGGAAAACGACTACGACGCTTTTCAGTTCGGGCTTAAACTCGCGGGAGGTTTAAGCAATCCCAACGCCGTCATGTGTTTCAGCGAATACGACGGACGCGACTGCGCCGCAGTCGAAAGCATAAACGTGGAGGAGGGAGGTCTTTACTTCTCCTCTTACGACGGAGCGCTGTATACGGCAGGCAGAAAGATGCTTGTGTTCTGCCCGCAGCAAAAGTCCGGCACGATAACAATCGCCAAAGAAGCGGAGACTTTCAGAGTCGGCTGCTTCTGGAACTGTCAGATTCTCTCCGCAATAGAGTTCGAGGAGGGAGGAACGGCGGATTTCGAGTTGCCGTCGGTAAGCGGCAGCTTCACCTATACGACGGACGCGCTGTTCTACAATTGCTACAAGCTGTCCTCCATAGCTTTCCCCGCGCGTCTCGTTAAAATAGGCGACAACGCGCTTTATTGGGGCGAGGCGATTGCGGGACGCTCGAACCACAACATTTCCGTCGTGACGTTTGCACCGGACTGCCGACTGAACGAAATAGGAAAAAGCGCGTTCAAAAACTGCAAAATTACGGAAATAGAGCTGCCCGCAAGCGTTGCGAAATTAGGCTCAAAGCCCTTTGAGGGGTGCAGCATAGCGCGGCTTGTGGTGCCCGACAGCCTTGCGTCGGACGGTTTTACCGACCTTGTGGCGGGCATATCGGGACTCAAAAGCATCGAGTGCCGTTCTACCTGCAAAAATTTCACGACAATTGACGGAGCGCTTTTCTCTAAAGACGGAACGGAGCTGGTTTTCTGTCCCGCCGACAAGGTCGCGGAGGTTTACACCGTGCCTACCGAGGTGCGGAAGATAGGCGATTACAGCTTCAAGGACAATGTAGGCGTCAAATCCGTCGTGTTTGCCGACGCGGACAAAGATTTGGAAATCGGTCAGTACGCTTTCCAAAATTCGTCAATAGAGTCCGTGACTCTGCCCGACAGACTTGTTTCGATTGCGCTGTACGCGTTTTCGGGCTGCGCGTCTCTCAAAACCGTGACTTTCGGAGACTCGTGCAAATTGTCGACGATAGGAGACAGGGCGTTTGAAAAGTGCGCGTCTCTCACGGAAATATCCATTCCCGACCTGACGACAAGCATAGGCGCTTATGCGTTTGCCGAGTGCTCGTCGCTTAAAAACGTCAATTTCAGCGAAAACAGCCAGCTAATCAACATCGGTCAAAACGCGTTCAGAAGCTGTGCGGCTCTTGTCGAATTTACCGCGCCCAAGACGCTGGTAAACCTCGGCAAGCCTTCGACGACGGACACGGTGCTCGTGACCACGTCGTCCTACACGTTCTACAACTGCAAGTCGCTTAAAAAAGCGGATTTGTCCTCCTGCGCTGTTGAAAACATTGCGATGTATACTTTTGAATCGTGCGACGCGCTTGAAACGGTTTTGCTGCCGCAGGGGCTCAAAGGCATAGGACAGTATGCGTTCAGAAATTGCGTCAAACTCAGCGAAATATCGTTGCCCGAAGGGCTTGTTACGTTGAACGCTCAGGCATTTTCGGGGTGCGGTCAGTATTTTGAAAAGACGGGACTCAAAACGGGACTTAAATCGATAACCGTTCCGTCTACGGTGACGACGATAGGAAAATCCGTCTTTGAAAATTGCGCCGCTCTCGAAGAAGCAACGGTAAAGAGCACGAATGTCGGCGAAAATATGTTTTTAGGGTGCGTCTCCCTCAAAAAAGTAACCATAGGAGCGGAGACGGAAAGCATAAAGGCTCTTGCATTTTCCGGCTGCAAATCTCTTGCCGAGGTCAATATGCAAAGCAATGTGCTTGCCGAGATAGGAAAGGGCGCTTTTCAGAACACGGCGATTACTCAATTTACCGTTCCCGATACGGTAGACACGCTCGGAGCGGGCTCGGCGTCCTCAACGGGCGCAAAGGACGGCATTTTTTACGGATGCAGTCAGCTTGAAACCGTCACAATCGGAATAAACGTCGAGACAATTCCCGACTGTATGTTTGCCGACTGCGAGTCGCTCTCGTCCGTAGTGTTCAAGGAAAACGGCAAGGTTAAAATGATTGGCAGAATGGCGTTTTTCAACTGCCGTTCTCTCAAAGAGATTGTTCTGCCGTCAACGCTCACTCAGCTGGGCTACACGGGCGCGTCTTACACGTCGTCAACTACGTATTGCAGAACCTTCGAGGGCTGCGAGTCGCTGCTGTCAATCAGTCTGCCCGAGGGCGTCACAAAAATAGGACAGGGGCTGTTCAAAAACTGCACGTCGCTGGAAAAGGTGACATTTGCCGCCAATACGCTCGGTTTTATCGCATCCAATGCGTTTTTCGGCTGTTCGTCGCTTGAAGAGTTTGTTTTCCCCGCCAATGTGGAGTCAAATTTCACTTTGGGCGCAAGCGCGTTTTCGGGTTGTTCGTCGCTTGAAAGCATTACCCTGCCCGACAACGTCAAGACAATACCCGACAACGCGTTTCTCGACTGCGTTTCCCTTGAAACGGTGCTTATGCGTTCCGATGCGGCGGGCACGGTGGGAGCAAGCGCGTTTGCAGGCTGCGTCAAACTTAAAAACGTGACGCTCTCCGACGGAATCACCCAAATCAAGCAAAAAGCTTTCCTGAACTGCGCCGCGCTTGAACAAATAACTCTGCCGCAAAGCCTGACCAAGCTTGGCAACGGCTCGACGACAAGCAACGCCGGTTACGGCAACGTATTTGAAAACTGCGTTTCCTTAAAGGAGATAACGCTGCCCGAAGGCGTCAGCATTATAGACGTCGCCACCTTCAAAAACTGCGAGTCGCTTGCAAAAGTGACGGTAAGCGGCGCTCTTACTCTGATAAGGGAGGACGCCTTCGAGGGGTGCGGCAACGTCGAATTTTGTGTCGCGGACGGCAATGTCAAAACCGAGATAGAGGACAACGCCATATATGCCGAATATACCGACTCCTTCTATTTACTGAACGACAAAGGTACAGGCACGACTTCCAAAAAGATTACCGGCACGGCTCTCGTGCATTATTTCGGCAAAGAGACGACGCTGACGGTAAGGGACGGCACGGAAATCGTCGCAAGGGCTGCGTTGAGGAACAATTCCGTTGTTGAGGAAGTGGTTTTGCCCGCGTCGGTGAAGTATATCGACGACTTTGCGTTTGCCGGCTCCGCCGTCGGAAAAATCAATCTCGAAAACGTGGATTATATCGACGGAAACGCTTTTGAGGGGTGCGCGCGGCTGACTACCGTGACGCTCACTGCGGAGGTTGTTTACTCCAAAGCGTTCCTCAATTGCACGGGGCTTGAAGAAATCAAGCTTGACGGCACAAAATTTATCAATATGTATGTATTTCAGGGGTGCACATCCCTTAAACACGTGACCGTGCCTGCAAGCGTAATAGCTTTGAAAAACGAAGCATTCAGGGACTGCACCGCACTTGAAACGGCGGAAGTAAATGTGGGAAATCTAAACGGAACGGTGTCAAGCAGCGGTACGGCGGGGAACGGTTGGTTCAAAGGCTGTACGTCCCTTAAAACGGTGACGTTTGCCGACGGATTGCTGAGACTTGAAAATTATCTGTTCGAGGGCTGCACTTCCTTGACGACAATCAAATTGCCTGCGACGTTGCAGCGTCTTTCGGCGGGCTACGGCGCGTTCAAAAACTGCACCTCTCTTGTAAGTCTAACAATCCCCGCAGGTGTGACGGCAATAGAAAACAACGAATTTGTCGGCTGCGCCTCACTCAAAGAAATCATTTTCGAGGGCAGCGTAACCAAGATTGGAAACGCCTCGTTCGACGGCTGCGCCGCGCTGGACACAATCGACCTGTCGCAGGTGAACTCAGTCGGCAACAATGCGTTCAGGGGCTGCGCCGCGCTGGAATACGTCAATCTGCCGCAGGCGGCGACGCTCGGCGCAAACAGCTTTGAAGGCTGCTCGGCTTTGAAGGAAGCGAGCATTCCCAAAGTGGCGAAAATAAGCAATTACGCGTTTTCAAACTGCGGCAAACTCGTCTCCGTGTCGGCGGCTGCCGCAACGGAAGCAGGGGACTTTGCCTTCTTTGGCTGTGCTTCGCTCGAAAGCATAAGCCTGCCCGAATTGAAAACTTTGGGCAAAAGCGCGTTTGCGGGCTGCTCGTCCCTCAAAGAATTTGTCGCACCCAACCTAAGCTCTATAGGAGATTACGCTTTTTGCGAGGTTTCAGAGTCGGAGGACGGAACGAGCGTTTACAACGGCTGTCCGTTGACGGGCTTGGATTTGACAAACGTCACGTCCGTCGGCAAATATGCGCTTGCCGGCTTGACTCAAATAAAGGAGCTTGTCATACCGTCGGGCGCAATGAGCGTGGGCGAAGGCGCGTTTGCCGGCTGGACGGAGGAGCAGGTGATTCGCATTGACATGTCGGAGGAGGACTGCGACTGGACGGAGGGCTGGAACAGAGATATGAAAGCAACGATTTACTGGAAATCTGCCGAAACGGAGGCAGAGGCTTAAAGGGGAAAGGCGGGGCGGACTGCTTGCTTGCCCGTTCCGCCTAAGCCGCCGCTTGCTACGGGCGGCTTGACTTGAAATAAAGGAGATAAAAAAATGTCGGTAAAAAATTTATTGTCCGAATATCGCAAAAGATTATCCAAAGAAGCATGGTTGAAATCGATTGTCTGGGGCGCGGTTTTTGCGTTTGGCGCAAACGCCGTCGCCGCGCTTGCGACCTGGTGTCTGGGAGTAAAGAGTTTGAAACTCGTTTTGTGCGTGTCCCTCGGCGTTTTCGTCGCGGTTTGGGCGGCTTCGTCGGCTTTGCTGTATTTTCTTAAATTCCGCCCCACGTTTAAAGACGTCGCGCGGCGCGTAGATGGGCTGGGACTTGAAGAAAGAGTTATCACCATGACGGAATATGAGAAAAAGGAGGACTTTTTCGCCAAAAAGCAAAGACAGGACGCTGCGGCAAAGCTTAAAAGCGTCAAATCGGGAAGCTTAAAAATAGTCGTATCCGCGGCAAGCATAATCGTTGCCTGCGTGATGCTGTTGACTGCCGGAGCCGCGACCACCGCGAGCGCGCTCAGCGCAAAGGGCATTATCAGAGATTTGCCCGGCATAGTGGAGCCTATTTTCAATCCCGAGGTTTTTTATACGATTATTTACGAAGTCGAGGGAGCGGGAGAAATCGAGGGCAACGCGGATCAGCTTGTGCTAAAAGGCGGAGACGCGGAGCCTGTGCTGGCTGTTGCCGAAGACGGCTGGGCTTTTCTGTGCTGGTCGGACGGCAGCGAGGAGCCTTACAGACATGACAAGGAGGTAATGCCCGACGGAGAGTTTTCCGAGGTGGACGAGGACGGCAACGTAATAATAACCTATTTTGCCGTGTTCACGGAGCTTGAAGAGTCCGAGCAGGACGGCAACGGCGGCGAAGGAGACGAGCAACAGCAGGAGCAGGATCAGGCTCAGGACCAACCCTCCGACGGCGAGGAGCAGGAGCAAGAGCAGCAGCAAACGGACGGCGACGGCGAAAGCAAAGACGGCGACGGCAAGGGCGGAGAGTATCAGGACTCCAACAAGGTCATAGACGGCGACCAGTACTACGGCGACAGATTGGAAGAATATCTGGCGTTGGCAGAGGAAATTCTGGAAAACGACGGCGAAATACCCGACGATTTGAGAGAATTTATCGAGTCGTACTACGGAACAATCGAATAAAAGAGGGCTGCTTCTCATTAAGATTGAAAGATTCTTGCGGCGGGGAGCGCGAAACGCTCCCCGCTTTAAACGCGAAAAAAAGCTGAGACTTTGAAAATAAAAACGGACAAGGTGAGACATTATGGATTTATTGGTTCCAATAGGCTTGCTGGGCTTAATCGGGCTGTTGATTTTGTTGATTATTTACATATTGAAGCCCAATTATCAGCAGAAATTTGTTTCAAGCACTTATATATGGAAATTAAGCCTTAAATACAGAAAGAAAAAAATCCCGATAAACAAGCTGAGAAATCTGCTTATTCTGCTTTGTCAGGTGCTGATTTGCATAGCCGCCGCTTTGATTTTGTCAAAGCCCGCGGTCGTTGCCGAGACAAGCGTCGGACAGAACGAAAAAATAATAATCGTGGACGCTTCCGCGAGCATGCTCGCTTCCTGCGAGAGCTCCGACGACACGCGCTTTGACAGGGCGTTGAAAAAAACGCGCGAAATCGCGGACGAAACCTTAAAAGACAACGGAACGGTAACCGTTATTCTTGCGGGAGAAAAAGCGTCGTACGTGGTTAGGCGCGCGGGCGCGGGAGAGCTGTCGGAAATAGACGCATACATAAACGGAATGCAGTGTTCTCTGTGCGAGGGAGACGTGGACGGAGCCATGCTTTTGGCGGAGGAAACGCTGCGCTACAACGCCGATTCCGAAATTCTGCTTTTGACGGGCACGACCTACGTCAACGACGCCGAAAACGTGACAATCGTGGACGTTTCCGACCGATACGAGTGGAACGTAGCCGTGCTGAGCGCGTCGGCGAGACTCGAAGACAACTTTTATACCTTTGAAATAGAGGTTGCGTGTTACGGCTTGGACAAGGCTTTCGAGGTGTTCTGCGAGGTGGGCAACGTAAACGGAAAGGGAGAAAAAATAACTCTCCCCGTGCAGACGGTAAACGGACTGGACGGCATTCCGACCAAAATAGTTTACACCTCCGCCGCGCGCAATCTCGGACAGGACGTGATTCCCGTGCTTCTCACCGAAAACGAAAGAATTTACTCTTTCGACGAGGCGTATATACATATTGACGAAGCGGATTCGCTTTTGCTGGACAACGAGTTTTTCATTTACGGCGGATTAAGGCCGACGGTAAAGATTCAGTATTACAGCACGGCGTCAAACGTCTTTTTCGGCGGCGTGTTGAGGACGCTCAAGGAAAAGACTTTCGGCAGCTGGAATATAGAAATAACCGAGGTCAAGGGCAAGGATACGCCTGCAACCGAGGGATTTGATTTTTACATATTCGAGCACACCGTGCCCAAAGTTCTGCCAAAGGACGGAATAATTTTTTTGGTCAATCCCGACAGCTCGGCGGACGCGGGCTTCTCGATTGTGAGAAGAAACGTGCAGGTGACCGATTACGACGGAGACGGCGCGTCTCTTGCTATCGGAGACGGCGAGCATCCTCTGGTGCGCTATATGGACGTCGAGGGAATAAAGGTAACCCAATATTCGCAGGTGGACGAAGCAAGTCTGGAAAGATACGACGTGCTGATGTATTACGAGGGCAATCCCGTGTTCTTTGCAAGAAACGAAGCCGATTCAAAAATCGCCGTGATGACTTTCAGTCTCAATATGTCCACTTTGGCGCTCAGCGTGTATTATCCCATTCTCATTTACAATATGTTCAATTATTACCTGCCGTCTACCTTGACGGAGGATTTGTGCGACGTTTACGACACGATAGAGGTAAACGCGAGGGGCAGAGATTTGATTGTTACCGCCCCTGACGGCACGGAGCTGCTCTTCGGGGAGTTTCCCGCAAAGCTGTACGTAGAAAGCTTCGGAACCTACACCCTGCGTCAACAGCTCATTTCGGGAGAAATCGTGGAAGAAAAATTTTACGCCAAGGTTGCCGCGTCGCAAAGCGACATAACGCGGGAGGACGTTTTGAGCGTTCCCTTTGCCGCAAACGCCGCGCAGGAAATCATAGAGGATTTGCTTGTCTGGTTTGCCGCGGCAATCGTCGCGCTTATGTTTTTGGAGTGGGCGCTGCACTCGATTGAAGGGCTGTGACCGTGGAGGCTGAAAAATGTTGAATTTACAAGTGAATTTTTCCTGCGCATGGCTGCTGCTGCTTATTGTGCCCGCCGTGCTTCTTACGCTTCTGCCTTACTTCAAGCTGTCGAAAAAATTCAGAAAAACAAGAAACAGAATTTCCTCCGTCGTGCTGCACCTGACTGCGCTTGTCCTGTGTATTTTCGTGCTGTCGGGCATGACATTCGATTACGAGGTGCACAACTCGGAAAACGAGCTTGTGCTGGTGGTGGACGCTTCTTACAGCACCGCCGAAGAAAAACAGGCGAAGGACGATTTCGTGCGCAGCGTCATAGAAATGACCAACACCGACGTTTACAGCCTCGGCATAGTCACCTTCGGCTTGAAGCCCGTGTGCGCGGTGCCTCTTACCGACGACTTGCGCAACGCTTTCAATCTGTATCAAAACTCCTTGCAGCCGGACGTCACTGCGACGGACATTTCGTCGGCGTTGGTTTTTGCAAGGGATATGCTTACCCATCCCGAATCCGCAAAGATAGTGCTTTTGAGCGACGGCGTGGAAACGGACGGAAAAGCCTCATCCGTTGTCAAATCGATTGTTGCGGAGGGCACGCGCATAGACAGCGTTCTGTGCGGCTCCCTGTCGGGAGAGGACGAGGTTCAGGCGCTCTCGGTGGGGCTGCCGGACAGCAATATTTTGAGAGGCGAGCAGTTTGAAATTACTCTTTCCGTTGCAAGTTCGAGAAAAGGCGAAACACCCGTCACGGTGACGTTGTTCGACAACGGTGAGGAGTGTCAAAGCGTGTCCGCTTCCGTCAGGGAGGGCGTGCAGGATATCGCAATTCCCCATTCGCTTGAAGAGGAGGGGCTGCACGCGCTGCGGTTCAGGGTAGACGCCGACGCAGATGCCGTTTCGCAAAACAACGAGCTTTATTCCTATATGTATCTAAATCTTTTCGACAAGGTGCTCATTGTGGAGAGCAGCGAGGGTATTTCCCAAGAGATTTGCGCGCTGTTGGAGGGCTACGAGGTGACGACGGTTCGTCCCGACGAAAGCAGCTTGCCCAAGACGCTTGACGAGCTGTGCGCCTTTGACGAGGTAATCCTCAACAACATAGCAAACTCAGACCTGCCCGAGGGCTTTGACGAGATACTCAACCGTTACGTTTACGAGGCTGGCGGCGGACTGTTCACCGTGGGCGGAAGCGAGGGCGGCGACTCCGAAAAGGCGCACGCCTACAACAGAGAGGATATGGCGGGCACGCTTTTGCAGCGTATGCTGCCCGTCGAGGCGATAGACTATACGCCGCCTCTCGGCATGATGATAGTCATAGACGTTTCGGGCAGTATGTCTTCGGGTACGGACGTCGGCACGGTTCAGAAAATCGACGCCGCAAAAAACGCGGCGGTCAGCATGGTCAGAGATTACACCTGTCTGAACGAAAGGGATTACTGCGGGGTTATGACTTTGAGCGACGACTATACCGAGGACGCATCGCTTTTGCCCATGACGCGTCAGGACGAAATCATAGAAGCCATTTACGGCGTGGAAAAGGGCGGCGGAACGCTGTTTACGCCGGCGGTCAATCATGCGGGCATGGCTTTGAGAGCCTTGTACACGAGCGGAAGAATCGAAAAAATGCACGTCGTCATGATAACCGACGGAGGGGCGGCGGACTATGAGGACTACGTAAGCAGAGTGGAGCATTTCAACAGTCTTGGAGTTACATATTCCTTTATCGCGATAAAGGCGACAAGCGCGTCTATGGAGCAGCTCAACGAAGCGGCAAAGGTTGGCGGCGGCAAAGCGTACAATGCGGACGCGACGGATTTGACGGGCGTGCTTAAAGACGACATACGCATACCCGAAATAAAAGAGGTGGAATTCAGGGAATTTGTGCCGAATATAAACCCCGATTCCTATTACGCGACAGTCATATCGCAGGAGGAAATGCCGGCGCTTTACGGCTTTTACGGAACAAAGAAAAAAGACGATGCGGAGCTGGTGCTTTCGGGAGAGTACAACGTGCCCGTTTACGCGCAGTGGAAATACGGCAACGGGACGGTTGGCAGCTTTATGTGCGACCTTGACGGCACTTGGTCGGCGGATTTTCTGAGCGCGGAAGGCAAGGGCTCGGAATTTCTGCTGAGCGTAATAAACAAGCTGTTTCCGACTGAGGACATTCGCCCGAAAAATCTCGACGTGGTTTTAAGAGAGGAAAACTATACCACTCAGTTAAGCATTTACCCCAAAATCGAGCTTAAAGAGGGGGAAAGCGTGGAGGTGTTGCTGGAAAACCTGACCTCCTCGGACGCGTCCGCGCAGCTTACCGCGCCTTTGGCGGAGGAAAAATACAGCCGCGCAACTTTGTTTGCCGCGGAGGCGGGCGTGTACAGAATAACGGTGCAGAAAAAAGGCGCCGACAACGCGCCTTCGGGCAATCCGTGCGTGGTCTACAAAACCTTTTCCTATTCGGAGGAATTTAATTTGCTTGCAAGCGACACGGACGGAGCCGAGGTGATGGAAGCAATTGCCGTATCGGGAAACGGCAAATACGAGCCTTTGTCGGAAAAGGACGCGGTAACGGTCTTTCAGGGGTTTAAGGAAACTCTGGAAAAAAGCTTCGACCCGCGCTTCCTGTTTATAATAACGGCTCTTTGCCTGTTCCTGCTTGACATAGCGGCAAGAAAATTCAAATGGAAATGGCCGCACGAGCTGATAAGAGAGCGCAGAGAAAAACTGCGGGACGCAAACGACTCTTCAAATCGAAACGAAGCGAGGAAAAAATGATGAAAAAACTTAGAGCGCCTTATCTTTTGATTTTGATTTTTTGTATGCTTGCGCTGGCGGGCTGTTCGGGAGGGCTTGGCAGACCGTCGGATTTGAAGGTAAACGAAACCGATTGGGTATTGTCCTGGTCTCCCGTCGAAAACGCAACGGCGTCCACGACATACATAGTGGAAATAGACGGCAGGGAATACGTAAGCAGCAAAACCTCTTATTCGCTCGAAGGACTCGAAGAGGGCAGCTACAAAATCAGAGTGAAAGCAACCGACGCGTTGGGACAGACGGGAGACTCCAAATGGTCGGACGCCTTTGTGTTTACCAAGCCTTACGAAAACGGGCTTGTCTACACGTTGACAAACGCCAACACCGAATACGAGGTTACCCGTGTGGGAAGCGCGAGAGGAGATATAGAAATAGGCGACGTTTATCGGGGCAAGCCGGTGACGAGCATAGCGGAAAAGGCGTTTTACTCGTCAAGCGGAGTCAAAAGCATAGTCGTCGGCAAAAACGTCAGGGAAATCGGAGACTACGCTTTCACCAACTGCTCCAATCTCCAATCCGTGACGCTGCCCGACGGGCTAAGCGAGCTTGGAGAGCACGCTTTTCAGGGCTGCCGCGCGTTGCAGAGCATAAAATTGCCCGACAGTCTCAAAGAAGTGAAAAAGAGTTCTTTTCAGTATTGCAGAAACATGACGTCCGTCGATTTGGGCGGCGGTATCCTTTCGGTGGCGGCGTGGGCGTTTTGCGATTGCCACAAGCTTTCCGAGCTTAAGGTGCCGGGCCGCGTGGGCACGCTGGGCGAAAAGTCCTTTTTCGGCTGGGATTTGCGTGAAAGCGTGACGCTCGGTGCCGCAGTCGACAGCATCGGCGAGGGAGCGTTTGCTTCCTGCGTGTCTTTAAAAAGCTTTGCCTTAAACCAAAGACTGTCCGCTATCGGAGCAAACGCCTTCAACGGCTGCGTCAAGCTGGCTTCTTTCGAAACGCCCGACAGCGTCGTTTCAATAGGCGAACAGGCGTTTTTCGGTTGTCAGTCCCTGTCGGACGTGGTTATCGGCTCGGGCGTTAAGCAAATAGGTGCGTTGGCTTTCGATTCTACCGCTTTGAGTCAAAGCGCAAGCGGCATAGTTTACGCCGACGGGTGGGCTGTTTCTTGCAGCGCGACGCTTTCGGAGCTTAATCTTTTGGCGGGTACGCGCGGAATCGCCGACATGACCTTTGCGGGGCGCGCAATCACGGAAGCAGTGATTCCCGATTCCGTCAGGTTTATCGGAGACTACGCCTTTTACAGATGCACAGAGCTTATGTCCCTTGACGCGGGGGACGGCGTGGAGCGCATAGGCAGATACGCTTTCGACGGCTGCAAGGTGCTGGGCAGGGGCTATTTTTCTCTCGGCAGCAGCCTTAAAAACATAGAAAGCTATGCTTTCGCGCGCTGCACCGATTTGGGTAACAAGGCGTATATGGGCGACGTCAGACTGCCTTCGTCGGTAGAATCCATAGGCACCTACGCCTTTTACAACACTGCGGCGTGGAATGCCGTTGACAGCGGATTGATTTACGTCGGCAACTGGGTAGTGGGCTTTAAGGACGGGCAGGAAAGCGTGAGCATAACCATAGCCGACGGAACGGTCGGTATATCCGATTACGCCTTTTACAAAAAGACGGGTTTAGGCGCGGTGACGGTGCCCGACAGCGTAAAATACATAGGCTACGGCGCGTTTTACGAGTGTTCGTCTCTTTCGAGGGTGTACATGGACGTATTGGCGAGCAATCTCCTTGAAATAAGCGACTACACCTTCTACAAATGTTCGAGCTTGAAGCAGGTAGACATTCCGCTCGAAGTGGAAAAAATCGGACGCTCCGCGTTTTACAAAAGCGGAGTTGTGGTGGCGAAAATTCCCGATTACGTGAAAGAAATCGGAGCGTATGCCTTTTACGGCTGCGGAAACCTCATCGAAGTGAGCTTCGGACAGTCCGCGCGGCTGGAAACCGTGTCGGACTATGCGTTTGCAAACTGTGCGTCGCTCGGTTCGTTTTCCGTCCCGTCTTCCGTTTTCGACATAGGAGAAAAGGCGTTTTCCGGCTGTTCGTCGCTTGTTTCGGTTGCGTTGGGCGCAAATCTGACCCGACTCGGAGAGGGCGCGTTTTACAATTGCGCCGCGCTCGAAAGCATTGTTCTGCCCGACAGTCTCAAAGAAATCGCCGACAAGACCTTTTACAAATGCGCGTCGCTTGCTTCGGTGACAATGGGCGGCAGCGTCGAAAGAATAGGCGAATATGCCTTTTACTCCTGCAATTTGCTTGAAAGCGTTGTTCTGCCCGCGTCGTTGCGCAGCTTGGGCAGCTACGCGTTCAGAAGCTGCGCGTCGCTTAAATCGGTTACACTCAGACAAAGCGTGGAGGAAATAGGCAGCCATGCGTTCAACGGCTGCAAATTTCTCACGCTTTACTGCGAGGGCGAAAATGCGGGAGGAAAGTGGAGCGCCCGCTGGAACTCGGGCTATCGTCCCGTAGTGTGGGGCTGCGATTTGTCCGAAAACGGCGATTACGTGCTGTCGTTTACGGTAGGCGAGTCGTCAATTGAAAACAAAACGGCAAGGAACGGATTTTCCGCACCTTACAGAGAGGGATACCGATTCGACTGCTGGACGGTAAGTACGGCGGAGGGACAAAAAACCTTTGCCGCGTCCCTTACGGCGGATTTGCCGCAGGGCGCGCTTGCGGTCGCGGTGTGGAAAACAGCCGCGACCGATTCGGAAAATAAAACGGATACTGCTGCGGAACAATCCGAAGCATAAAACCATACTATTCACTTTTCAGACGGAGGTAAGAAAAAATGAAAAGAAGGAGCAAATGTACGGCATTTTTGATTGTCGCATTGGCGTTGCTGCTTGCGTGCGCGCTGCTTGCGGGCTGCGAAAGCAAGGTAACGCTCAAATTGGTGACGTATGACGGCAATTTTACGGTGCTGGAAGGCAAAGCGGGAGAAATTGCGGATTTCCCCGCGGTTATGCGCGACGGATACGCGCTCGAAGGCTGGTATGAGGACGAAAACTTTGTCGGTCAGCCCGTCGGTCAGGCGGTGTTTGAAAAGGACAGGACGTATTACGCCAAATGGGTAAAGACGTATGCCGTCACCTTCGAGCTTGACGGCGGCGTTATGGAAACCGCTTCGGTTTTTCTGCCCGAGGGGAAAGAGCTTCTTGCCGCGCTGGACGGACTTGTACCCGTCAAGGGTGAGTACCGCTTCGGCGGCTGGTATATCAACGGCAGAGCGCTTGCGGAGTCGGACAAAATGCCTGCGGCGGACGTTGTGCTGACAGCCAAATACATGGCGGAGTACAAAATAAACGTATATTTGCAGGAGCTTAATCTTGCCGACTATGCTTTCGAGGAGGGCTATTCTTCGGGCTATGCCCTAATCGGAGAGGAGTTTTCTCCCGAGCTTTCGGTAAAAGGCTTTTCTTTGAGCGGCGGAGCGGAGCAGTCCCGCGTAATAGACTCCGATTCCTCCAAAAATGTTTTCGAGCTTAGATTTGACAGAAACAGCTACGGGCTTTGGTTTGTCTCCAATTATCCCGACGGCTCGGGACGGAACGAGGAGGAGCTTGCCTATACATATCTTTACGGGGAGGAAATAGATTTCCCTAAGTCCGTGCCCTTCGAGGCGGACGGTTACAGGTTTTTCGGCTGGGGCGCCTACACGAATTCGGACTTTGACGAGGCGATAGAGGAGGAAAATTTCGAGCTTGCGGAGGACACGGTGCTCTACGCAATCTGGAACAAGGGCTACACCGATATGTTTTCGGGAGAGGACGAAATTTTTCTCATGCGCGACGGCACGGGCAAAGCCGTTTTGTGCCGCGGCGGAGTGGATATTGAAGGCTCTTACAACGAAAAAAAGGATTGGTACCAATTTGAAAGCCCCACGACGGGGTATGTGCTTAACGCGCGGATAAACGACAACGGAACCTTTGTTTTTTACGCCAACAGAAAGGGCGAATACTTTTTGTTCGAGCCGACGGGCATTGACAGAAACGTGACGCTCGCTCTCGACGACATGAACGGCATAGAGCTTTACCGCACGGGAGAGGGCGACAGACAGTATCTCGAAGGGGAGTATTTTATAGACGAAAACGGCTATTATCAAGCTCTCTTTTCCGACGGAACGGGCTTTGTGTTTTTGCTGGGAACGGCGACGGAGCCTGCAAACGGCGCAAAAACAAATGTTTTCAGAATAAGGGGAGAAGAAGCGAATTGGGGCGTGCTGCCTTACAAGGCGGTTTATTATCCCGTCGTCACGCTTGACGGGTTCGGTTATGCCCTTGTTTCGCAGCAGCCCGACAGCACGGCTTACGCCGCTTACGTTATCGACGGCGACGTCTTTACGCTTTACGACACCGCAAGCGGAAGCGTAATTCTCACCGCAAGGGCGGGCAGTTACGGCGGAACTATGGGCTACGAGCCTTATATCGCCGAGTTTGATACGACTTTTACGCGCGAAGACGGCGCGACGCTTACTACCGACGGCTGTTCAAACGCGGTTTTTGTCAAAAACGGAGATTCCTTTGTCGGCAGCTACGAGATTAAAAGCTCCCTTGTGGGCGGCAGCCTGATAAGGGTGGTTTCGTCGTCGGGAAGCGTAAGGGTGTTCAGAGTTTTTGAAAAGCAGGGCGCGTCGGGAGCCGTTCTCACGTTTGAAGAAAAGCACGCGGATTACGCCGAATATCTTTACGTAAGCGACGACGGCAGACTGGACGGCGTGCCCTTCCTTGTAGTCAACGGCGACGGAACTGCGGCAATGTACGAGCAGAACGCGCAGGGAAATACGGAAATGACTTCTTCGGGAGTTATACAAAGCAAGGACGGCTTTTATCTTTACACCGTGACGGAGCAGACCGCCGATTGGTCAGTCAACCGTTTTGCCGCACTGCTTGTAAATTTTGACACACATTCCACTTCTTACGACGTGTATTACGTGGTAGGCTCCGACGACGGGGAGGAAACGACGGACTATTCGACGGTTTATTCTGACGGAGAGGGCGCCAAGCTGACAATCGTTTCCTGCTTTGCCGTTTTCGAGGACGCGGACGGAAACGTCGTGTCCGGCGTGTTTAGTCAGGGACCGGATTTCATAAAGCTGGGCAACGGCGAAAGCTATATTTATTTCCGTATCGACGAGCAAAACGGCACGTTTGTGCGGTTGGCTTACGAGCCTGCGGTGCTGCTCATGAAGAAAAACGGTTCGACCGTTTCGTCGTCCATGCTTACCGTAAACGGAGTAAAGTACGGCGACGGATACGAAGCGGCGTTTACCGAAAAAATCGACGGCGTTTCGGTAACGGTGTACGGATTCTATACGCTTGAAACGGTGGACACGGCGGGTGCGGTGTTCGGCGTTTACACCTTCCGCTCCGAGGAAAAAACGTTTAAATTTGTCGTCAGCGCGTCGTCTTCCGCAGTTTATTTTCATTATTTCGAGCTTGACGAGGTGATAATGTTCGGCAAATACGACGAGCTGTCCGACGACAGTCAAGCAACCTCCCTTGCGGAATTGCAGCTCACCGACGAAAAGGATGACGACGGAAAAGCGATATTGGTTTACGTCGAGGGTGAAAACAACATAAAGGGCACGTTCGCTTCCCGCGAAACTGTTGCCTTCGACAGGTTTAAGCAGATGGTTTACACCTTTAAGGCAACGGAAGGAGATTTTACCTTCGACTTTACGCTGATTGACTCGTATTTCCGCGTTTGCGCTCCCGATTCGTCGTTTACGGCGGCAGACAGCAGCACGCTGCAGCTTGACGGCGCAACGCACACGGCGAGATATTGGGACACCGAAAACGAGTATTTCGGCTATTACGTCGCGGCGCTCAACGTGCTGGACGAAAACGAAAAAGCCGTCGCCATGTCGATAAACGGAGAGGAGCGCGTTTTTGATTTGAACGGCTCGGACAATTCGTTCAGCATCAGAGGGCTAGAAGAGGGGGCTTACCTCAAAGTGGAAAACAATATCCCCGACGGCGAGGTGATTGTTTTTGACGGACACGGCAACGCAACGCTGAAAAAGTCCGACGACTCGGAAATTCAAGCCGTCTACACGTTTGCAAACGGTTTGTATACGATTGCCTTCGACGGCGGCGAGTACGTGGGCGAAACGGGGTTGTTTGCCGCCGACGGAAACGAGTATTACGCTTTTCTGTTCTATTCGGACAAAATTGCGGGCGCGTATCTCGACTGCGACGACCTTTCGGTTGTCAGACTGGACGAAACGGGCAACGCTTTGCGATACAATTCGGACGGACGCTCCGAAACGGGAAGATACACGGTTTTAAGCGACGGACTTTTCTATTTCGAGTCGGAAACGGGCAGCTCTGCGCTGTACGAAATCTGTGCGGACGGACAGGTGTCAAGGTCGAGCTTTTCCGCGACTTACTACGCAAGCGATTTCGCCTCAATCGTCTTTTATTCAAACGGAGTGGTGCTGTTCAACAACGCTTCCGCAATGTTTTACAGCTATGACGAAAGTTCGCAAAAAATTTACACCTACACGCCGTCGGACTCTTCGGAAGCAAATGCTTACGGCTTTGTAGCGGAGGAGTTCGACGAGGAGGACGGCAGCATAACCTATACCGACCCCGCAGACAACGTCACGAGAACATATATGCGCTTTGACGGCAAGTACACCGTTTTAGAGGACGGCAAGGGCGGCAAACTCGAATTTCAGTCCGTCGGAGGAGCCGAGTTTACCGTAGACGCGGTTTACACCGACTCGACGGGCAAACAGACTCAGTATTATTTTCTGGTTTATTACGGCGATTCCGGCGTCGAGACCATGCTTGCCTGTCTTGCTACGGGAGCGCTGAACGGCAGCGTTTCGGATTATCTGTTCACCGTCAACTATTTCATCGAAGTGAACCTGACCGAAAAAACTTTCGCCTTTGACAGCGAAAAGTATATTTACGGTCTGACGGCTTACGACTACACCTATGTCGAGCTGCTCACGGTTTACGGTTCTGACCTCGCGTTTTTGTTTGAAGGAGCTTACGGATATATCAACGTCGTTGCGGACGTTGCGGACGGCAAAACGGTTTATTCCGTTTCGGGAAGCTTCAATTTTATAAAGGACTCCGACGGCAATCCGCTGAGATTCACCGACGGTACGCTGAGCAAAGCGGGCTTTATAGACGCGCAGGCCGAAGGCTTCGGCAATCTGTTCGCATCAGAGTTTGTTGCGGCGGACGGCAACACTTACCACCTGAATTTTTATCTGGCGTACAACCGAAACGTGCAGCAATTCGTGTATATAATTCATTCCTGCACTTTGGCGGAGGAGATATTCAGGTCGGACGACGGCAGTGCGGTGTACAGGGAAACTTTCCTTTATTCGTCTGCGTTCCGTTTCGTCAAGGGAGAAAACCCGCTCACGGGCGAGGTGGAGTATTACGCCAAAGGCGACGCATTTTATCCTACGCTAAGCTACAGAGGGGAACCCGTCGCGGTTTACAATTTCGAGGAGGAGAGCGAAACTCGGTGGATATTCTATTCGAGAGAGTACGCGGGGAACGCATATTCGGATTTCAGATATTGTTTCGAGTTCGTTTCTGACGGAGAGGGCAACGTCGAGTCGGGCGTTCTGGTGCGTTATGCGGAAAGAAACATCGCGTCGGCGCTTGGCGACGCAGCCCGCGTCGTTTGCGACGAGGAAACGGGCGAGGCGCTTGAAATAACGGCTCTGATTGTGGACGACGTTTATTTTGAAGCGCTGTCGTGCGCCGACAACGGAGACGGAACCTTTACCGTCGTCACGTCGGAGGGTACCTATACCGTTACCGTTCACAAAAACGAGGACGGCGAGGTTGAAAGGGTGAGCATAGCCTTAAACAACGACTGAATCAAATCTGCAAAAAAATCAAATAAACACGGAGATAGGACATGGTAACAGAGAAAGATGTAGTAAAATTCGGGGAGCAGTGTGCGAATATATT
>ERZ1090869.397-NODE-397-length-23561-cov-6.987237_pt1 | contig 23561 bp, 19 predicted proteins | sample MGYA00478474_ERZ1090869 | MGnify/ENA primary metagenome ERZ1090869 (study PRJEB33644, sample SAMEA5815748) | chicken gut metagenome | biome: Chicken; feature: Gastrointestinal Tract; material: Caecum | place: Ireland | collected 2019-01-01 | study: A study of the... | reverse complement strand
TCTGTTCTTCCGTCATTGCCTCCTGCACCGCAGCGATCGATCTCTCCCGGCTCACGTCAAAATGCACTACCATTCCGGGAAGGATAGTCATTCCCCTGAGCGCCACCATGGGCATGCTTTGTCTCTTGTTGTCCAATTTCACTTCCTCCTAAACGAAAGGGCAGGCGCAGATCCTGCACTGCACCCGCCCATTTTTTAGTACATCGGTTCATAAGTAACTAAGCCAAACCTGCTTGTCTGGCTTCCCGATCACACCAGTGTACCTGCAAATTCTCTCTTACGCGCTCTCTGATGTCAGGAACGACCTGCGTTCTTCTCCATCCCGCAGATAGAGCGGGCTTCCGGTTCCAAGAACCGCCTCCTTTGTGATCCGGCATTCCTTGATCGTCTCGTCAGACGGAACCCTGAACATGGTATCCATCATAATATTTTCCATGATCGCCCTTAAGCCTCTGGCTCCCGTCTTTCTTGCCAGGGTCGTCTCCGCGATCGCCGTCAGGGCGTCTCTGTCAAACTCCAGCTTGACTCCATCCAGTTCCAGAAGTTTCTGATACTGTTTCACGATAGCGCTCTTCGGTTCTGTGAGGATCCGGATCAGCGCTTCCTTGTCAAGAAGATCCAGTGACACTGTAACAGGAAGCCGGCCTACCAGCTCCGGTATCAGTCCAAACTTGACCAGATCCTGAGGCAGCGCCTCATGGAGCAGAACATCCATATCATACTCATGCTTTGTGGCGATCTCTGCATTAAAACCGATAGATTTCCTGTCAAGACGTGTCTCGATGATCTTGTCGATCCCCTCAAAAGCTCCGCCGCAGATAAACAGAATATTGGTGGTATCTATCTGGATCAGTTCCTGATGAGGATGCTTTCTGCCGCCCTGGGGCGGTACGGAAGCCACAGTCCCTTCTATGATCTTAAGAAGAGCCTGCTGAACGCCCTCACCGGACACATCCCGGGTAATAGACGGATTTTCAGATTTTCGTGTGATCTTATCAATCTCATCAATATAGATAATCCCATGTTCAGCGCGCTCGATATCTCCGTCCGCGGCCTGGATCACCTTCAGAAGGATATTCTCTACATCCTCCCCCACATACCCGGCCTCCGTCAGAGCCGTGGCGTCTGCGATCGCAAAAGGTACATTCAGGATCTTTGCAAGTGTCTGGGCAAGAAGCGTCTTTCCGCAGCCGGTAGGACCGAGCATCAGAATATTGCTCTTCTGGAGCTCCACTCCCAGATCCTGCTCCGCCATGATCCTTTTGTAATGATTGTATACCGCAACAGACAACACCTTTTTCGCCTCGTCCTGTCCGATCACATAATCGTCCAGGAACCGCTTGATCTCCTCCGGCGTCAGGAGATTGATATCGTCGAAAGTTCCCCCTTCACTGTAGTCCAGCTCCTCTTCAATGATCTCCGAGCAGATGCCGATGCACTCGTCACAGATATAGGTTCCGTTTGGCCCTGCGATCAGCTTTCTTACCTGGGCCTGCGTCTTATTGCAGAAGGAGCATCTTACGATATCATCCATCATTTTCCCTGCCATATATGTCACCTCATACCGCCATTCACTAATGGCTTACTAATATTTCGTCAATCAATCCATATGCCTTCGCTTCGTCTGCAGACATAAAATTATCGCGCTCTGTATCCGCCTTGATGGTCTCAAGGGGCTGACCTGTATTGGCCGCCAGAATCTCATTTAATTTCTGCTTCGTCCGCAGAATGTGCTCTGCCGCGATCTGGATCTCCGTGGCCTGGCCCTGCGCGCCGCCGGACGGCTGATGGATCATGATCTCGGCGTTAGGAAGGGCAAAACGCTTTCCTTTCTTGCCGCCTGCAAGCAGAAATGCGCCCATGCTTGCTGCCATGCCGATACATACAGTAGACACATCGCACTTGATATACTGCATCGTGTCGTAGATCGCCATGCCCGCCGTGACAGAGCCTCCCGGGCTGTTTATATAAAGCTGGATGTCTTTCTCCGGGTCGTCCGCCTCAAGGAACAGCATCTGGGCGACAACAACGCTTGCTGAAACGTCGCTCACCTCTTCCCCGAGGAAGATAATTCTCTCTTTGAGCAGTCTGGAATATATATCATAAGAGCGCTCTCCGCGGCTCGTCTGCTCAATGACATAAGGTACTAAACTCATATCTTTTCCTTCTTTCTCTTAATCTGGCAAAACTCTATAATCCGACAAAAGGTGCACCTTCAGGCGGCGCACCTTTCAAAACACTGCTTAGCCTTCTACCGCTGCATCCGCGATCAGAGTCACTGCTTCCTGAACTGCAATGTCTTCCTTCATCTGGTTCTTTTCGTTTTCACCCATAAACTCTTTCAGTTTATCTACCTCCATCTGGTAGGAGTCGGCCATCTTCTGAAGCTCCTCATCAAGGCGCTCATCAGATACCTGAATGTTCTCTGCTGCCACTACCGCCTCAAGAACAAGTCTTGTCTTAATGCGCTTCTCAGCCTGTGGCTTCAGTTCCTCAATGATCTTGTCCTCTGACAGTCCTGTAAGCTGGAAATACTGATCGACACTCATACCCTGCTGCATGATACGGCGTGCAAAATCATCCGCAAGCTGTTTTGCCTCAAGGTCGATCATCGGCTGCGGAATGTCCATCTGTGAATTTTCAATAGCCTGCTCAACCGCCTGGTCTTCCTTTTTCTGGCGTCCCTCGCGCTCCTTGCGCTCTTTGATCTTTGCCTTTACCTCTGCTCTGTAGTCTTCCAGCGTCTCGCAGTTTTCAGATACGTCGGACGCAAACTCGTCGTCCAGTTCCGGAAGTTCTTTGGCCTTGATCTGGTGAACCGTGCATTTGAACACTGCCTCTTTTCCCGCAAGCTCTTTTGCGTGATAATCCTCCGGGAACGTAACTTTAACTTCTGTCTCTTTATCGATCTCAGCGCCGATCAGCTGCTCTTCAAATCCGGGAATAAAGGAGCCGGATCCGATCGTCAGCGGATAATTTTCTCCCTTTCCGCCCTCAAACGCCTCTCCGTCCACAAATCCTTCAAAGTCGAGAGTAACCACGTCTTTATCCTGCACCGCTCTGTCCGTCACATCAATGGTACGTGCATTGCGTTCGCGCTCTTTCTCGATCTCCTCGTCCACTTCTTTCTGTGTTACTCTTGTAGAAACCTTGTCCACTTTCAGTCCCTTGTATTCTCCGAGAACAACGTCCGGCTTAACAGCAACTTCTGCTGTGAAAATAAAGGGTTTTCCCTTTTCAAGCTGAACAACTTCAACCTTCGGCTGGGATACGATCTCCAGCTCGCATTCGTCATAGGCATTTCCATATGCCTCTGATATCATATGATTTGCCGCCTCATCATAGAACACTTCCGGTCCATACATCTTTTCGATCATCTGACGCGGCACCTTGCCCTTGCGAAATCCCGGAAGGCTGATCTTGCTGCGTTCTTTGAGATAAGCAGCCTGAAGCGCTTTCTCCACTTCGTCCGCTGACACCTCGATCGTCAGCTTCGCCATATTATGTTCTAACTTCTCTACTTGTAAACTCATTTTCTTCCTCCTTGATCGCGCAAATTATATTTGCAGTCATTGAAACAGTATAGCATACAACCCCTCATATTTCCAGTATTTTTTCACGATTTCTCCTGTATACAATAGATCCTGCTATTTCATCCGCCTTTTCTTTCCCCCAGAGAATCTCAGTCAGTTTCAGGGCAAATGGGATGGCCGCTCCCATTCCTCTGCCTGTAACAATGTGTCCGTCCACCGCCGCAGGCTCTTTCACGACTTCCGCGCAGTTCAGCCCGTCTTCAAAGGAAGGATACGCGCACGCCTTTTTCCCTTCGAGCATTCCCAGATCGCTCAAGATACTGGGAGCCGCACAGATTGCGGCAATGTACTTTTTCTCCCTGTCAAATTCTCTGAGCAGCGCAGTCAGCCCTTCATGGGCCTTCAGGTTCAGCGTGCCGGGCATCCCTCCCGGAAGCACAAGAAGACCGGCGTCTGAAAAGTTCCCGTCTTCAAACAGGCTGTCCGCCAGGACCCGTATTCCGTGAGCCCCCTCGATCTCCTTCCTGCCCGTCACAGAGACAGTCACTGTATCGGTCCCTGCCCTGCGCAGGACATCCACAACAGTAAGCCCCTCGATCTCTTCAAATCCATCTGCAAGAAACACATATACTTTCTTATTCATCCTGATCCCTCCAGTTTGTCTCACTTCTTTCACTTTATCAAAACACAGGCGGAAATGCAATGGTTTACATTTTTTTTCGGCCGTATTATTATGGTTGCATGATAGGAGGTATGGACAATGGAAATCGAACGCAAGTTTCTCACAGATTTGAAAAATCTGCCGTTTCGCCCGGAGGATTTTCCCTGCAGGAAAATTGAGCAGGGATATCTCTGCACCTCACCGGTGGTAAGGATCCGAAGGGATAATGATGAATATTTTCTCACATATAAATCCAAAGGACTGATGGTGAGGGAAGAATATAATCTTCCTCTCACAGAAGAATCTTACGAACATCTGAGGCAGAAAATCGACGGGCGCCTGATCACAAAGACAAGATATGTGATTCCTCTCGAAGAAGGATTATCACTGGAACTGGATATTTTTGAGGGCAGCCTTGCGCCTCTCGTTCTGGCTGAAATCGAGTTTCCGGACCAGGAATCGGCAGCCGCCTATAAAGCGCCCGAATGGCTGGGCGAGGATGTAACCATGTCGCCGCGATACCACAACAGTACACTGAGCATGCTGTAACATCTGCCGCTCCAAAAAGAAACGTTTTGTTTCTTTTTTTATTTATTTCCTGTTCTGTTGCATAAAAACCCATTTACAGCAAAAATTGTTATAATAATCAGGTATTTCGGCAATGAAATGTAAATGGAGGTGCGCTGTGTCAAATATTCAACTGACAGACAATCTGGTCAGGCTCAGAAAAGATTACAACTATACACAGAAACAGATTGGCCGTAAACTGAATATCTCACGGCAGGCATACTCGAATTATGAGCGGGGCAAGCGCATCCCTGATATCAGTATGCTGCTGCGGCTTGCAGATATCTACGGGGTTACTCTGGAGCAGCTGCTCACCCAGACCTGCACGAAAAACGGGATCATAAATGAAAATCACGGCCCCTATTTCCGCGGCCTGGTCATCGAAAACGCAGATACTCTCTACCTGACGCAGGAAGAACTCAGTATCCTCACCCACTACAGGAAAGCTTCTTCCGATGACCGCCGTCTGGTACAGAAAGTACTTGATATAAACCTTTCAGATGAATAAAAAAGATGGATTTGCAGTTACAGTGCTTATTACCTCGTGCAGTCTGCAATATCCATCTTTTTATTTTTCCTTTTCCCCGCTATTTCATAAGAAGGCGGGAGAGAAGCGTATATCCTTTGTCCACATATACGCCTGTCCGGGCCGCTGTTTTCTCACTGTACATACCCGGTCCATCCACAGATCCCGTGCTGTCATACAACAGATAGGGAACCGGATCACCTGTATGAGTGCGCACCCGGACCGGTGTGGGATGGTCGGGAAGGATCAGCATTCTGTATGCTGTCCCTGCTTTGTCAAAAGCCTGCGTCACGGGACAGATGATCTCCTCATCGATCCGCTCAATAGCCAGAATCTTGTTTTCTGCACTTCCCTGATGCCCCATTTCATCCGGTGCTTCAATATGCACATACACAAAGTCATATCCGTCCTGAGTCAGGGCCTTTACCGCCGCTTCACCCTTTCCGGCATAATTTGTATCCAGGCCGCCGTTGGCGCCTGCCACCGTAATGTTATCCATCCCGGCGCCTACCGCGATTCCTTTCAACAGATCCACCGCAGAGATCATGGCCCCCTTCACGCCATTCTTTTCCTCGAAAGACACAAGGGCGGGGCGGGTGCCTGCCCCCCAGAACCATGCAGAATTGGCGGGATTCTTCCCCTGCTCCCGGCGTTTTACATTAATCGGATGATCTTTCAGGAGTTCATAGCTTTTCTCCATCATTTCCCGAAGTACCGGATCCTGAGGCAGGTACTCTCCGATCCTCCTGGTCAGGATATCGTGAGGCGCGGTCAGTTCGATCACTTTCCCTTTATTCTGTATCAGGAGATGGCGGTAACTGATACCGGTATAGAAAGTATATCCCTCCCGCTCCAGTCCTGACTTTAATGCTTCCATCAGCTCCGCAGCCTCCGCCGTGCTGATCTCGCCGGAACTGTGATCCAGGATATGTCTGTCTTCATACTTTTCTTCTTCCTCGGACAAGGTGACAAGATTGCAGCGGAAAGAAACGTCGTCCGCGGCCATCTCGGCCCCTATGCTCAGAGCTTCCAGGGGAGACCTGCCGGAATAATATTTTCTCGGGTCATATCCGATTACCGACAGGTTGGCTGTATCACTGCCGGGAGCCATTCCCTCCGGCACTGTGCGCACCATTCCCACCTCTGATTTCCCGGCAAGCCGGTCCATGCCCGGTGTGCGGGCTGCCTCCAGCGGCGTCCTGCCTCCCAGGCTCTCGATGGGCTCATCCGCCATCCCGTCGCATAATATCACGATATACTTCATCTTCAATACCTTTCTGTTATCTCTCTTCAATACGGATCATATGAAGAATTCCGGGGAGTTCTTCTGATTTCTTCCTGTATTCCCCTTCTGTCATCACTTCCGTCACAAAGCCAAATTCACCGTCGAGCTCCGGTACTGTCACGATACGGACAGGGCCGAACAGCCCCTCCACCTTTTTCTCCATATCCTCTGCATTTCCAGACACACGTACAAAAAACCGCTTGCTTGTATCTTCGATAGGCTCAAGCACAAGTTTTTCACTCTTCCACATTGTCATGATATTTCTGTGGAGATGCTTTGCCTCGTCCACTACATCCGCAACAACTGCGCTTGCTGTGGGAAGTTTGCCTGCTCCACTGCCGTAGAACATCGCATCTCCCAGCATATTTCCGTGTACAAAAACAGAGTTGAACACATCATCAATATTATAAAGCGGATGATCCTTGCCGAGAAGAGCCGGCGCAACGATAGCATGAAGGTGATCCTGATGCCGCTTGCTGGATGCAAGAAGCTTGATCGTCATTCCCATCTCTTTTGCATACATCATATCCTTCTTTGTGATCTTTGTAATGCCTTCCGTATAGATATCCTCGTAGTCCACCTGCTGTCCGGATATCAGGGAAGAAAGAATGGCGATCTTCCTGCAGGCGTCATATCCTTCCACATCGGCCTCAGGATTTCTCTCCGCATAGCCGTTATCCTGGGCTTCTTTGAGGACTTCATCGTAGTCCGCCCCCTCATAAAACATCTTGGTAAGCATATAGTTTGTCGTTCCGTTGAGAATTCCTGTGATCTCCTCGATCACATCCGCCGTCATGCTGGAATTCAGCGCGCGGATGATCGGAATCCCCCCGCCCACGCTTGCCTCGAAAAGGAAGTTGAGTTCCCGTTCTCTGGCAATGGATAATAGTTCCGCCCCGTGCTTTGCCACAAGCGCCTTGTTAGAGGTTGCCACGCTTTTGCCCGCCTCCAGGCAGCGTTTTACAAAGGTATATGCAGGTTCAATGCCTCCCATTACCTCCACAACAATCTTGATCTCCGGGTCATTGATGATAATGTCGACATCATGGATGATCTTCTCCTGGATCGGATCTCCCGGGAAATCCCTGAGATCAAGAACATATTTGATATTGATCTCGTCTCCCGCCCGCTGATTGATGATCGCGCTGTTCGTATTGATTACCTCCACAACGCCTGAGCCTACTGTACCATATCCCATTACCGCTATATTTACCATCACTCTTTTCCTTTCTGTACTTCTGCATTCATACTCAGGTATGCATTGATAAACGGGTCAATGCTTCCATCCATTACACTGTTTACATTACTGATCTCTGCGTTAGTCCTGTGGTCCTTCACCAGGGTGTAGGGCTGCATCACATAGGACCGGATCTGGCTGCCAAAATTAATATCTCTGACCTCTCCTCTGATATCCGACATTTTCTCGGCCTGCTCCTGCTGCTTGAGCAGATACAGCTTCGACTTGAGCATCTGCATTGCCTTGTCTTTGTTCATGTGCTGGGAGCGCTCATTCTGGCACTGTACCACGATTCCCGTAGGAAGATGGGTAATACGCACCGCCGAAGAAGTCTTATTGATATGCTGGCCTCCGGCCCCGCTTGACCGGTAAGTGTCGATCTTCAGATCGTCCTCATTGATCTCAATGTCGATATCTTCCTCGATATCAGGAATTACATCACAGGATGCAAACGAGGTCTGCCGTTTTCCGGCCGCGTTGAACGGGGAAATACGCACCAGGCGGTGCACTCCCTTTTCAGAACGGAGATACCCATAGGCATTTTCTCCCTTCACCTCAAACGTTACGCCTTTGATCCCGGCAACGTCCCCTTCCAGGTAGTCCAGGACTTCCACAGCGTAGCCTTTCTTCTCCGCCCATCGGGTATACATACGGTAAAGCATACCCGCCCAGTCGCAGGATTCCGTTCCGCCCGCGCCTGCATGAAGGGTAACAATGGCATTATCTTTGTCATAGGGACCGGTCAGAAGGGTGCTGATGCGCAGTTCTTCAAACGTCTTTTCAAACTGCTCCAGCTCTTCTTCGATTCCCTGGACCGTCTCCTCATCTGCGTCCTCCTGACTCATCTCGATCAGAAGCATCATATCATCATAATCTGAATAGAGCTTTTCAATCTGTTCTACCGAATCCTGGAGGTTTTTCAGTTCTTTCATCACTTCCTGTGAGACCTCCGGTTCGTCCCAGAATCCCGGCTCTTCCAGCCTTTTCTGTAATTCTTCAATCCTTAATTTCTTTGACGCCAGGTCAAAGTGAATCCCTCAAATCTTTCAGCGGTTCCTCATATGCGCCCAGTCTGGACTTCAGTTCATCTAACAAAACCACCTTAATCACCTCTTTCTTAATTCTGATTCTTTATTCGTGGCTTACGCCTAGCTCTTGCCAAGTTGCTTTCATAAGGATGTTCTGTTCGCTAACCTCGCCTGTCGCCTGCGGCTCCGGCTCGCTAATCTCACAGAACGGCCTCGCACTAGGGCTCGAGCTGCGGCTTACGCCTAGCTCTTGCCAAGTTGCTTTCGGCCGCAGCACTGTTTGTATTTCTTGCCGCTTCCGCACGGACACGGGTCGTTCGGATAGATTTTTTTCTCCTCCCGCTTTTTCGGAGCGCGCACAGCGGACTCATCCTTATTTGTTCCGGTTACTTTTGCAACCTCTTCTCTCTCCACCTTCTGCTCTACACGGATATGGAATAGTGTGCGGATCGTCGTCTCTGCAATAGCATTTGTCATGGCCCCGAACATGTCATATCCTGTCATCTTATACTCCACGAGCGGATCTCTCTGGCCGTAAGCCTGCAGGCCGATGCCCTGGCGGAGCTGCTCCATATCGTCGATATGATCCATCCATCTGGCGTCGATCACTTTCAGAAGAACGACACGCTCCACCTCCCGAAGCTGTTCTGCCTCGGGGAACTCCGCTTCTTTCGCCTCATACGCCTTAACAGCTTTCTCCTTGAGAAGATGCTTCAGTTCTTTCTGATTCATCTTTCTGCACTCTTCAGCAGAGGGGACTTCAAGCTGCGGGATCTCGTCGTGGAGTGTGACTGTAAGCCCCTTAATATCCCAGTCGTCCGCATGAACCTCGGAAGAGGCAAATTTGTCGGCCGTGTTCTCCACATACTCCGTGATCATATTATAAATCGTATCGCGCATGCTCTCGCCGTCAAGAACACGGCGTCTCTCGCCGTAGATGATCTCCCTCTGCTCGTTCATTACCTGATCGTATTCCAGAAGGTTTTTACGAATACCGAAGTTATTGCTCTCTATCTTCTTCTGGGCTTTCTCAATGGCGCTGGAGAGCATTTTGTGCTCGATCTGCTCTCCGTCTGCGACACCCAGCGCGTTAAACACACCCATCAGGCGCTCGGAGCCGAACAGACGCATCAGGTCGTCTTCCAGAGAAATATAGAAACGGGATTCTCCCGGGTCTCCCTGACGTCCGCTTCGTCCGCGGAGCTGATTGTCGATACGGCGGGATTCGTGCCGCTCTGTGCCGATGATCTTCAGGCCGCCTGCCTTTCTCGCATCCTCATCCAGCTTGATATCCGTACCACGGCCAGCCATGTTGGTAGCGATCGTCACCGCGCCGTGTACACCCGCGTCAGCGACGATCTCAGCCTCCTGCTCATGGTATTTGGCGTTCAGCACATTGTGCTGGATGCCTTCTTTTTTAAGCATTTTGCTGAGAAGTTCAGACACCTCTATGGTGATCGTACCCACCAGGACCGGCTGTCCTGTGGCATGGGCTTTTTTCACCGCCTCCACAACAGCTTTGTACTTTTCTGCTTTTGTCTTGTATACCGCGTCTTCCAGATCTTTTCTCTGGACCGGAACATTCGTCGGTATCTCAACCACATCCATGCCGTAAATATCCCGGAACTCCTTCTCCTCTGTCAGAGCCGTACCGGTCATGCCGCTCTTTTTGTCAAATTTATTAAAGAGGTTCTGGAATGTGATCGTAGCAAGAGTCTTGCTCTCCCGTTTTACCTTTACGTGCTCCTTCGCCTCAATGGCCTGGTGCAGTCCGTCGGAGTACCGGCGGCCCGGCATGATACGTCCGGTAAATTCATCAACGATCATGACTTCTCCTTCAGAAGTCACCACATAGTCCTGATCTTTAAACATCAGATTGTGGGCCCGAAGCGCAAGGATAATGTTGTGCTGTATCTCAAGATTCTCCGGGTCGGCCAGGTTTTCAATGTGGAAGAATTTCTCCACTTTCTTTACGCCGTCCTCGGTCAGGTTGACCGTCTTTTCTTTTTCATTGACAATAAAGTCCCCGGTCTCCTCGATCGCCTCACCCATGATCGCATTCATCTTGGAAAACTCTCCGCTGGCCTCGCCGCGCTCCAGCTGACGCGCGAGAATGTCACAGGCCTCGTACAGTTTGGTAGACTTGCCGCTCTGACCTGAAATGATCAGAGGCGTTCTGGCCTCGTCGATCAGAACGGAGTCAACCTCGTCGATAATGGCAAAGTGAAGTCCCCTCTGAACAAGCTGCTCTTTGTAAATAACCATATTGTCGCGCAGATAGTCAAATCCCAGTTCGTTGTTGGTCACATACGTAATGTCGCAGTCATAAGCCGCACGGCGCTCATTCTTATCCATGCTGTTTAATACGACGCCTACAGTGAGGCCCAGGAATTCATGCACCTTGCCCATCCACTCGGCATCACGCTTCGCCAGGTAGTCATTGACCGTAACGATATGGACCCCGTTTCCTTCCAGTGCATTCAGATAAGCCGGGAGCGTTGATACAAGAGTTTTACCCTCTCCTGTTTTCATCTCGGCGATTCTTCCCTGATGAAGAATAATGCCGCCGATCAGCTGGACTCTGTAGTGGCGCATACCCAGGCTTCTGAAGGCTGCCTCCCGCACAACTGCATATGCCTCAGGCAGAATATCGTCCAGAGTCTCTCCTTCTTCCAGCCGGCCTTTGAACTCTCTTGTCTTTCCCTTCAGTTCTTCATCCGACAGCGCCTTCATCTCCGGCTCCAGTGCCTCTATCCGGTCTACGATCGGATAGATTCTCTTCAATTCATTCTCACTGTGGGTTCCGAAAATTTTCTCTATAATACCCATATTCAGCAATAAACTCCTTATACTAATTTCAGCGCCGCTTATTCTCAGGACGCCGCTCTGTTTTCCATTCTAACACTAACTGCTGCCTAATTCAACAAATTCTTTACAGCGTCATAGGGGATCCTGCCTCCGAAAAGATCCAGGGCGCTCCCGATGGTAAAGTCCACGGTTCCTCCGCTGGCTTTGGCAAATGCCTCCAGATCCGCCAGAGACCCGATGCCCCCGGCATAAGTGACAGGAATCCCCTTCCATTCTCCAAGCATCCGGACCAGTTCTGCCTCCATCCCGGATCCCTTTCCCTCCACGTCAACGCCGTGTATGAGAAATTCATCGCAGTATCCTGCCAGGCTGTCCAGGGTCCGGGGCGTCACTTTCACCTGTGTGAATTTCTGCCAGCGGTCTGTAACTACATAATATCCGTCATCTTTCTTTCTGCAGCTCAGATCAAGCACAAGCCGTTTCCTGCCGACCGTATGTACCAGTTTCTCCAGATTTTCTTTCTGAAATGCGCCCTCTGAAAAGACATAGGACGTAACGATCACATGACTGGCTCCGGCTTCCAGATATGTGGCGGCATTGTCTGCCGTAATGCCGCCTCCGACCTGAAGTCCGCCGGGATAAGCCCGCAGCGCTTCCAGAGCCTGTTTTCTTGTTGCTTTGTAATATTTTGATGAAGGAGGGTTCAGGAGAATAATATGGCCTCCTTTCAGGTTGTCTTTTCTGTACAGATCCGCATAGAAAGCCGCGTCTTTTTCTGAGGCGAAATTGGTGCTTGCACTGTCCCCTTCATCCCGCAGGCTTCCCCCTACGATCTGTTTTACTTTACCGTTATGTATATCAATACATGGTCTGAATCTCATATACTGCTCCTTTTATAAAACGGAAGGCCGGATCAGATCTTTGATCCGTCCGGCCTTTTTCTCTGTTATCTATTGGAATTATTCTGATTTGAATTATCTGTATCCGAATTATCCGCATCTTTCTGAGGGCCATTGTTTTCGGTCAGATCATCCGCAGCTTTGTCAACGTCATTCGTGATATCGTCCGTTACATTATCCACTCCATCGGTCACATCGTCTACAGCGTCGTCGAGGACTCCGTCTCCGCCTGTGGCATCATTCATAGTATCGTTCTTGTTGTTATCCCGGTTGTCCGTATTGTTGTCCTGCGTCGTCTGATCCGCACCGTTATCAGCATTATCCCGGCTGCTGCATGCGGTTGTTCCAAAAAGAGCAAATGCACAGGCTGTCAGCGCCAGGATTTTTCTCATTTTTTTCATAAGATTATCTCCCTTTCCATAAATATTGTTGTACTGTTACTATCTGCACTTTTACAATATTTATGCAGGGATTTTTTTATTTTTCTGCATTCATGCGCAGCTTTTCCAGCGCTCTGGCCTCGATCTGGCGCACTCTTTCCCGCGTCACGCCCAGCTGTTCGCCAATCTCTTCCAGTGTACCGGGTTTTCCGCCGTCCAGCCCGTAGCGCAGCCGGATAACCTGCCTTTCTCTATCACTGAGCGATTCCAGAAGTTCCGATACCTCTTCCTTCTGTACCAGCTGTTCCATCGCCTCCTCCGGGGTGGCTTCCGTTCTGTCTTCGACCATGTCGCCAAGGCTGTCTTCCCCGCTCTCGCCCACAGGGGTTTCAAGAGAAACCGGATTCTGTAGATAAGTCAGGATATTTTTTACATCCTCCTCGGATTTATCTCCCAGTTTTTTTGCGATCTCACCCGGAGTGGCATCTCTGCCGAAAGTCTGCTGCAGCTCTCTGGCCGCCTTCTGCACTTTTTTCATATTTTCCGCCACATGGACCGGCACCCGTATTTCCCGGGACTGCTGGTCGATGGCCCTCTGCATCGCCTCTCTGATCCACCAGGCCGCGTAGGTTGAAAAGCGGTTTTCTTTCTGATAATCATACTTTTCAGCGGCATGCATCAGCCCCATGTTGCCTTCCTGTATCAGATCCAGAAGCGGAACGCCCTGGCCCGTAAAATGCCTGGCAAGGGACACGACCAGTCTCAGGTTCCCCTCCGCCAGCCGTTTTCTCGCAGTCTCGTCTCCCTGAGCGCTTCTTTTCCCCAGTTCTTTTTCTTCTTCTTCGTCCAGAACGGGAATCTGCCCGATCTCCTGCAGATAGATCTTTAAAGGCTCAGACGGCTCTGCTTCCGGTGTATAATTCGTTTTGTTTTCTGCGTTCTGTCCCATACGTTCCTCCTGTAATGCATTCAGAGCTTTTCTGTTATCTCTCCGTTCCGGTATGCGGCGAGAAGCCGCTCCAGATCCTGGATCTGTTCCCGCAGTTCTCTTCCCGCATCTGTATCTCCTACCAGATAGCGGTCATAGACTCTCTGTACCACCATTGTCTCCGAGTGGATATCATTTTCTTTTGCGATGGCCGCCTCCGTAGACTCAAAAGGTTCGTGAGCCACAAGCCGCAGTCCGAAGGAATGGTACACCAGCGTGTAGCCCGCGATCCCTGTCTCTTCCTGATACGCCTTTGAAAATCCCCCGTCAATGACCAGGACCTTTCCGCCGCATTTGACCGGGCTCTCCCCGTCCTTTCTCTTCACCGGCACATGTCCGTTCACGATATGAGCCTTTCCCGGATCAAGCCCGAACTCCCGGAGAATGCCGTCGATGACGGTTTCATTTTCGATTAGAAAATAATACGGATTTTTCTTTTCAATGTGAGTTTCCGGGTCAACGAGGAAAAATCTCTCGAAGGTTGCCATTTTATTTTTCCCGAAAAGCGGCGAGTCCGGATGCAGCCAGATAAACCACATGATATCTCTGCCGGCCTGTCTTTCCTTTTCATCCAGGGCAAAAAATCCTTTTCTCACGTAGCTCTCCAGCACGTCATAGAGTTCTTTTCCCCGGTACTTTGTGCCGTAAATCTCCACTTCTTTCAGGCTGCCGTCCTCGTTTAGGGGCACACAGCCGTGATAGAGCAGATTGTCGTTATACACTTTATAAAGTCCGCCTTTTGTAAGCAGGAAACGCATATGCTGCTGCAGTTTTTCACAGTTTGCAAAGGCGCGCTCCAGACGGTTCATGATCTCCTCTTCCTCTGGAGTCAGCCGGTAAGGATCCCGGGGATCTACCGTAGGAAAATTTGTATCGGAAAGTGGATATTCTTTTCCTTCCAGAGTGATCGTCCCCCGCTCAAAGTCGATCCGGTGGAGCATGGCTCTCTCTTCCAGGTGGAATTCCGGCCGTCTCTGAATGATCTGACCCTCAATCTTGAACTGGAGCACAGAGATCGCTTTGTGGATCCTCACATTCATCTTCATTTCCTCTGATTCAGCCGTATCGGATGATTTCAGCTTAAAACAGGTGCAGGGATCATCCCCGTACACCCGCATGGCATAAGTTGCAAGAGGAAGAAGATTGATGCCGTAGCCGTCCTCCAGGATATCCAGATTGCCGTAGCGCGCGCAGATGCGGATCACATTGACAATGCACCCTCTCTGTCCTGCTGCCGCGCCCATCCATACCACATCATGGTTTCCCCACTGGATGTCAACAGAATGGTATGCCATCAGTTTGTCCATAATTATATGAGGGCCGGGCCCTCTGTCATAAATATCGCCCACAATATGCAAGTGGTCGACCACCAGCCGCTGGATGAGTTCAGAGATGGCGATAATGAACTCCTCTGCCCGACCAATGCGGATAATCGTGGAAATGATCTCATTATAGTAGGATTCCTTGTCCCGCACTTCCGCTTTCTCCGTGATCAGTTCCTCGATCACATAGGCAAAATCTTTCGGCAGCGCCTTTCTCACCTTGGACCGGGTATATTTGCTGGCCGCCCTTTTGCTCACCTCGATCAGGAGATAAAGATGGACTCTGTACCAGTCCTCCATGTTCGTCTCCGTCTCTTTGATGATATCCATCTTGGCCTTTGGATAATAGATCAGTGTGGCAAGCCTCTTCTTGTCCCTGGCACTCATCGTATTGCCGAACACCTCGTCAATTTTCTTCCTGACCGCCCCGGAGCCGTTCTTAAGGACATGGGAAAAAGCCTCGTATTCCCCGTGAATATCTGTCAGGAAATGCTCGGTCCCCTTGGGAAGGTTCAATATGGCCTGAAGATTGATAATCTCCGTGGATGCAGCCGCAATGGTGGGGTACAGATCTGACAGCCGCTCCAGGTATCTTGTTTCCAGATCTCTCATTCTTTTCTCCTTATACATCAAAAGCGGATCACGTCTCCCATGTCGTACATGCCCGGCTTCTGTCCTGCCAGGAATTTGGCGGCCTCAACCGCCCCTTTTGCAAATACGCTTCTGGAATATGCCGTGTGTTTAAACTCGATCACCTCATCTGTTCCCGCAAAGATAACCTCGTGATCTCCCACGATGGTTCCTCCCCGGACCGCAGAAATCCCGATCTCATATTTTTCTCTCTTCTGCCTCACCTGGCTTCTGTCATATACATACGTGTATTTCTTATCAAGAGCTTCATTGACCGAATCGGCCAGCGCAAGCGCAGTACCGCTTGGCGCGTCAACTTTCTGATTGTGGTGTCTCTCCACCAGCTCAATGTCATAGCCCGCCGGTCCCAGTACCTTAGCCGCCTCAGCCAGGAGTTTTAAAAGGAGATTGATCCCCATTGACATATTTGCGGACTTAAGGATCGCGATTTTCTCTGACGCCTCTTTTACTTTCTCCAGCTGTTCTTCGGAAAGTCCCGTCGTACACAATACAACGGGCAATTTTTTCTCCACACAGTAGTCAAGCAGTCCGTCCACTGCCCCCGCATTGGAAAAATCCACCACAACATCTGCGTCCGCGTCGCATTTTTCCAGAGTTTCACACACCGGATAGTCATTGGGCACGCCCACATATGCGTCCACTCCCGCAGAGATCACTGCGTTCTCATCATTTTTTACGATCTCTGTGATCATTCTTCCCATCTTTCCGTTGCAGCCATGCATCAATATTTTTACCATTGTACTTCGCCTCCCTATTTTCTCCTCTTTTGACAAAGAGGGCAAACACCTTATTGCGGCGTGTGCATCCCGCACAGAGTGCTTTTCTGTCATAAAATTTTCCTGTGATATAAAAAAAGGATATCACATCTGAGAGTTTATCTCAATATATGATATCCATTTCTTCCATATACACTGTCTCGGCAGACGGTTCTTCAGTCCTCAAGACACTCCAGTTTGCTCACGGACACTTCATACGCAGTCCGCGTTTCCGTCTCTGTCTCCGAGAGTTTTTTCACATACTCCCTGCTCTGGATCCTCCCCAGTATGCGCACATGCTCGCCCACATCGAACCCGGAAGCATACCTTGCGTTTCTGCCCCAGCAGATGCAGGGAATGTAGTCGGATTTTCCATAGGGCCTGTTTACGGCCAGCAAAAGATCCGCAATCTCCCTTCCCAGAGGCGTCTTTCTGTAGACCGGACGTTTGCACATATAACCCTCCAGCAAAATGTGATTCGTCCTGGCCCCGTCCGGCTCTTCGTCGATAAACTCAATCTCCCTTGCAAACACAGACAGCACCAGACGGTTCTTCTGCTCCTCATGCCGGTTGTAGGACCGGAACTGCCCGGACACCATGATACACTCGCCCCGGTAATCCTCGGTCACATCGATCAAACGCTCCGACGCCATGACCGGGATCCTGTCATTCGAACTGCTCAGTCTTTTCACCAGAATGTCAACCATGTAAAATCCTTCCCCAAATACCTCATGGCTGTATGTAAATTCTGATACCACCTCGCCAATGACTGTTACCTGATTGTTCTCAATAATCTTATCTGACATAATTTGTAGCTCTCCCTTCCTCTTTTCGGTATTTTTTGAGTCACTACTAAATGTATGAGCCAGAATTGTGAATTAGAACAACCGGGAATCCAGAATCGTTCGACCGATTTTTACGCATTTCACACCTTGCCAAAACAAAATTTTGTGATAAAATAAAAAAGTTGCAGTTACAATGAATGACTTATAATAAGGAAAGAGTGTAATCGACTATGAAAACGAAACGCGAAGATATAAGAAATATTGCCATTATCGCCCATGTCGACCACGGCAAGACCACTCTGGTGGACGAGTTGTTAAAACAGAGCGGCGTATTCCGTGAAAACCAGGAAGTTGCAGAACGTGTCATGGACTCGAATGATATCGAGAGGGAAAGAGGCATCACCATCCTCTCCAAAAATACGGCTGTCCACTATAAGGGCGTCAAAATTAATATCATCGACACACCCGGACATGCGGACTTCGGCGGCGAGGTGGAGCGTGTCCTCAAGATGGTAAACGGCGTCATCCTCGTTGTGGACGCATTTGAAGGCGCTATGCCCCAGACCAAATTTGTGCTCCGCAAGGCGCTGGAACTGAGCCTGCCGGTTATCGTATGCATCAACAAGATCGACCGGCCTGAAGCGCGCCCGGACGCTGTGATCGACGAAGTGCTGGAGCTTTTCATCGATCTGGGCGCGTCCGACGAACAGCTGGAGTGCCCCTTCGTCTACGCTTCAGCAAAAGCCGGCGTAGCTGTGCTGGATCTTTCAGATGAAGAGCGTGATATGAAGCCGCTCTTTGAGACAATTCTTGATTATATCCCGGCTCCCGAGGGAGATCCGGAGGCTCCCACCCAGGTTCTGATCAGTACCATCGACTACAATGAATATGTTGGCCGCATCGGAATCGGAAAAGTAGACAATGGAACAATCTCTGTCAACCAGGATATGGTGCTTGTCAACCACCATGACCCGGACAAACAGCAGAAAGTGAAGATCAGCCGCCTCTATGAATTTGACGGACTGAATAAAGTGGAGGTAAAAGAAGCATCCATCGGATCCATCGTAGCGATCTCCGGCATCTCGGACATCTCCATCGGAGATACCCTCTGTTCTCCCGAAAACCCGGAGCCGATCCCCTTCCAGAAAATCTCCGAGCCCACGATCGCCATGCAGTTTATCGTAAACGACAGTCCCTTTGCCGGACAGGAAGGGAAATACGTGACTTCCCGCCACCTGCGCGACCGGCTCTTCCGGGAACTCAATACAGACGTCAGCCTCCGGGTAGAGGAGATGGAAAACACAGACAGTTTCAAAGTATCCGGCCGCGGGGAACTGCACCTCTCCGTCCTGATCGAAAACATGCGCAGGGAGGGATACGAATTTGCCGTCAGCAAGGCGGAAGTCCTCTACCACACAGATGAAAACGGCAAAAAACTGGAGCCGATGGAACTTGCATATATCGACGTTCCCGACGAATTTACCGGAGTGGTGATCGAAAAGCTGGGTCAGCGGAAAGGCGAGCTGCGCAACATGAGCGCATCAAACGGAGGCTACACCCGGCTGGAATTCTCCATCCCGTCCCGCGGACTGATCGGTTACAGAGGCGAATTTCTTACCGATACCAAAGGAAACGGCATCCTCAATACAAGCTTTGACGGTTACGCCCCATACAAAGGCGATATCCAGTACCGAAAACAGGGATCCCTCATTGCGTTCGAGACCGGAGAATCCGTCACATACGGGCTGTACAGCGCTCAGGAACGCGGCACACTGTTTATCGGGCCGGGTGAAAAGGTGTACGCCGGAATGGTGATCGGACAGAACGGGAAGGCGGAGGACATAGAACTGAATGTCTGCAAGACCAAACATCTGACCAACACCCGCTCTTCCAGCGCCGACGAGGCCCTTCGCCTCACCCCGCCTCGGATTCTCAGCCTGGAGCAGGCTCTCGATTTTATCGACACAGACGAACTGCTGGAGGTGACGCCAAAATCCCTGCGCATCCGCAAAAAGATCCTGGATTCCAGGATGCGCAAGAGAAGCGCCATGAAGTAACAGTCCAGCCCGCGTCATGAAAAATTAATCATTGATTCATTCTATACATTACAGCTGTTCCATGTTATAATATTTTTATAATATGAACAGCTGTTTTTTGTCTGTTTATGTCAAATTTGAACAAAGGAGTTGAGCAGCATGAATTTTATTATCAGCGGAAAAAACATTGAGGTAACCTCCGGATTAAAGGACGCTATCGAACAGAAATTAGGAAAGCTTGAACGGTATTTCACTCCTGAAACAGAAATTATTGTAACGCTCAGCGTGGAAAAAGGCCGGCAGAAAATTGAGGTCACGATTCCCGTGAAGGGACACATTATCCGCTCTGAGCAGACAAGCAGCGACATGTATGTATCAATCGACCTCGTAGAAGAAATCATTGAGCGCCAGCTTCGGAAATACAAGAACAAGCTGGTGGCGCGCAGCCAGGGCCATCCTACATCGGCGGTATCCGCAGGAGGGATCAAAAAAGAATTTATTGATTCGGAAGAAGAATCCCCGGAAGATGACGAGATACGGATCGTCCGCACAAAACGCTTCGGCGTTAAGCCCATGTATCCAGAAGACGCCTGCCTTCAGATGGAGCTTCTGGGACACAGCTTCTTCGTATTTTCTAACGCAGAAACGGATGAGGTCAACGTGGTATACAAAAGGAAAGACGGTTCTTTCGGCCTGATCGAACCCGAATTTTCATAGGACAAGAACTGGCGCTGTGCCGGGCATCAGTACACCTGAAAGAGACGAAGAGGCGGTTCCCTCACAGGAACCGCCTCCTTTTCATTGCTTTTGTACTCTTCCTCTGTTATCGCTATCCGTCTGTTATCTGTATGCCTGCCTCTGTTCTGGCAAACCAGCACCGGGACACTTCCTCCACAGATACCCGTCCGCTGGTAGCTTCCATGACCTCCTTTTTCAGGGGCGTCTCTTCCCCCTCCGGTACAAGGACAATAAACTCCACTTTATCCGTATAAATGCTGTCCAGAACCGTCAGTTTCCTCTGTCCCAGAAGATACTGGACTTTTCCCGAACCCGCGTAGTCCGTCCCGATCCTGAGTTTCATCCCGTATATTCTGGTAATGATCTCTGTGTGTGCAAGTCCTTCCGAAGCCGCTCCCGAGTAAGCTCTGACCAGCCCTCCGGTTCCCAGAAGAACGCCGCCGAAATATCTGGTAACAACAACAAATATATCTGTAAGCCCCTTTCCTCTCAGAACTTCCAGGATAGGCTTTCCTGCCGTCCCCGCAGGTTCTCCGTCGTCGCTCATTCTCTCGGAGCCGGGATTTCTTCCAATTATATAGGCCCAGCAGTGATGTCTCGCATCCCAGTGTTCTTTCCTGACAGCCTCCAGATGCGCAAAGGCCTCTTCCTCTGAAGAAACCGGAAATACCTGTGCAATAAAACGGGATTTCTTTTCTATGATCTCTCCATATCCTGTCGTACAAACAGTGCAGTAGCTGTCCATAATCCACTCCTCTTCCACTCTCTCCGTTTCTGTCCATATTTACTATATCAGACTGGCCGTCAATCTACAAGCCAAAACCTTTCCCCGCCGGACAGGCCTGCAAAGCGAAATTTTTTCTTAATTTTTCGTGATAAAATGTGAAGTTTTTATTTTCTTCTTTATTTAAAAGAGTATATTTGCTATAATCATAAGAGTTAAAAAAGGAGGATGCTATTCGTGAATTACGGAAAAAAGAACCTTTCAAAAAGAAAGAACCAGATCTCTTCTAAAAAGAGAATGAAGACAAAACGCGTCGGTGTCCGATTTTTCAAGGCTCTTATCCTGTGTATACTCCTTCTTGCAGTTATATGTATTATCGGAGGCGTTATACTTTTAAAGCATATCATAGATGATACGCCTGATGTAACAGCTGAGGACATGCTGCCGAAAGGATATACGACTACGATCGTCGATCAGAATGGTACAGAGATTGAGACGCTCAAAGATTCTGACTCCAACCGTGTATACAAAACATATGATGAGATTCCTGAATATATGGCTCATGCTTTTGTCGCTATTGAGGACGAGCGTTTTTATGAGCACAATGGAATAGATCTGCAGGGTATTCTGCGCGCCGGTATGGTGGGCATAACGAACGGCTTTAATTTTTCAGAGGGAGCCAGCACGATCACCCAGCAGCTTATCAAAAATAACGTATTTCCTAATTTCGTAAGCGAAAAGACATTTTACGACCGGATTGAGCGAAAGATCCAGGAACAGTATCTTGCCCTCCAGATTGAAAAAGAGATGAGCAAAAAGGAAATCCTGGAAGCGTATATGAACACCATTAACCTGGGGCAAGGTTGTCTCGGCGTCCAGACAGCGGCAACCCGGTATTTCAACAAGGATGTATCCGAACTGACACTGTCTGAGTGCGCGGTTATCGCAGCCATAACCAAAAATCCTACCGGGTATGACCCGGTGACCCATCCGGACGCCAATGAAAAGAGACGCAAGACTGTACTGGATAACATGCTGGACCAGGGCTGGATCGAACAGGCCGAATATGACGAAGCTCTTGCCGACCCTGTCTATGACCGGATCCTGCAGACCGCTGCCGTTACGGAAGATAAAGAGCCCTATTCCTACTTTGTCGACGCTCTGATCGATGATGTGATCCAGGATCTCATTGATGAAAAAGGCTATACAGAAACGCAGGCCTACAATCTGCTATACAGCGGCGGCCTTACCATCAAATCTACGCAGGATTCCAAGATCCAGCAGATCTGCGACGAAGAGGTGGCAAATGTAGGCGAATATCTCTCCGTCACAGAATATGGCCTTGAGTACGCCCTCACGATCCACAGAGCGGACGGCACCTCGGAAAATTACAGCAAGGAACAGCTTGCATCATATATTAAAGGAGCACATAATGACAGCAATCCCCTTGTATTCAGTTCAGAGGAAGATGCAAGAGCAGCGATAGAAGAATATAAGAGCACCCTGAACATCAATACCGAAGCCGGAGATACTGTGGATGAAAATATTGAAATAACGCTTCAGCCGCAGACATCCGTTGTGATCATGGATCAATATACCGGACAGGTCAAAGCGATCGTGGGAGGAAGAGGAACCAAGCAGACAAGCCTTTCTCTGAACCGCGCGACAGACTCTACCAGACAGCCGGGATCTACCTTTAAGGTGGTATCAACCTATGCGCCCGGCCTGAATGAGTGCGGCATGACGCTTGCCACCACGATCAAAGACGAACCTTATAAATATGCCAACGGAAAACCGGTCCGCAACTGGGACGGCAAATACATCGGAAGCGCGACTGTGCGCTATGCGATCGAACATTCCATGAATGTATGTGCAGTGCGGACTCTCACCGAAACAGTGGGCCTGGAAAAGGGTTACGAATACCTTCAGCGATTCGGCTTCACAACACTGGTTGACGGGACCGATGAAAATTATCCGGGCCATACAGATATCGCCCAGTCCACAGCTCTGGGAGGCATAACCCGCGGTGTGTACAACATGGAACTTACCGCTGCATTTGCTTCGATCGCAAACGGCGGAGAGTATACAGAACCCGTCCTGTACACCCAGATCCTTGATCATGACGGCAATGTGCTTATCGACAATACCACGCCGGACACCCATGAAGTGATCAAGGAGTCCACCGCTTATCTTCTGACAAGCGCCATGGAGGATGTTGTAAGAAAAGGTACAGGTACCCCTGCCCGGCTGAGCAATATGACCGTAGCAGGAAAGACCGGTACAACGGACGACAGCACGGATTTATGGTTTGTGGGATATACTCCCTACTATACCGGCGGCGTCTGGGGCGGTTATGATGCTAATAAACACATGAGCGGCATGAACAGCAACTGGCATAAAACACTGTGGAAGAATATCATGGAAAGAGTTCACGAAGGGCTGGAAGATAAAGATTTTGAGATTCCCTCCTCTGTTGTGCGGAAATCAATCTGCAGAGAGTCCGGGCTTCTTGCAGTGGACGGCTGTCCGACGATCACAGAGTACTTCGACAAAGATACGCTGCCCACACAGAGCTGCTCAGGACACAGAACAGAACCGGAAGAGCCTGTTGACGAAGATCCGGACAGCAGCACTGCTC
>ERZ1090869.396-NODE-396-length-23605-cov-6.800977_pt1 | contig 23605 bp, 14 predicted proteins | sample MGYA00478474_ERZ1090869 | MGnify/ENA primary metagenome ERZ1090869 (study PRJEB33644, sample SAMEA5815748) | chicken gut metagenome | biome: Chicken; feature: Gastrointestinal Tract; material: Caecum | place: Ireland | collected 2019-01-01 | study: A study of the... | reverse complement strand
ATTCATCCGGGATAAAACTTTTTTTGTATTTAATCTGTCTCAGCTGTAGGAAAGAGGTGAAAGACAGGGAAAATGAGTTTTATTCAATGGTTTATCCGTCTGGTAAAAAAGGATATGGGTGACTATGAAGTGAAGGCGAAAGAAAGACGGGAAATTTACAGAAATGTAAAAGAAAAGTTAAAAACTGGCAATATGACCGGAGAAAGAGGAGAAGAAGGATGAATTACACAGAGGCAGTCAGCCTTGCCCGGGCTGGCGAAGAGAGAGGGTTTGGGTTTTTATATCAAAATACATACAAGAGCAAATATTATCTGGCGCTTCAGTATATGAAAAATGAAGAAGCGGCAAAGGATGTACTTCAGGAAGCGTATATAAAAGCGTTTTCCAAACTGGATGCGCTGGGAAATCCTGAGGCGTTTCCGGGATGGCTGGGAACGATCGTGGCAAATACAGCGAAAAATATGCTGGCAAAGAACAACCCCATGTTGTTTTCTGACGTTGCGGCGGATGATGAAAATGAAAATTTTGAATATCAGATCGAAGATGAAAATGCGGAGAATCAGCCCGAGCTTTTCTATACAAGGCAGGAAACACAGATTCTTGTGCATGAATTGATCGACGCTCTTTCTGAAGAACAGAGAATGTGCATTCTGATGTTTCATATTGAGGGGGCATCGATCAGCGAGATAGCAGCCGTAATGAACTGTTCTGAAAATACGGTGAAATCCCGCCTGAATTATGGAAGAAAGAATCTGAAGATCAAGGCAGAAGAACTACAGAAGAAAGGATACAAACTGTACAGCATCGCGCCCCTTCCGCTGCTTCTTTATCTTCTCCGCATGGATGAAGCAAATCTGGCGGCAGACGGGACGCTTGCATCAGCCGGAGAACTTGTCGCAGACAGGATTTTTCATCCGATTTCCCGCGGGGCGGCCTCTGCGGCAGGACAGGCGCAGAAAACGCCGGGAAACGGGGGACAGAGAGCGGCCGCAGATCAGGCCCGGAGAGCGGTGTCAGGCGGAGCGCGCACAGCGGCGAAGGCGGCCAAAACAGGGTTTCTGCACACGGCTGCGGGGAAAGCCGTGGCAATCGTTCTGGGACTTGGCGTGTCAGGAGGCGCTGTATTCGGCGTGACACAGATGCTCCGGGAAGAGCCGGAAGCTGTACAGGAAACAGATGAAAGGGAACCGGATCCGGCGCGGGAGGAGCGTTCAGAACCGGCAGAAGTAAGAGACGCACAGTACCCTGATCTGGTAGCCGGAAATCTTACAAAAGAAGAACTGGAATTCGTGCTTGCTTATGGACCGGAAGAGATACCGGACGGAGGCTTTGAGGATTCGGATTATACCAATATTTTAAATGCAATGGTTCAGACATCGGAGGAAAACGGAAATCCGATTGAAGACTATGGCGTAGATGAGAGCTGGCGTTCACAGTATTCTGTGGAAGATGTAAACAGACTGTTTTCTTCCTTTACCGACTATCAGTTTACAGAAGAAAACGACAGCGATACAGAGTACGGGCTCAATGTGGATGGAGACAGACTCGTATTTTCACCGGCTACGATCAACTACAGTGTGTCTGCGGAGATCACATCCGCAGCGTATACGGAGGACGAGATGGATGTGTATTATACTTATATATATACCAGTCAGTCCGTCGACGATCCTGATGCCGGAATTCCGGTCCCCACAGAGAAAAAGGCGGTGCTGGAACCGGATGAGGAAGGCATGTACCGCATTGTCAGCATCGAAGAGGCAGAGCAGGGAGGAGCAGACGATACAGAGACAGAACAGGGCGCGTCGGACCGGGGACAGGCCCAGGGGAAAAGAACAGTGCAGGAAGTCTATGCGGAGGTCCTCAAATCCATACAAAACCAGGAACCCGGGTATGAGTTCCCGAATGCAGGAACACAGATCACCGGATATCAGTATTTTGTCCATGATATGGATAGAGACGGAATCAAGGAACTGATCGTCGGAGCTGAATTTCAAGATGGTATGAACGGGAAATATATTCTTTATGACTGCCGTGCGTTCAGATGCAGCAGAACAGACACTGGATATGAGCTGGAACAGATAAACGGAAGTGCTGTATGCGCCTCGCTTCATATCGCTTCAGATGGAAACGGGTTATACGGACAGGAACTAATAAGCGGAGGAACCGGCCAGATTTTCGTGAACCGTCTGACGATTCAGAACGGTACATTGGCAGAGGAAAGAGTGTATGAATTTACCCTTGGCGATTCCACGATGCAGCAGTTTAACAGCGAGAATCCTGCCGTACAGTGGACGGATATTTCGGATCTGTCAGACCTTTCACAATAGAGAGGAATGCGAGCGGGAACTATCGCATAATTGTACAAAAACAGGAAAATATCGTACAAGACTTATCTTTGGCACAGTTCTATAATGACTGTACTGATGATCGGCGGATAAAGAAGAACTGGGAGGAGGATACAGGATGGACAATATTGAACGCAGAGACAGGGAAATGGCGTATATCTCAGACAGAGCGGTGATGGAAGAACAGAAGAGGACAAGGAAGATCCTGCACAGGCTTAATACGGTGGATCCGTCTGACTTTGATGAGATCGGCAGGCTTGTAAAAGAATTGTTTGGGAAGTCCGACAAAGCTTTTGTCAACCCGCCGTTTTACTGTGATTATGGATTTCACATAGAAACAGGAAAGAACTTTTTTGCAAATTATAATTGTACGATTATTGATGTGGCCAGGGTGACGATCGGGGATAACTGCCAGTTCGCACCGAATGTTTCTGTATATACCGCCGGGCACCCGGTTCATCCGGATTCCAGAAATTCCCTCTACGAGTATGGGATTGGCGTGTCGATCGGGGATAATGTGTGGATCGGCGGAAGTACAGTCATTCTTCCGGGCGTGCATATCGGCAGCAATACGGTGATCGGCGCGGGAAGCGTAGTCACGAAAGATATCCCGGACTGGGTGGTAGCCGCAGGAAATCCGTGTAAAGTTATCCGTAAGATAACAGAGGAAGACCGCAGATATTATTACAAAGACAGGCAGTTTGACGACGAGGCATGGGAATACGTTCAAAACATCAATCTCTGAAAGGTAAAAATTTTATTAAAAGTATGAATTTTATGTCAATTCTGCCGAGTTTGCTTGCGACCCGTTTCCTGCCATATTATAATTCTAAAGATAATATGCTGTTTTAGACAGTGGAGGACAGACGGTAAGGAGTGCGGTTTACAATGGGAAAAGTAATCGGAATAGATCTTGGGACGACAAACAGCTGCGTTTCTGTGGTGGAAAATGAAATGCCTGTGATCATTCCATGCAGTACAGGAGGACAGACAACGCCCAGCGTCGTGGCGTTTACGAAAAAGGGAGAGCGGCTTGTGGGCTCGGCTGCCAGAAGGCAGGCTGTCACCAATCCGGACCGGACCATCAGCTCTGTAAAAAGGCACATGGGAACGGACTGGTCTGTGAAGATTGACGGAAAGTCTTACAATGCCCAGACCATCAGCGCCATGATCCTTATGCAGCTGAAAAAAGACGCCGAAGAATTTCTGGGAGAGCCGGTAACGGATGCAGTGATCACGGTGCCGGCCTATTTTAATGATATCCAGCGGCAGGCTACGAAAGATGCGGGCAGGATTGCCGGACTCAATGTAAAAAGGATCATTAACGAGCCTACCAGCGCTGCCATGTCCTACGGACTGGATCACGGAGAACCGCAGAAGGTTATGGTCTATGACCTGGGAGGCGGCACCTTTGACGTGTCGATCATTGAAATCGGAGAGGGCGTCATCGAAGTGCTCTCCACGGCGGGCGACAATCATCTGGGAGGGGACGATTTTGACGACCGGATCGCGGACTGGATCGTGCGCAATTTCAAGGCACAGAAGCGGATTGATGTGATGAAGGATTTTGCAGCCATGCAGCGCATCCGGGAGGCGGCTGAGCAGACGAAAAAGGAACTGTCCACAGCTTCCACCTCCAATATCAATCTTCCCTATCTGACCCAGTCAAAGGGAGAACCGGTGCATCTGGAGATGACGCTCACCCGGGCAGTGTTCAATGAACTGGTACAGGATCTGATCGAGCGCACTCAGGCGCCGGTACAGAGCGCTTTAAGTGATGCGGGCATAACGCCCTCCCAGCTTGGGCGTGTTCTGCTTGTCGGAGGTTCTACCCGCATACCGGCGGTTCAGGATAAGGTGCGTGCGCTGACGGGCAAAGAGCCGTCCCGGAATATTAACCCGGACGAATGTGTGGCAAAAGGCGCGGCCATCCTGGGAAGCACCCTCCAGGGCAATGCCCTGACCGCGGCGGGCACCGGACAGAGCCTGCTCCTGATGGATGTGACACCCTTAAGCCTTTCCATAGAAACAGTGGGAGGCGTGTCCACCTGCCTGATCAGGAGGAATTCCACGATCCCGACCCGCTATTCCAAAGTGTTTACTACGGCGGCCCCATACCAGACCAGCGTGGATATTCACGTTCTCCAGGGAGAGCGTCCCATGGCGAGGGACAACAAGACCATTGGGAAATTCCGTCTGAAAGGCATACGCAAGGCCATGGCCGGAGTGCCTCAGATCGAAGTGACCTTTGATATCGACGTCAACGGCATCCTGAAGGTTTCGGCCAGGGATCTGGATACGGGCAAGGCTCAGTCCATTACGATCACAGCGGACGACAGGATGTCAGATATGGAGATCGAACAGGCGATCCACGATGCGCAGGAGTATGCAGGACAGGATCAGCTCAGAAGAGACGCTCTGGAACTGATCGGGGAAGCCCAGAAGACAGCGGCGCAGGCCCGGCAGATTCTGAAGGTTCAGGATAAGCAGATGGAGAAAGGGCGGAAAAAACAGCTGAAGAAAAATGTGTCCGCTCTGGAAAAGGTTCTGGCAAAAACACGGGTAGACAAAGTCTCGGAGACAGACATGGACAACATCAGACAGACAATGCATGTTCTGGAGGAGGACATAAATGCTGCAAATTAAACACATCTGTAAGGAATACAGAACAGGCAGCCTGGTCCAGAAAGCGCTGGACGACGTCAGTTTGAACCTCAGGGACAACGAATTCGTAGCCATTCTGGGTCCCAGCGGCTCCGGGAAAACCACGCTGCTCAATATCATCGGAGGACTGGACCGGTATGACAGCGGCGACCTGATCATCAACGGGATTTCCACAAAAAAATATAAAGACAGGGACTGGGATTCCTATCGGAATCATACGATCGGATTTGTGTTCCAGAGCTACAATCTGATCCCTCATCAGACCGTCCTGGCAAATGTAGAACTGGCCCTTACTATATCCGGTATCGGAAAGGCAGAACGGCGCAAAAGGGCAAAAGAAGCCCTTGAAAAGGTGGGACTTGGTGACCAGCTCCACAAAAAGCCCAACCAGATGTCCGGCGGCCAGATGCAGAGGGTGGCCATCGCCCGTGCCCTGGTAAATGACCCGGACATCCTGCTGGCCGACGAACCCACCGGCGCTCTGGACAGCGACACCAGCATCCAGGTGATGGATCTCCTGCGGGAGGTGGCAAAAGACCGTCTTGTCGTTATGGTGACGCATAACCCGGAACTGGCGGAGGAGTATGCCACCAGGATCGTTAATTTAAGAGACGGCAGGATCCGGTCGGATACGGCTCCTTTTGACATAAACGAAGAACAGATGGATAAGCCGGAGCACAGAAATATGGGAAAGGCATCCATGTCATTTCTCACGGCTCTGTCTCTTAGCTTCAATAACCTGAAAACAAAAAAAGCCAGGACTCTGCTGACGTCCTTTGCCGGTTCCATCGGTATAATCGGGATTGCTCTCATCCTCTCTCTGTCCGCGGGGGTAAATGACTATATCAAGTCGATCGAGGAAGAGACGATGGCGGAGTATCCCCTTCAGATCCAGAGCACAGGACTGGATCTGACCTCTATGATGACGGAAAGCGCAGGCGCTTCCCCCGGCGGAGAAGAGGAGAAGGAAGAGGGGGAGGTGGAGATTTTTGAGATGGTGACGTCTATGTTTTCCACCATGGATGCCAACGACCTCAAATCCCTGAAAAAATACCTGGACAGCCCGGAGAGCGGCATTGAAGAGTATACAAATGCAGTGGAGTATTCTTATAATATCTCTCCGCAGATTTACCGCCAGGAAGAAGACGGCGTCCGGCAGGTGCACCCGGACACTTCCTTTGAAGCGCTTGGCCTGGGCTCGGCGTCCGCGTCTAACAGCATGATGTCTATGATGATGAGCACGGATGTGTTCTACGAGATGCCGGAAAATGAAAACCTGTTTAAGGGCCAGTATGACGTAAAAGCGGGCCGGTGGCCGGAGAATTACAATGAATGTGTGCTTGTTCTCACCTCCGGCGGCGGCATCAGCGATTTTATGCTGTATACGATGGGGCTTAGAGATTCGGCGGAACTGGACGACATGATCCAGCAGTTCATAGACGAGGAAAACGTGGAGACCCCGGAGAATATCGGTTCCTATGATTATGAAGATTTTCTGGGAATTACCTTCAAGCTTGTAAACAGTACCGACTATTATGCATACGACAGCCAGTATCAGGTGTGGAAAGATAAATCCCAGGATAAAGAGTACATGAAAAACCTGGTGAATGAGGGGGAGGATATTACGATCGTCGGAATCGTGCAGCCTTCCGAGGACGCGAACGGACTGATCCTGTCGTCCGGTATCGGGTACCCGGCTTCTCTGACGGAGCATGTGGCCCAGAACGCAGCGAAAAGTGAGATTGTCCGGCAGCAGCTTGCAGATCCGGGAACAAATGTCTTTACAGGTGAACCTTTTGGCGAGGACAGCTCTGACAGCGGATTTGACATGGATTCCCTTGTTACAGTGGATGAAAACGCGCTTGCTGAAGCCTTTGGATTTGACGGAAACGCGCTTTCGGATGGGTTCGATTTCTCGTCGGCAATGGGGGAGGCGGGCGGCTCGATCGACCTGTCGGATGCCATTGACCTGAGCCAGATACAGATGACTCTTCCTGATATGGGACAGATAGATCTAAGTGAGATCATGGACGGCCTGGATCTTTCTATTTCTTCGGATGCGTTCGCGTCCATGGCCTCAGGGCTGCTGGCGGGCTATCAGGAATATGTGAAAGACTACCCGGAGGCAGATTTTTCCGGCCTGGGAGACGCCTTTGCAGACTTTCTGCAGACGCCGGAGGGAAGGGAGATCCTTTCCCGGAATCTGCAGGAAATCCTTGCAGATGGCGGAGGCATCCCGATCACTGCAGATCAGATCCGGGATCTTTTTCAAAAGATCCTGGCCGGGTATATGGAGTATGTGGAAGGGAAGGATGGATATGAAGACGGATTTCAGGATCCTGAGAAGTTCAGCCAGTACCTGATGGAATACCTGCAGACTCCCGGGGCGCAGGCCATACTGGAGCAGTGGGGCCAGGGCATACTCGGCAGTATTGATATAATCGTTACGGATGAACAGATCCAGAAGCTGGCCTCCGAACTGGCCGCAGGCTATCTGAGTTATGCACAGAATACGCCGGGCGCGCCGGATCCCGTCAAAATAGGACAGTATTTTACGGAGTATCTGGGCACGGATGAGGCACAGAAGATCCTGGTTGACGGTCTGGCCCAGGCCGTGGACATGGAACAGGCGGGGGAACAGATATCCGGTGCCCTGCAGGCATACATGGAAGATGCAATGTCATCCTACGGAGCTTCTGTGGCCGACACTCTGGAGAGCCAGATCTCTTCCGCTATGGGACAACTGATGAGCCAGCTTGCTTCCGGCATGGAAGGAGCCATGCAGCAGTCTATGAACCAGGTCGGGCAAAGCCTTCAGGACGCCATGAGCATTGACGGAGAAGCTTTTGCCGACGCATTTCAGATGAATATGACCGGAGAAGAACTGGCGGAGCTTATGATGTCTATGGATTCCGGGCGGAGCACAACCTATGAAAGCAATTTAAATGCGCTGGGATATATCGACTTTGATGAACCGGCGGGCATAGATATCTATCCGAAAGATTTTGAGAGCAAGGAGCAGGTTGTACAGATCCTGGACAGCTACAATGCCCGGATGGAGCGGGAAGGCAAAGAAGAGCAGGTGATAACCTACACAGATATTGTGGGATCGCTCATGTCCTCTGCAACTCAGATCGTAGATATTATCAGCTACGTGCTGATCGCGTTTGTGGCGATCTCTCTGATCGTGTCCTCCATTATGATCGGGGTTATTACTTATATCAGCGTACTGGAGAGAAAGAAGGAGATCGGTATCCTGCGCGCGATCGGCGCATCGAAACAGAATATCTCCCAGGTGTTTAACGCGGAAACCTTTATCATCGGGCTGTGCGCCGGACTGATCGGCATTGGGCTTACCCTGCTGATCCTGATTCCGGGCAATATGCTCATCCATTACCTGGCCGGCACCACGGATGTGAGTGCTGTGCTCCCGGCAGCTCCTGCGGTAGTGCTGATCCTCCTCAGCGTTCTTTTGACGCTGGTGGGCGGGCTGATCCCGTCCAGAAAAGCGGCAAAGAGCGATCCGGTGACGGCGCTGCGGACAGAATAGGCAGGGCAAGTACAGCGAGCGGCATTTATGCCGTGAGCTGTGCGCGCCGCGTAATCGGATAGGGAAAGGCACCTTCCCTATCCGATCGCCTGTGTCGGGCGCTACTTCCGGCGCTGCTTCCGGTAGCTGCTGGGGGTCATCTGCGTACAGTCTTTAAATGCGTTCGTAAATTTCCCCTGGGTTTCATAACCGACCTTTGCCGCGATCGCGGAGATGCTCTCATCCGTTCCGCTGAGGAGTTCCATTGCCTTGCGGACGCGGTATTCTTTCATATAAGCGGCAATCGGCATTCCATACACTTCCTTAAAAATCTTCTTTAATGAACAGGAGTTGATCAGATACTGTCTTGACAGTTCTTCGATCGTATAGCGTCTCTCAAGATGATCGGTAAGCTGACTGTGGATGGCGCGGATCAGTTCCTCCTGCCGGGACATGCCGGGGCGAGCGCTCTTTTCGGCTTCTTTTGACGGGCAGGCAATCTGTATCATCTGTTCGATGACCTGATGGAGAAGCTGGGCCTGCTCTGTTTCAGCGGCTTTGTAGTAGACTTCTTTTCCCTCGCGGCGGCTGACGATCAGACCGGCGGTCTTAAGCTGCCTGAGATGGTGGGACACTGCCGGGCTGCTCATCTCCACAAGAGAAGAAATGTTGATCACACACTCTTCGCAGTGGCAGAGCAGCCAGAAGATACGGATGCGGCTTCCGTCGCCCAGCTGCTTGAAGATATCGGCCACTGTCTGAAAATCCCCGGTTTCCGGTATTGTCTCCGGTATATGCTCTAATGTCTGATGGTGGTCGTGAGGTAAACGGCGTTGGTCCATAAATAATACCCTCCTTTGTAATCCCCATTTTAGCACAGAAAACAGAAACCTGCGACATGATTTATCCAAATGGAAATAGTTTTTGCCTGTAAGGTAGAACATAAAGAGAAATGCTTGACGTGTTCTTGCTTAGAGTATAATATGTAGTCAACAGTTAAACATATGCTTAATTGATAAAATGATACGGGTGAAAAGAAAGGATGAAAGAGCCATGAAAAAGTCTTATAAAATTGATGTGGATTGTGCAAACTGTGCAAATAAAATGGAGCAGGCTGCGAAGCGCACTGCCGGTGTGAAAGATGCCAGCGTAAACTTTATGATGCTGAAGATGAACGTAGAATTTGACGAGGGGCAGAATCCGAAAGAGGTAATGCAGGAAGTACGGAAAAACTGTAAAAAAGTCGAGGACGACTGCGAGATCTTTATCTGAGAGGTGGGGAATTGATGAATAAAAAGCAGAAAAAAATGCTGATCCGAATTGTGGTATCCGCCGCTTTTCTGATCGGGCTGGGATTTGCCCCGGTTACGGGGGCGGCAAGATTTCTGCTGTATCTGATCCCTTATCTGGTGATCGGTTATGACATCCTGCTCAAAGCGCTCAAGGGGATAAGAAACAGGCAGGTGTTTGATGAAAGCTTCCTGATGGCTGTGGCCACTGTGGGGGCGATCGCACTGGCGGTCTGTGAAAAGAGCGGAGACTATACGGAAGCAGTCGCGGTTATGCTCTTCTATCAGATCGGAGAGTGGTTCCAGAGTTATGCGGTGGGCAAAAGCCGCCGCAATATCAGCGATCTGATGGATATCCGGCCGGATTATGCAAACATAGAAAAAGACGGGAAACTGGAGAAAACAGACCCGGATGAAGTGGAAATCGGCAGTATCATCGTAGTTCAGCCGGGCGAGAAGGTGCCGATCGACGGCGTGATCGTGGAAGGGAGCTCCAGCCTGAATACCAGCGCCCTTACCGGTGAAAGTATTCCCAGGGACACAAAAACAGGAGATGAGATCATCAGCGGCTGTATTAATATGACAGGCGTGCTGAAGATCCGGACGACGAAGGGATTTGGCGAATCCACAGTGTCAAAAATACTGGATCTGGTGGAAAATGCAAGTTCCCGCAAATCCCGCTCGGAAGATTTTATATCCAAATTTGCCCGGGTCTATACTCCGGCAGTCTGCTATGCGGCGCTGGCGCTGGCCTTTCTCCCGCCGCTGGTGCAGATGCTGGGCTTTGGGCTGGCACCGGACTGGGATACGTGGATCTACCGGGCGCTGACCTTCCTTGTGATCAGCTGCCCGTGCGCTCTTGTGATCAGTATCCCGCTCAGCTTCTTCGCGGGCATCGGCGGAGCCAGCAATGCAGGCGTTCTGGTAAAGGGCTCGAATTATCTTGAAACCCTTTCCCGGACGAAGATTGTTGTATTCGACAAGACGGGTACACTGACGCAGGGGATTTTTGAAGTCAACGGCATCCATCACAATGAGCTGGAAGATGAAAAGCTGGTAGAATATGCGGCGCTGGCGGAGAGTGCGTCTTCCCATCCCATAAGTAAAAGCCTTCAGAAAGCTTACGGCAGAGAAATCGACCGTTCCCGTGTTTCAGATATCCGGGAGATCAGCGGAAACGGCGTGACCGCCAGGGTAGACGGGATAGAGGTTGCCGCAGGAAATGATAAACTTATGAAACAGCTGGGCATAGATTATATTGAATGCCATGCGGTGGGGACCATTATCCACATAGCTATGGACGGGAAATATGCGGGACATATCGTGATCTCGGATGTTGTGAAACCCCATTCGAAAGACGCTGTGCAGCAGCTAAGAAAAGCCGGGGTGAGACGTACAGTTATGCTCACCGGAGATATCAAAAAAGTGGCGGATAAGGTGGCGGATGATCTCGGTATTGATGAAGTGCACAGCGGCCTTCTCCCCGCAGGCAAGGTTGAAAAAGTAGAAGAGCTTATCCGTATGAAACCGGATAAAGATAAACTGGCCTTTGTGGGGGACGGGATCAATGACGCGCCGGTCCTCAGACGCGCGGATATCGGGATCGCCATGGGGGCAATGGGTTCAGACGCGGCCATTGAGGCAGCTGACGTGGTCCTGATGGACGACGATCCCATGCAGATATCCAAAGCGATCAGGATATCCAGAAAGTGTCTGCGCATTGTGTACCAGAATATTGTATTTGCCATCGGCATCAAGCTGATCTGCCTGGCGCTGGGAGCGCTTGGCATTGCCAATATGTGGCTGGCGATCTTCGCGGATGTGGGAGTGATGATCCTGGCTGTCCTGAATGCGATACGGGCGCTGCTTGTTAAAAATCTTTAAAACAGAATACCCAGACTATAAAGACTCCTTTGCAGGCGCGGCAGAGGGGTCTTTTTTCTCATTGCGGGAGCCGGGCCGGAGTGGAAGGGCGGTTTCGTTTGCTAATTTTTATAAATCCATATAAAATTTCCGCATAAAATGATAAAATGTATTGAAATATCATCCCAAATGTGTATAATAGGCGTGATTCGACCGCTGTATTCTAAGGAGGAGAGCAAGATGGAAGGGAAAAAACTGATAGAATTCCGAAATATTGTAAAGAATTTTGACGGACAGATCGTCCTCAAGGGAATTAATCTGGATATTTATGAAAATGAATTTGTCACGCTGCTGGGGCCCAGCGGCTGCGGCAAGACTACGCTTCTGCGTATCTTGGGGGGATTTCTCGACGCGGATGAAGGAAGCGTGATCTTTGACGGGGAGGAGATCAGCAATATGCCGCCCTACCGGCGGGAACTGAACACGGTCTTTCAGAAGTATGCGCTGTTTCCTCACCTGAGCGTCTATGAAAATATCGCATTTGGCCTGAAGATCAAGAAGATGAGCAAGGATGTCATTGACCAGAAGGTTATGAAGATGCTCAAACTGATCGGTCTGGAAGGATACGAGAACAAAAATACTACACTGCTCTCCGGCGGGCAGCAGCAGCGTGTGGCCATTGCCCGGGCTCTGGTAAACGAGCCGAAGGTACTCCTTCTGGATGAGCCTCTGGCCGCCCTGGATCTGAAGCTGCGCAAGGAGATGCAGTACGAACTGAAGCGGATCCAGAGGGAGGTCGGCATCACCTTTATTTTTGTCACCCACGACCAGGAGGAAGCCCTGACCATGTCCGATAAGATCGTCGTTATGAAAAACGGCGAGATACAGCAGGTGGGCACTCCCCAGGACATCTATAATGAACCTGCCAACCGTTACGTGGCAAATTTTATCGGGGAGAGCAATATTATCCCGGCGGTTATGCCTGAGGATTACAAAGTCCGGTTTGACGACATTACCTTTGACTGTGTGGACTTCGGATTTAAGGAGAACGAGCCTGTGGACGTGGTGATCCGGCCGGAAGACATTGATATCGTAGATGTAAAGGACGGCAAGATGACAGGAGAAGTATTAAGCGTTCTGTTTAAAGGCGTACACTACGAGATCATGGTGGAGACTGTTCCCGGTACAAGAGTGACGGTCAATATGCGTGTGATCCGCAATCAGGACGTGTCCAGCGCGGACGGAAAAGAAAAGATCAGTGCCAGCGACTTTTTTGTAGACATTGACGACGTAGAGGCGCTGGACGATAAGGAGATCATCGCACTTTCTAACGCTCAGGCGTGGGATCCGGCCAGCGACGAGTTTATTTCCATTGCAAAGGTAGAGTACAGCCTGTCAAAAGAAGAAGGCGCATATCCGGTGGTATTTTCCACTTCGAACGGGACAAAAGTCGAGAGGACGATCCACGTGGTGGACCAGCCTTTTGTGAAAAACGAAAAGGCAAACGAGGGCGTTATGGCCTTCAATTTCTTTAAAACTGTGGACGAGATCACAGAATCCCAGGCTCTGGACACGGATCTGAAAACCTGGGCGGGCGCACAGGGATGGAAACTGAGCAATGAGGATGAGAGCGTCGATCTTACTGTGGATTATGATTTTGAGCCGGAAAATGTAAAAGAAGGCGTCTACCGGATCACATTTTCCACGGCGGGGCGGGAATTCAAGATACACACGACAGACTACGTCGAGGAGGGGCGTGAAGTGGGGCTTACCTTCTTCCCGGAGGATATCCACGTCATGTCCAGAGAGGTATTTTAAGAGGGAGGTATATCAATGAAACGGTTTTCAAAGCTGGCGCTTCCCTATATCGCGTGGGCGCTTTTGATGCTCGTGCTTCCCATGGTCCTTATCGCACTCTATTCGGTGATGGAACAGGGGAACAGCATTATTTCTTTTTCTTTTACGCTGGAACATTACGTCAAGTTTTTCACAGATCCGGACTTTCTCCTGATTTTGTGGAGATCCATTGCGATCGCGGTGAAGACGACGGTTATCTGTCTGATCCTCGGATATCCGGCGGCGTATTTTATCTCCAGATGCAGTGAAAAGGTGCAGAATATCCTGATCCTGTGCATTACTCTGCCTATGTGGATCAACATGCTTGTGCGCACCTATGCATGGATCGGAATTTTAAGTGAAGGCGGCATTCTCCAGCGTATTCTGGGCATTTTCGGGCTGGGGGATATGGAACTTCTGTATACAGAGGGCTCGGTGCTCCTGGGTATGGTATATAATTTCCTGCCATTTATGATCCTGCAGGTACACACGTCTCTGACGAAGATGGATCCGTCTCTTCTGGAGGCCAGCGCGGATCTTGGCGCGGCTCCGGCGCAGACATTTCGGAGAGTGACGCTTCCGCTCTCTCTCCCAGGTGTGATAAACGGGATCACCCTTGTCTTCCTTCCTGCGGTAAGCTCTTTCTTTATCCCGAAGCTGCTTGGCGGAGGACAGTATTTCCTGATCGGAAATATGATCGAGAACCAGTTTATCACAGTCGGCGAGTGGAACTTCGGAAGCGCGGTGTCCATGGTCATCGCGGTCATTATGATGCTGCTGATGGTGGCGGTGCGAAGGATTGAGATCCATAATCAGGGAGGAAAGGGGGAGAAGGCATGAAAAAGAACAGACGTACATTTGGAAAGGTGCTCATGATCCTTATGATGGCTTTTTTCTATCTTCCCATCATTTACATGGTCGTCTTTTCCTTTAACGAGAGCAAGTCTCTGACTGTATTTACCGGCTTTTCTCTGCGGTGGTATCAGCATATGCTGGAATCCAGCGATATGATGACGGCGCTTTATACCACATTCAGCGTGGCTGTCATTGCCACAGTGATCGCTACGGTCGTGGGTACTGTGGCGGCCATCGGCCTGAGCAGCTCAAGAAAGATCGTGAGAAATATCATGGAACAGGTGGATAATCTTCCCATGATGAATCCGGAGATCGTTACCGCCATCGGATTCATGCTGCTGTTTATCACATTTCAGGTGGAAAAGGGATATGTGACTATGGTGCTTGCGCATATCGCATTCTGCATCCCCTACGTGATCCTGTCTGTCATGCCGAAGATCCGGTCGCTGGATCCCAATCTGGCGGATGCGGCTATGGATCTGGGGGCTACGCCCTGGAAGGCATTGACAAAGGTGATCGTGCCTCAGCTTACGCCGGGAATCGTCTCCGGGGCGCTGATCGCGTTTACCATGTCCGTGGATGATTTCATCATCTCTTATTTTGTGACCGGGCAGGGAGTAAAGAACCTGAGCATTGTCGTATATACCATGAGCAAGAGAGTCAACCCCAGTATCAACGCCATATCCACGCTAGTAGTCGTGATCATTACATTTGTCCTTCTGCTGGTCAACCTCGGGCCTCTGATCGCTGCAAAAAGAAGCAGCAAATCCGAACTGGGAAGGCGCAGGAGGATTGTCCCAGCAGTCGTTGCATGCTGTGTGCTGATCGTGGGTGTTTTTGCGGTATACCGGGGAGGAGCGGGCAGACAGGACCGCCCATTTGAGGGACAGACTCTTAAGATATACAACTGGGGAGAATATACCGGGGAAAATATTATCCCTGATTTTGAAGAGGCTACCGGCGCCAATGTGGTGACGGAGAATTTTGATTCCAATGAGCAGATGTACATTAAAGTGGCGAACGGGGAGGCTTATGATATTCTTGTGCCCAGCGACTACATGATACAGCGCCTGATCCAGGAGGGATATCTGCAGAAGCTGGACAAATCAAAGCTGAACTGCATGGATAAGCTGGCTGACGCGGTGAAAGGGCTTCCCTATGATCCGAACAATGATTACTCTGTGCCGTACTTCTGGGGAACAGTGGGCATTGTCTACGACAAGACCAAGGTAGATATCGAAGATCTGGAGCGGGAAGGCTACAATATCTTCCTGGATCAGAAATATAAAGGAGACGTCTATCTGTATGACTCGGAGCGGGATTCCTTTATGATGGCGCTGAAAGCGCTGGGATATTCCATGAACACGGAAGACGAGGGCGAGATCCAGGAAGCCTATGAATGGCTTGTCCGCTGCGTGGAGACTATGGATACGGAGATCGTAACAGACGAGATCATTGACAACATGGCGCAGGGCAGGAAGGCTCTTGGGCTGATCTATTCTGGAGACGCCTCCTATGTTATGGCGGAAAATGAAAACATGGGGTATTATATGCCCGAGACCGGGACCAACCTCTGGTCTGACGCCATGGTCATTCCGAAAAACGCGGAGAACCCAGATCTGGCTCATGCGTTTATCAACTTTGCCACTGATTATGACGGCGCATATGACAACTCCAGTTATGTGGGCTACACCTCGGCCAATCAGGAAGTCATGGATGTGCTCTCCGGCGAGGGCGGAGACTACGAGGGGATCAACGCATATATTCCGCGGACAGATAATGAGAATGATGAAGTGTTTGTGTACAATGAAAATACAAAGAAGATCATAAGCGATCTGTGGAGCCGGGTGAAGATCGCGGCGAGCAATGCGGGGAGCTGATCCCCGCGGCGTCCGCCGGGCGTTTGCCCCGCACCGGCTGAATGATTTTACAGAATTCTTTCTGGTGCTGCCTTTGGGGAAGTGGTATAATGACTTTAGCGGTTCATCTGGCACAGCGTTCGCAAAGTAACTGGATCAATCGTGCAGAATGCTTTTTCGAGTGTGCCGTTTATCAAAGCAAGGAGTTATCCGGAAAGGAAATATTATGAGAAAAACAAAGATCATTTGTACGTTAGGCCCGGCAACTGACAGGGAAGGGATCATGGAGGCGCTCATCCGGGAGGGGATGGATGTGGCCCGGTTTAATTTTTCCCATGGAACCCACGAAGAGCAGAAAGGGCGTCTGGAGAAGCTGAAAACGCTGCGGCGGCAGTTCGACAGGCCCATCGCCGCGCTGCTCGATACCAAAGGGCCGGAAATCCGTATCGGCTGCTTTAAAGAGCACAAGATCACGCTGGAAGACGGACAGAAATTCATTCTTGTCAATGATGAGATCGAGGGTACACAGGAACGGGTCTCAATCTCGTACAAAGATCTGTATAAAGATGTAAAACCCGGAGATTCTATCCTGATCGACGACGGCCTGGTTGGGATGGAGGTTGTCGAGATCGTGGACCGGGATATTATCTGTATCGTAAAGAACGGAGGCGATATCTCGGATCACAAGGGGGTCAATGTGCCCGGTGTGGAGCTGAAGATGCCTTTTATCAGCCCGAAAGACCGGGAGGATCTTTTGTTCGGCATCCGGGAAGACTTTGATTTTGTGGCAGCATCCTTTACCAGGACGGCGGACGACGTGCGGGAGATGCGGGAGCTGCTCAACGGCAACGGCGGCCAGTCCATCAATATTATCGCAAAGATCGAGAACCAGCAGGGCGTGGACAATATCGACGCGATCATCAGAGAGGCCGACGGCATCATGATCGCCAGAGGCGATATGGGCGTGGAGATCCCTCTGGAACATGTGCCGATCATCCAGCAACAGATCATTGAGAAAGTGTATGAGGCGGGCAAGGTTGTCATTACGGCAACTCAGATGCTGGATTCTATGATGATCCATCCCAGACCTACCCGCGCCGAGGCGACGGATGTGGCTAATGCCATCGCCCAGGGAACCAGCGCCATCATGCTCTCCGGCGAGACCGCTGCGGGGAAATATCCGGTGGAGGCCGTGAAGATGATGGTAAAGATCGCTGTCCATATGGAGGGCAACATTGACTATAACGCCATCTTCCGCAGAAGAGAGCGGGCTGAGGATCCTGATATCACAAACGCTATTTCTCATGCAACCTGCATGACTGCCATAGATCTGAAAGCGAACGCGATCCTGGCGGTGAGCAAGACGGGAAACACTGCGCGTATGATCTCCAAGTACCGCCCGGAGTGTCTCATTGCGGGCTGCTCCAGTTCGGAAAAGGTATACCGGCAGATGAATCTGTCCTGGGGGATCCTTCCTCTTAAGATCAGAGAGGAGTACAGTTCGGAAATCCTCTGCCTGCGTGCCATTGAGGCGGCGCAGGCCCACGGTGTTGTGGAAGAGGGAGATAAAATCGTGTTTACAGGAGGTATTCCGCTTGGAATCCCGGGACGGACAAATCTGATCCGGGTATGTATCGTAGGCGAATAACAGACAGCTATGGAGAATCTGATTTTCAGCCTGAATGCAACGGTTCCCATATTCCTTTTGATGGTGCTGGGATTTGCACTCAGAAAGCTGGGAGTGATCGACGACGTATTTGCGTCGAAAATGAATAAATTTGTATTTCTTGTGCCGCTGCCAGCACTGCTCTTCGAGGATCTGTCAACGGTAGATTTCTCCCAGGTGTGGAACATGAAGTTCGTGCTGTTCTGCTTTGGAGCTACGTTGGTGAGCATCGCTCTGGCGGCGGCAGTCTCCTTTTTATGGCGGGACAGAAGCATCCAGGGGGAGTTTATCCAGGCGTCCTACCGGAGCAGCGCGGCGCTTCTGGGAATCGCATTTATCCAGAACATTTACGGGAATGCCGGGATGGCTCCGCTGATGATCATCGGCAGCGTGCCGCTCTATAACGTGATGGCGGTGGTTGTCCTTTCTTTTTTTCAGCCGGAGAGAAAAAAACTTGACCGTGGAGTGTGGAAGGCGACATTGAAAGGAATTGCCACAAATCCGATCATCCTGGGAATCGCAGCGGGCCTTTTGTGGTCTGCTCTCAGGATCCCCATGCCCTCCGTTCTGGAAAAGATGGTCTCAGACGTGGGAGCTGCTGCCACACCGCTGGGTCTGATGGCGATGGGGGCAAGCTTTGATCTGAAAAAAGCGTTTGGAAAAGCGAAGCCCGCAGTGGCTGCATCGGCGATGAAGCTGGTGCTGTTCGCGGCGCTTTTTCTCCCTCTTGCAGTATGGCTCGGTTTCCGCAGGGAAGAATTGGTGGCTATTCTTGTTATGCTCAGCTCCGCCACAACAGTGAGCTGTTACGTGATGGCGCGGAACATGGGCCACGAAGGCGTGCTGACATCCAGTGTGGTCATGCTCACTACATTGTTCAGCGCATTTACCATGACAGGATGGCTGTACATCCTGCGCAGTATGGGATTGGTGTAAAATGCATGGAGTATTATGAACGGGACAGAGAAAAGCAGGATTTTCCTTTTTATCCTGCATTTCCCTGCCCCGTTTTTTGTCAGACTATTTCTTTAATATCCGGCAGTTCTTCTCCATATCATAATCCTTATGCACTCCATCGTCATCATAGAGCACATATTCTGCGCCTTCATATCCCACCAGCTCAAGATGTTCTTTATCCACTGCATCTACGTACTCGGCAGCCCCTGCTACAGGGATGCATTTCCCGGAGCGGATAAAGAGGGGCGCTTCATTCAGGGCAATCTCCACATAGTGGACGCCTCTTTCCAGGATTTTTTGGCTGAGAGAGCCGTCCGGCATGAATTTGACGAATATCATTTCTTCGGGCAGATATACATAGCGGCCGATCGCGTTCTGCTCGTAAACCGGGGCGATCATGATCTCATTTCCAAGAATAAGCTGATCTTCCACGCGGACAGCCATCTTATCCTCCGGGTACACAAAGGCCAGAGGTTTAAAGTACATATCGTCCGTGAGAGCCGCTTTCATGTACTCGCTGTACAGGTAGGGCAGCAGGCGGTATCTCACGCCCAGCAGATGCCGGAAATCCTCCGTCTGCTCAAACTGGTAGCATTCCTGATCCCTTGTCCCCAGAGCGGAGTGGTTCCGCATCAGCGGGGTAAATATCCCCAGGGCTGTGTGGCGCAGGACAAGGTCTCTTGTCGTGTCTGCGCCAAAGCCGCCCAGGTCAGCTCCGGTATAGAGGAAGCCGCACATATTAAGGGATGGCATCATCTTAAGATTTAAGAGGATGTGCTGCCACCAGGAACGGTTGTCCCCGGTCCAGACGCCCCCATACCGGTGCATTCCGATGTAGGAGGAGCGGGAGAACATCAGGAAACGTCTGTCAGGATCGATCCGGTCAAATGCCTCCCCTGCGGCCCGCGTCATATTAAAACCGTACAGATTATGAACTCTGTCATGGCGGACTTTCTTGCCGTTTATATTGTGGTAAAAGCGTGCATAGTCCGACGGACTGTTTGCCAGGCTCTTCAGCTTGTCGCCGAGCTGCCACACGCCTGCGGCCGACTCGTCGTTTCCGTCCCATCGGCCGTTTCCGGTCTTGGCAAACCGGCGTGCCATATCTTTTGCCTCAGCCAGACCCTCGCTGGAATAAAAGATGGCCGGCTCGTTCATATCGTTCCAGAATCCCTCGATGCCCTGGTCTGTGAGAAAACGGTATTTGTCCCCGAACCATTTTCTGGCTTCAGGATCAAGGACATCCGGGAAGTGAGTGTCACCCGGCCAAACTGCCGCCACAAAGTCAGTGCCGTCCTCTCTTTGACAGAAATAGCGGTTTTTTACGCCTTCCTCATATACATCGTAGCCTTCCTCGATCTTCACTCCTGCGTCAATGATCGGTATAAGGCGGATATGCTGCTCCTTCATCCTCTGTACAAAATCAGAAAAATCTTCAAATTCACTGCTGACAGTAAAATCCTTGTAGGAATCCATATAGTCGATATCCATATAGATCATGTCCAGAGGCAGGTGATTTTCCCGGTAGCCTTGCGCCACCCGCTCAAAGTCTTCCGGGGTCTTATAGCCCCAGCGGCTCTGCCCGAAACCAAAAGCAAATTTTGGCGGAATATAGCTTTGCCCGATTATCCGGCGGAACTGCTTTACAATATCATAAGGAGAATCTCCGCTGATAACGTACAGATTCAGGTCCGCATGGTCGCAGGATATATATAACATATCCTGCTGCGTATACCCGATATCGAAGGTAAGGGCGGCGGGATAGTCCACAAACAGCCCGAACGTCTCTTTCCCGGAAACGACGATAAAATTGTGGGCTCCGTACAGAGACACCTTCTCCTCCGTATGCTCAGGGTCATCCGTACAGTCGCTGACAAACCGCCAGCCCCGCTTATTTATCCCTCTGTTGGCCTCACCCAGGCCAAACACAATATCATCTGCATCCATACAGTAAGAAAAACAAAAGCCCCGCTCTGTGCTGACACTGCCGTAAGCCGGCCTCCCTTCCTCAGCCGGAAAAGAAACCGTAACCGCATCCGTATCAAAAGGCTCGCCATAAACAAACTTCCGTACCATAACAAAACCTCCTAAAATGATTCCCCATTGCTTATAAACTGATTATACAGATACAGACAGAAAAAAGCTTGCATCATACTTGCAGAAAAATTGTACAATACTGCCAGGGGTCAGGCCCCTTTTGACAGAGTCGTTGGAATATTCAGAAAACTTGCGTAAAAGGGGCCTGACCCCTTTTAAAAATACGTTGTAACCTTTTCGCCAAAATGTTATACTTATAGACAAAATGCGGTGAAACACAGGAACGGGTGTTTGAGATGGACAAAGGGTGGTTGGCGATGAGGAAAGGCTGGTCTATTCATAAAAAATCGGGAAAAGGCAGCAGGGGTTTTTCGATAAAGCATAAGATCCTGGTGCTGGCTGCGGTCGCGGCGCTGCCGTTTGTGGCTATGCTGGTGTATCTGCTTGCCTCGATGGCTAATTACAGCCAGGTTTATGATAAGATTGTGCGGGATATTACAATCGCGAATAACTATAACCTGAATTTTAAAGAAGAGATGGATGAAAGTATGTACAAGCTGGTTGTGGGCTATGTGACATTCGACAATATCTCGGAGGATGAGAAACTGAAAGATCCCTATGCGCTGATCAATGATCTGCGCAGTGAGTTTACCGAGCTGATGGGCGTCACCACGGACAGTGAGAGCCGGGTATGGCTGGCCAGCCTGCTGCGCAATATCGATACACTGGAAAAGAGAGTGGATGATATTGTGGAGAGCATCAACGCGGGCGGTACATACGATGATAATATTGAAAATCTGGAAAATAATATTTACGTTCTTACCGAGCTGGTGCAGGACGACATCCAGTATTATATCTACTACCAGACTCAGAGCATGGAAGAAGTGACAGATGAATTGAACGTGCAGATCCGGGGATTTATGGTTGCATGTGGGATCGTGCTTGCCGTTTTGATCGTGGGCGTGACGATAGCTGCGCTCCTGATCACTTCCGGCATTATCCGGCCGCTCAAAGAACTGAACAAGGCTACAAAAAAGGTGGCGGAGGGAGATTTCAGTGCCCGGGCGGAAGTGACTTCTAAAGATGAGATCGAGGTTCTGGCCGACGGCTTTAACTATATGGCCGGCAATATGCAGGTTATGATCAGCAAGATCAAGGAAGATGAGCAGAAGATCAGAAAAACCGATCTCAGGCTTTTGCAGGAACAGATCAATCCGCATTTCCTCTACAATACGCTGGATACGATTGTATGGCAGATTGAGGGAAATGAACCGGATCAGGCGGTAACTATGGTAGTTGCATTATCTAACTTTTTCCGCCAGGTACTGAGCAAAGGAAAAGAGTTCATCTCGATCAGGGAAGAGGAGCAGCATATCAGCAGTTACCTGGAGATACAGGAGATGCGTTACCATGACATTATGGAATACAGCATCCAGATCGATCCGGCTATCTACAACTACCAGATTCTGAAACTCACCCTTCAGCCGGTGGTAGAAAATGCTCTTTATCACGGCATCAAACGCAAGAGGAGCAAAGGATTCATCCATATCAAAGGAGAAAAAGACGGAGACGCGATCCGGTTTTTGGTCGGAGACGACGGCGCAGGCATGGATACAGAAGAACTGGAAGAACTGCGCAGAGAGATCGGGCGTCCCTGCAAGGAGACAGAGAAAGGCTTTGGCCTTGCAAATGTAAACGAGAGGATACGGATGTACTTTGGTGAAGAATACGGCCTTTCCGTCGTTTCGCATAAAGGGAGAGGGACAGTCGTAGAGATCAGGATCCCCGCCATGCTCAACGCACAGGAAAATCCAGACAGGGGCGGAAACCGGGAAAACACTGAAGGAAGTAAGATACAGCAAAAAGCATGAAAAGCGCAGCAGACAGAGAAAAGGAGGAAGACGGAATGCGTCACAGGAAATGCACAGGGGAAAAACGCATCAGAATGACAGCGGCGGCAATGATTTTTCTGCTCCTGCTGGGAGGCTGCGGGAAACAATTTGAGGTGGACGATACAGGAGGCGAGACATCGTCGGACGAAGATCTGATCGTAGTGGGGGTATCTCAGCTGGGCAGCGAGTCCATGTGGAGAACGGCCAACACCACGTCTATAGAGGAGACATTTACAAGAGAAAACGGTTATCTTCTGGTCTTTGACAATGCAAGACAGAAACAGGAAAACCAGATCAAGGCTATCCGAAGCTTTATATCCCAGCAAGTAGACTATATCGTATTTTCTCCCATTGAAGAAAGCGGCTGGGACGTGGTCCTTGAAGAAGCCAGAGATGCTGGGATACCGGTCATTGTAATGGACCGGGGGCTGAAAATTGAAGACGAATCCCTCTATGTGACAAGAGTCGGGTCGGATTTTCGGGCAGAAGGTGAAAATGCCGGCCTGTGGCTTGAGGATTATCTGGAAGAGCAGGGGCGTTCCGACGAGGAGATCAACATTGTAGTCCTCCAGGGAACAAACGGAGCCACTTCCACCATTGGACGGACGGAAGGTTTTGAAGAAATAGCGGCCCGGCATGATAACTGGAACATTCTGGAACAGACCGGCGCTGATTACACAACTACAAAAGCGAGAGAAGAAATGCGCAGGATCGTAAAGCAATATGACGACATTGACGTGCTGGTATCCCAGAACGACGATATGACATTTGGAGCGCTGGATGTATTTGAGGAAAACGGGATCACTACCGGTG